>Ga0213859_10000254_pt1 | contig 24673 bp, 25 predicted proteins | sample PICome_2_FD_160133 | JGI IMG/M metagenome (GOLD analysis project Ga0213859, IMG submission 160133) | Coastal seawater microbial communities near Pivers Island, North Carolina, United States - PICO304 | ecosystem: Environmental > Aquatic > Marine > Coastal | place: USA: North Carolina...
CAAACCACTTGGTGCCTATGTTCAAAAGAATAAATCATCTCAGGCAGACCGCAATGCAATAGGTCAGACCTTGTGGGATTTTTATATGTTTCAAATACACGGTTTGCGCAAAGTGCAGGCCGATCCTCATCCAGGTAACTTTTTAATCAATAAAAAAGCTAAGCTAGTGGCTATTGATTTTGGATGTATCAAAAAAATTCCTGAAAATTTTTATGGACCTTATTTTGATTTGTCAAGTCGTGAGGTTTTAAACGACGCTAAGCTTTTTGAACAGAAACTCGAAGCCTTGGAGATCTTGACCAAAAGCGACAGTAAAGAAGAACGAAAATTTTTCACTGCCTTGTTTCATCAAATGCTGACACTGTTTACCAAGCCTTTTCAATCTGAAGAATTTGACTTTGGAGATGCCACTTTTTGGGATGAAATAGGTGACTTGGCACAGCAGTTTACAAGCCAGTCTGAACTTCGAAAAATGAATAATAATAGAGGTTCTAAGCACTTTATCTACGTCAACAGAACCTTCTTTGGATTGTATAGCTTACTCAATGATTTAAAGGCCAAGGTTGAGGTGAATCGATTTAAATCCTTAATTTAAAGGTCTTAACAGTTTTAAGAAAAAGTATTACCCATGCATAAAGCTCATATTAAAGGCCTTGGATTCTATGTGCCTCCTAAAGTAGTTACCAACGATGATTTGTCGAAGTTGATGGATACCAGTGATCAGTGGATACAAGAACGCACAGGTATTCAAGAACGAAGATTTGCCGTTAGAGGTGAAGATACCACCACCAGCATGGGCGTAAAAGCTGCTAAAATTGCGATTGAACGAGCAGGGATTGATAAAAATGAAATTGACTTTATCATTTTTGCTACCCTGAGCCCTGATTATTATTTCCCAGGACCTGGTGTACTGGTGCAGCGGGATTTAGAGATTCACACCGCTGGAGCGCTAGATGTTCGAAATCAATGTTCTGGATTCGTATACGCACTCTCGGTTGCTGATCAATACATCCGTTCAGGTATGTATAAAAACATCTTAGTTATTGGTTCTGAGTTGCATTCAGGAGGTTTAGACCTTACAACTCGAGGTAGAGGAGTTTCAGTGATATTCGGCGATGGTGCAGGGGCAGCGGTCGTTTCAAGATCCGAGGACGAGCAGTCTGCTATTCTCTCAACGCATTTGCATTCAGAGGGTCAACATGCCGAAGAACTGGCTTTATTAGCTCCTGGAATGGGTTCTCGTTGGGTCACAGATATTTTAGAAGATAACGATCCAGACGACGAGTCGTATTTACCACATATGAATGGCCAATTTGTCTTTAAAAACGCAGTTGTTCGCTTTAGCGAAGTCATAATGGAAGGTTTAGGTGCAAATCAAATGACACCTGCAGATATTGACATGCTCATTCCGCATCAAGCCAATTTGAGAATTGCCCAATTCATTCAAAAGAAATTCGGTTTGAAAGATGAGCAGGTCTACAATAACATTATGCGTTATGGAAATACCACGGCTGCATCTATCCCTATTGCCCTGACTGAAGCTTGGGAAAAAGGCTTAATTCAAAAAGGCTCAACAGTAGTCTTAGCTGCCTTTGGAAGTGGATTTACTTGGGGAAGCGTTATTATGAAGTGGTAAGCGTTTTAGCTCGATCTCTAAATAGATACAACAAGCTAAAAGTGAGCAAACCATTCAGAGGTAATAACTCATATCCTATAACATAACCACCAACTTTTTCAGCTGGAATTTGAGCGATAAGTGCTATAATCACAACAGCTGAAAGGCATATGAGCATAATTTTTTTAGGCTTGATTTGATGTTTGGTAAACATTCCAAAGCAAAACAGGCCCAATAAGGGTCCGTAGGTGTAACCCGCAACGACCAAAAGGCTGTCAATCACGTTTGTGCTAATGACCCTGTTAAAGATTACAATCACAAGGACTAATAAAAAAGAAAGTCCAATGTGTACTTTTTTACGCATTTTTTGTTGGCTGTTCTTGTCGAGGTTTTCAATTTTTATAAAATCGATACAAAAGGCTGTTGTCAGCGCTGTTAGTGCCGAGTCTGCACTTGAGTAAGCAGCAGCGATAAGACCCAATAAGAAAAACACAGATAGACCAATGCCCAACTCTCCTGATAGTGCTATTTCAGGAAAGAGCAAATCGGTTTTGGGTGTTCCATTCATCAGTGGAATTCCAATGCTGTTTTGTTCGCTGTAATAAAAAAGCAGTCCTCCGAGAAAAACAAACAAAAAGGTCACCAATACCAGAACAAAACTAAAGGAGACCATGTTTTTTTGGGCATCTTCAAGAGATTTACAGCTTAAGTTTTTTTGCATCATATCTTGATCTAAGCCTGTCATACAGATGGTGATAAACATCCCTCCGACAAAAGATTTGACAAAATGTGATTTAGAGAGTAGACTGTCGAAAATAAAGACCTGATTGTAAGAATCGAAAGCAGGACTTTGCAGGTATTCCACAAGAGTTAGGTCTAAGGATTGTAGTATACTGCTAATGGCGAAAACAACAGCTGCCATCATAAAGAAGGTCTGCAGCGTATCTGTTATGATGATGGTTTTAATCCCTCCTTTATGGGTGTAAATCCATATCAAAAAAACAGAGATGATTACCGTTACTTCAAAGGGCAGTCCCATAGCGCTAAATAAAAATTCTTGAAGCACAATAGCCACTAAATAGAGACGAAAAGCCGCACCTAGTATACGAGAAACGAAAAAGAAAAATGATCCAATTTGTTGGGTTTTGACGTCAAATCTATTGCCGAGGTATCCGTAAATAGAGATGAGGTTTTGTCTGTAATACAGCGGAAGCAAAACATAAGCGACGACCAAATATCCAGCCAAGTAGCCAAAGACAACCTGTAAATAGGTCATTTCTGTAGCTCCAACCCAACCGGGAACCGAAATAAATGTGACTCCCGACAACGACGTCCCCACCATTCCAAAGGCAACCAAATACCAGGGTGCTTTTCGATTGGCTCGGAAAAAATCTTCATTGCTATCAGATTTCGAGGTAAATTTGGCTATTAACAGTAACACCAAAAAGTAAGAGATCAGAAGTATAGCTATGGTCGAAGAATTCACCAGAAAGATTATTTATAAATTCGAATGGAAAATACAAATCTTTCTTTTGAAAAACTACCTCTAAATTAATCATGGATTTTTCTTCAAAATTATTGCAAAGCGCAGTAGATGAAATAGCTCAATTACCGGGTATAGGAAAAAGAACGGCTTTGCGTTTGGCTATTTTTCTGTTGAGACAGCCCGAAATTCAAAGCGTCAATTTAGCACAAGCCATTGTAGATTTGAGGTCTAAGATTAAACAGTGTAACAACTGTTTTAACATCACAGACGAAGAGATTTGCGACATTTGTCAAGATGTAAAAAGAGAATCTAAAACACTTTGCCTGGTGCAGGATGTTCGCGATGTCATGGCCATAGAATCAACGGCAGAATTTCGAGGTAAATATCACGTGCTAGGAGGTCTTATTTCACCAATAGAAGGCATCGGCCCTCAAGACCTTAGCATCGAAGCCCTTGTCAGACGTGTTGAGAACGAAAAAATAAGCGAAATAATTTTCGCCTTAAGCGCAACACCAGAAGGGGATACCACGAGTTTTTATATCTATAAAAAATTGGCAGAAAAAGAGTTACAATTCTCTACAATTGCAAGGGGAGTATCCATAGGAGATGAATTGCAGTATGCAGACGAAGTAACTTTGGGTCGAAGTATCAGTAATCGTATTCCACTACGTTATTAAATTCTTACTTTTGTTTAAAATTTAAAACCGACAAAACCTAAATGGCTAGATTTAATGTTGTCCTTCCTCAAATGGGAGAAAGCGTTACAGAAGCAACCATAACAAACTGGTTAAAAAATGTAGGAGACTCCATTGAAGTGGATGAGGCCATTGTTGAAATTGCTACGGATAAAGTCGATTCAGAAGTGCCTTCAGAAGTTTCGGGCACCCTGGTACAAGTTAATTTTAGTGAAGAAGAACTCGCTCAAGTCGGTGATGTGATAGCAGTGATCGAAACCGGTGATATCGAAGAAACTGCCCTTGATACAGAAGTACAAGCTGCCCATCAACAAAATATTCCTGTTGAAACGGCTAAAGATGATACCTCTGCCCCAAATGAATCCGAAGTAGTAGAGCAGGTAAAAGAGATTGAACAAAATATTACTCAAACTACTGCTCAACTCAAACCACAAATTACAGCGAATAGCGAAGGCAGATTTTACTCTCCACTTGTTCGTAAAATAGCTCGAGAAGAAAATGTTTCAGAGTCTGAGCTCAATCAAATCAAAGGAAGCGGATTAGAAGGCCGTGTAACTAAAAATGATATTCTTCAGTACATCGATTCAAGGTCGTCTTCTGTGTCATCAACAGCTGCAACTGAGAACACCATTGATGCACCACAGCCTAAAGAGCAAGCTAGAGCCAGCGCTGCACCTGCTGCTCCTGTGATCAACATCAATAGTTCTGATGAAATAATAGAGCTCAATCGAATGGCTAAGCTCACTTCTGAGCATATGACCAAAAGTTTAGCAACCTCTGCTCATGTTCAAAGTTTCATAGAAGTTGATGTTACCAATTTGGTTGAATGGCGTAATAGAGTTAAAGATGAATTTTACAAGCGAGAGGGTGAAAAACTAACATTTACCCCAATCTTTATTGAAGCTGTAGCACGTGCACTAAAGAATTTCCCAATGCTAAACATCAGTTTTGATGGAGAGCGAATCATAAAAAAATCCGCCATTAATATAGGGATGGCCGCTGCCTTGGCAGATGGTAATCTCATCGTTCCGGTGATCAAAAACGCCGATCAACTCAACCTTGTAGGATTAGCTAAGAAAGTGAATGAGCTAGCACATAACGCTAGAAATGGAAAATTGAAACCCGACGATGTTACAGACGGAACGTATACGGTAACCAATGTTGGTTCTTTCGGAAGTGTCTTTGGTACCCCAATTATCAATCAACCTCAAGTTGGAATTTTAGCCTTAGGAGCGATTCGTAAAATGCCTGCAGTGATTTCTACTGAAGAGGGTGATTTCATCGGAATTAGGTCTAAAATGTTTTTATCACATTCCTATGATCATCGCATTGTAAATGGTGCTTTGGGTGGATCATTTATCAAGTTTATTGCAGAGCATCTCGAATCTTGGGATGTTTCAGCTAAAATATAACCCCCTGCTTATGTCTTTGGAGTTAAACCTAACCAAGCCCATCTGTTTTTTTGATTTGGAAACCACAGGAACTAATGTGGTTAAAGATCGCATTGTAGAAATTGGCATTTTTAAGGTTTTTCCGAACGGCAATAAAGAACAGTACCGTTGGCTTGTTAATCCGGGTATTCCTATTCCTGCAGAAGTGGCTGAAGTACATGGCATTACGGACGAAAAAGTCAAAGGTGAACCAAGCTTTAAGGAACTTTCAAGAAAGGTCTATGACATTCTAAAGGATAGTGATTTGGGTGGATACAATTCAGACCGATTCGATATTCCGCTCTTGGTAGAAGAATTGCTCCGTGCGGGTGTGGATATTGACCTCAAAAAAATGGTATCCGTAGATGTACAAACCATTTTTCACAAAAAAGAAAAAAGAACACTTTCAGCTGCGTATAAATTTTACTGCGGTAAAGAATTAGTTGAAGCGCATTCTGCTCTTGCAGATACCATGGCTACTTATGAGGTGCTCTTATCACAAATAGAGCGTTACGAAGACCTTGAAAACGATATTAAAGCGCTCTCAAAATTTACCAAGAGACGAGAAACTCTCGATTTTGCTGGATTTTTAGCATTAGACAAAGAAGAGGAGCCTATTTTTAATTTTGGAAAATTTAAGGGCAAGCGAATCAAAGAGGTTTTAGAACAGGAGCCAGGTTATTTCGGATGGATGCTCAATGCTGATTTTCCGAAGTATACGCAAAAGGTATTGACACAAATAAAATTGGGAACCTGGAAACCATAGACCAATGAAAATCATTTGCATCGGCAGAAATTATACAGATCATATTAAGGAGCTCTCGAACGAGCGACCAAAAGATCCTGTCATCTTTATAAAACCAGATTCTGCAGTTCTTCCTAAAGAACAAGACTTTTATCGTCCAGAATTCAGCAGTGACATTCACTATGAGGTGGAGCTTCTGGTTAAAATTCACAAAGTAGGAAAACACATAGCCAAAGAATTTGCACCGAATTATTACGATGAAATCGGTTTAGGTATTGACTTCACAGCAAGAGACTTACAATCACAATTAAAAGAAAAAGGCTTACCTTGGGAGAAATCGAAGGGTTTTGACGGTTCTGCGGTGATTGGAAAATGGGTATCTAAAGCACAGTTTGAAAACTTAGAAAACATTTCGTTTTCGCTCGAAAAGAATGGTGTAGAAGTTCAGCGTGGAAATTCAGGATTGATGCTCTGGAAAATAAATGAAATTATCGCTTACGTCTCTCAGTTTTTTATGTTGAAAAAAGGGGATGTCATTTTCACAGGGACACCAGCTGGAGTTGGACCAGTTCATGAAAACGACGTGCTGCTGGGAAAAATTGAGGAAGAAGTATTTTTAAAGACAATTATTAAATAGCGCTTATGGCTTACGATTTGAAACAGGTTGACGAGCTCGCAGACGGAGATGTAGAGTTTAAAGAAACACTGGTAAAGGCATTTGTTGAAGAAATTCCTCAGGATATTCAGGCCCTTGAAGAAGCAGTCAATGCCAAAGATCATATACTAACTTATCAGATGGCGCATAAAATGAAGCCCAACTTTATGATGTTTGGTCGAAGTGATTTGATGGAGTTATCCCTTTCAATTGAAAAAATGGGTAAGGCCAAACAGTCTTTCGATACAATCACTGAAAGCTTTAAAGAGTTAAGGGTGCAGACAAGAGTGATGATCAAAGCAATGATCGCGGATTTCGGACTCTGATGAAGGCTGTTTTAATCAGTATAGGAGACGAACTACTCATTGGGCAGGTAATCAATTCCAATGCCGCTTTTATAGGTCAAGAACTCACTAGTATTGGTATTGAAGTGCTTCAGATACTCGCCGTTGCTGACAATCGTAAAGCGATTACAGACGCCTTAGATTTTAGTTTAAAAAATGCGGATTTAGCAATTCTTACCGGGGGATTAGGTCCTACCAAAGACGATATTACCAAAAAAGTATTTTGTGATTTTTTTGACGACAGACTGGTCGAAAACAAAGAACTCTTAAGCAAACTAAGACGCTTTTTTGAAGAGAAATTGCAAATTCGAATGACTGAAATCAACGAGCAACAAGCTTATTTACCTTCGAAAGCTACACTTCTGGAAAACAAATACGGAACGGCCTCTGGAATGTGGATGCGCAAAGAAAACACCGATTTTATTTCGCTGCCAGGAGTACCTTTTGAAATGAAAGAACTCATGAGTACCGAAGTCATTCCAAGACTTCAAGAGCGCTATGCATTACCTTTTATCGTTCACAAAACCGTGTTAGTCTATGGAATAGGAGAAAGCTTAATTGCCGAAAAAATTGAAGACGTTGAGGAAGCTCTTCCAGAATATATGTCGCTTTCTTATTTACCTAATTTGGGTCGTGTTCGACTTCGTCTTACGGCCAGAGGAGAGAATGAAAAATCATTGATTACTGAAATCGAAAAGCGTATTCAAATTATAGCTCAACGATTAGGTACACATTATATCGGCTTAGAAGGGGTTGCTGAAATAGAACGGCTCATTGTCGAGCAGGCGCAGACAAAACAATTGACAATGGCCAGTGCTGAGAGTTTTACCGGTGGTGGTATTGCTAAACGACTTACTTCTATTGCAGGCGCCTCAAAAGTCTTTAAAGGCAGCGTAGTGGCCTATCACACCTCAATCAAGGAATCTTTATTAAATGTAGATTCAAAGCTGATTGAGCAGCACAGCGTTGTTTCAAAAGAGGTGGCCGAGGCCATGGCTAATGGATTACGAGAAAAGATGCAATGTGATATTGCCATTGCAACAACCGGAAATGCAGGCCCTTCAAAGGGAGATTCGGATGCAGAAGTGGGTACTGCTGTTATAGCTATAAGCACAGAAAACGGATGTGAATCGCATGTTTTTTACCTCGGAAATCACAGAACTAGAATCACAGAGAAGGCCATAAATAAAGGCTTAGAATTGCTCTACGCTGAAATTTTAAATAATGCGGATATTAATTTGTGATAACCAAAATAATATCTAAATTTGCACACTCTTAAAAACAGAAGAACTAAAACGATTTAAAATGTCAAAGATTTGTGAAGTTACAGGCAAAAAAGTAATGTTTGGTAATAACGTATCGTTTTCCATCAATAAGACAAAAAGACGTTTTGACGTTAATATTTCTAAGAAAAGATTTTACGTTCCTGAAGAAGGTAAGTGGGTGACCCTAAACGTTTCTTCAAAAGGAGTTAAAATTATTGATAAAAAAGGTATATCTGCCGTTTTAAAGGAGTCAAGAGCTAAAGGGCTTATCGACTAATTTGGCAAGGATTTAAAGAAATCAAAACATGGCAAAAAAAGGAAATCGCATACAGGTAATCTTAGAGTGTACTGAGCACAAAGAATCAGGTATGCCAGGTACTTCAAGATATATAACAACTAAAAATAAAAAGAATAGTCCTGATCGACTTGAGATTAAAAAGTTCAATCCGATCTTGAAAAGAATGACTGTTCACAAAGAGATTAAATAAGATGGCAAAGAAAACAGTAGCAACACTTCAGTCAAAGTCTAAGCGTTTAACTAAAGCGATTAAAATGGTGAAATCTCCAAAAACCGGAGCCTACACTTTCGTAGAGTCTGTAATGCCACCTGAAATGGTCAAAGACTTTTTTAGCAAGAACTAATCTTTAGATATATAGTATACAAAAGCCGCTGTTGAGCGGCTTTTTTTTATCCCCTATCTTTGTAAGATAGATTGTGATATGAGTGATTTAAAAAAGATTTTCAACAAACAAAAAGTACAGTCTTTAAACAAAGGATTGGAGGTCTCAAAACGTTCATTTTTCAATAAACTCACTCAGGTTTTAGTTGGAAAGACTAGGGTAGATGATGATGTGCTTGACGAATTAGAAGAGGTACTGATTTCTTCAGACGTTGGTGTTGAAACTACTTTGAAAATTATTGACCGTTTAGAAGAGCGTGTCCAAAAAGATAAGTACAGTAAGCTTGAGGATTTAGCGCAATACCTACGAGAAGAAATCAGTGATTTATTAAAATCTCAGCAAGAGGAGAACACTGAACAAATTAAGAAAGATGAACTGCATGTCATTATGGTTGTTGGTGTTAATGGGGTTGGTAAAACCACCACTATAGGTAAAATTGCGCATCAACTTCAAGGCGAGGGTAAAAAAGTCATTCTCGGTGCTGGGGATACTTTTAGAGCAGCAGCCTCTGATCAGCTCAAAACATGGGCGGAGCGTGTCAATTGCGAAATTGTGACTTCAGAGCCCAATACAGATCCATCTTCAGTAGCCTTTGAAACCCTTCAAGTCGCTGTTGCTAAAAAGGCAGATGTGGTACTTTTAGACACTGCAGGCCGTTTACATAACAAGGTCAATTTGATGAACGAATTGTCTAAGATCAAAAGGGTGATGTCTAAGGTGATTCCAGACGCTCCCCATGAAGTTTTATTGGTGTTAGACGGATCGACAGGACAAAATGCCTTTGCACAAGCCAAAGCCTTTACCAATGCCACAGAGGTAAGTGGATTAGCCATAACCAAATTAGACGGAACCGCTAAGGGAGGAGTAGTCATTGGCATCTCTGATCAATTTCAAATACCGGTACAATACATTGGCGTTGGAGAAGGTATAGAAGATCTTCAAGAGTTCGACGCACATACCTTTGTAAATTCATTTTTTTCACTCTAGTGCGATGAAAACCAAAAGCCTAAAAAAGTCAAGAATCAATGTAGTTACCTTAGGGTGTAGCAAAAACTTATACGATTCTGAGGTATTGACAGGTCAGTTAAGGGCAGGAGGAAAAGAGGTCGTTCACGAACAGCACGGAGATATCGTGGTTATAAACACCTGCGGATTTATTGCCAATGCCAAAGAAGAAAGTATCAATACCATTTTAGAATACGTCAAACTCAAAAACGAGGGTGAAGTTGAAAAGGTTTTTGTAACCGGTTGTTTGAGTGAGCGTTATAAAGACGATTTAGAAAAAGAAATTCCTGACGTAGATCGCTATTTTGGTACGCACCACCTACCACAGTTACTAAGAGCGCTGGGTACCGATTATAAAAAAGAACTCATAGGAGAGCGCTTAAACAGTACTCCGCCACATTTTGCCTATTTAAAAATTGCTGAGGGATGTGATCGTCCTTGTTCGTTTTGTGCCATACCTCTAATGCGCGGTAAGCATAAGTCTAAACCCATAGAAGAATTGGTACTTGAGAGTCAAAAGTTAGCCAAAAATGGGGTAAAAGAATTGATTCTCATAGCACAAGACTTGACGTATTACGGTCTCGACTTGTATAAGAAACGAGCTTTAGCAGAACTCCTAAAAGCACTTTGTGAGGTGGATGGAATTGAATGGATTCGACTGCATTACGCTTTCCCTACCGGATTTCCGTTAGAGGTTCTTGATTTAATTCGAGAGGAGCCAAAAATTTGCAATTACATCGATATTCCATTACAACACATAGCCGACCCGATTCTTAAAAGTATGCGAAGAGGGACGACCAAGGCTAAAACAGACAAGCTCCTGACGCAGTTTAGAGAAATGGTACCGGGGATGTCTATTCGAACAACACTTATTGTGGGTTATCCCGGAGAAACCGAAGAAGATTTTAAAGTGCTCAAAGATTGGGTTAAAGAACAGCGTTTTGATCGTTTGGGATGTTTTACCTATAGCCATGAAGAACAAACTCATGCCTATTTGCTTGAGGACGACGTGCCCGAGGAAGTTAAAATGAATCGTGCGAATGAAATTATGGAAATTCAATCGCAGATTTCCTGGGAAAAAAACCAAGAACTGATTGGAAAAACCTTTATATGCATTGTCGATCGATTAGAAGGGGGGTATTATATTGCCAGAACGGAGTTTGATTCTCCTGAGGTGGACAACCACGTTTTAATCTCTTCTGAGAATCACTATTTACAACCCGGACATTTTATACAGGTACGCATCGAAAGTGCTGAAGACTTTGATTTATACGGTACGCCAGTCTAGTTCTACTTAAGTTTTCTTTCAAACGCTAAAATACTTTTACCCAATGCAGCCATAAAAGGGATGCCCAATTCGTCGTATTCATAAACGCCGTCGTTGAATTGCTCGTTCTTGTTCACTAGTAATGTAACTGATAAGAAGAAATCGATTTGGTTTTCTTCATCTACTATATAGGCTGTATCTGTAAGGGTTCCATAGGCCAGCCCAACCTTGTTGTGAACCTTAATATTGGGAGCATTGATTTCTTTTTGATCACCGAAAACTAAGAATTTTACATAGCTGTCAAAGTAGGTTTCCTGCTCATACCCCAATTCTTTAGGTGTTTTAGCCATGGTTTCAATTAAAAAAGCACGCTGCTCTTCATTAATTTTAAAGCGCATATTTTCTGGGTATAATTCTGGATGAATTAATCTCTTGACGGTTTGCATTTGGTCTTCTAAATCGTACCAGTTTTTCAAACTAAAGTCAAAAGGGTCGTCTTTTCGCTCGCCATTGTCATCGATGTGCGAAATACCTTTTTTAACACCTAATAAATCAAGTTTTTCGATGGGCGCATTTGTTTGTGAAGCTATGCTTAAAATGGTGTCTGTATCATCGAAAAAGTAAATGGGAGAGGTAGTCAATTCAGCCGAATTCGGAGTACTCAATCGATGACTAATTCTACTGTTCTCAAAACCTAATTCTTTAAATCGACGATTGTAATAATCGGTTCCCAAAAATTCAAACAATAAATTATTGGCCTTGTTGTCACTCACGGCAAAAATCTGTTCTACACATCGCGCCGTTGAAATGGGTAGGGTGTCTCCTTGAACTAAAAAAGGAGTGTCTCTATTGATATTCTCGAATTCATTTAGTTTTTCAAGCGCAAAAATCGAGGCGGGTAATTTGACTGTGCTAGCGGGATAGAAATAAGGTTTCTTCTGATTCAAGGCATAAGAGTATTGATAGTCTTCAAACTCGGTTTGATCTGTCAAAGAGCGTCTGCTGTAATGAATTTGTAATTCAAATGCGGCCGGATCTGAAAGCACTTTCTGAATGTATTGGTCATCAGAGGAAGAAATCCATTTGGAGAGTTCCTTCGCAGATATGAGATGCTCAGGTGCAGATTGAAATTCAATTTGTGGAGCGCTAAAGTTTGAGCAAGAGCTAAAGGCAAACACTAAAAGTGTGATGCCAATTATTGGGTTAAGATTCTTCGTAAAAAGCACGATGAGGTTTTAAATGTTCCTTGAAGAAAGTTAGGTCTTTTGAATCGACTATCAAAAAAACACTACAAAGGGCCGACGATGCATGTTCTAAACCCCTACAAGACTCTTCGCTATACTGTTGTAGTTTTTCTTTTTCTAGAAATTCAATTAGATGCACTAAAAAATGCTCAGCAGTATGACTTGCTTCAGGACCTCTAAAATCCCATTTAAGTCTAATTTTCTGATCTGCCATAGGTCTCTGCAAATTGACGAAATGAATGCATTAAGGCGAGGTGTTGTTCTCTAAAATATGGTTTGAAATACCAGCTAAACAAGCGAAGCCCAAAAGGCTTAAATCGAAATTTGTACTGCACTGTCCAAAGCGTTTGATTATTGGTCAGCACCTTGAAATAGTGACGTTCGGTGAGTTCTACACTTGAATTCTCATACCTTAGGTGAATATCTTCGGAGTCTTTGCGCTGCAGAACAGTCTCTTGAATAATCACCTGCTTATTTCTGTATTTTTGATACATGATGGCTTGAGCATTGGATTGCCCAGCTTCACCGTTTACGGTCTGATAATATGTTAGATCGGTTTGCCATTTTGACAAGAGATCTGGATTGGTATAAAGGGCAATAACTTGTTCTTTATTGCAGTGAATAGGTATCTCAATCTCGTACTTCAATCTCCTGTTTTGTTTAAAATTAGCTTTGGTCAGATTCTAAAGATTTAAAATTTCCTTAAATCCCACGAATAATCGACTAAAATACTAGTTTATTTATATTTTTGCCTTTCGTATGAGAAGAAAAACTAAACTGATTATTTTCACTGTACTCGTGTTGGCATTTCAATCTTGTGAATTGTTTTTAAACAATACGAGTGAGGCAGATAATATCGTTGCAAGAGTTGGGGAAGAATACCTCTATGAAAATGATATTCCTGATTTTAGTTACGTCAAAGACAGTTTAGAGCTCTTTAAAACAAGAAGGGCTTTTATTGAAGACTGGGCAACCAAACAATTACTTTTCGACGACGCAGTTATCAACTTGCCTAAGCAGAAAAAAGCAGAATTGGATCGACTTGTCGATCAATATAGAAATGATTTATACACAAAGTATTACTACGATTTGCTTGTAGATGATCAAAGTATTGATACCTTAATTAATGAATCAGAGCTCATTCAACTTCACGAAAAAGAGCGAAAAAACTTCGTGCTTGAAGACGATATTTACAGACTTCGTTTTTTGAGTTTAGATACTTCTTATAGTAGAGTAGCTGAGGTTAAGAAAGCACTTATTCAATTCAGTGCAAACGACAGTGTGTTCTTAGATTCTCTTCTCACGCATAACTATTTAATCGATGCTAATTTGGATGAAAGCCAGTGGTTCAAGTCAAGAAATTTGTTTACCACTATTCCGGCCTTAAAAGAAGTGGATAAGCGACGTCTTCAGCGCAATCAGTACGTATTTGATTTAAGAGACAGCAGTGGTATTTATTTGGGTAAAATTGCCGAAGCTCTTCCTGCAAAGTCCATTGCACCCTTTGAATTCGTAGCACCAGAATTAAAGAAAATATTAATCAATCGCAAAAAGTTTGAATTGTTGAATACCCGTAAAAAAGAAGCGACAAATCAGGCTAAAATTGAGCGAAAATTTGAAATCTATGATTAAAGCTATACAACCTATCGTTCTCACCTTTTTAGTCATGACCTCTTATGCTATAGGTCAAGATACTGCACCGCCAAAGCGAATTAAAGTAGATGGAGTAGTGGCCGTTATTGGTGATTATGTGATTTTGGAATCCGATATTGATAAACTGAGTATTGATTTGGAGAATCAAGGAGTGTCAAAAGAAGAAATTACCAATTGTCAATTGATGGGTAAACTTATGGAAGATCGCCTTTATGCTCACCACGCTATTCAAGACAGTTTGTTGGTGGCTGACGATCAGGTGAATGCCATGATTGAAAATCAAGTACAACAATTAACAGCTCAAGTAGGGTCGATCGAAAAGGTTTTAAAATTTTACAAGAAACCTGATTTGCAATCCTTTAAAGACGAGCTTTTCGAGATTAATAAGTTGAGAATGTTAGCGGATAAAATGCGAAATGATATCATCACTGATATTGAAGTAACTCCAGAAGAGGTTCGTCAATTCTTTAACTCTATTCCAGAAGAAGAACGTCCTGTATTCGGTGCGGAATTGGAAATTTCTCAAATTGTCAAGCAGCCCAAACCCACAGAAGAAGACAAGCAAAAAGTTATTCAACGTCTCGAACAAATCAAGCAAGATGTTGAGGTAAGTGGATCGTCATTTAGTGTTAAGGCCATTCTTTACTCACAAGATCCAGGATCAAAGTCTAATGGAGGTGCTTATACTATGGACAAGCAAACACCTTTTGTAAAGGAGTTTAAAGATGTGGCTTTTAGCCTTAAAGAAGGCGAAATATCAGATCCCTTCGAGACAGATTTTGGATATCACATCATTTTAGTTGAACGTATTAGAGGTCAAGAGGTCGATCTAAGACATATTTTAATTGCTCCCGAAATCGATAATGACGCTGTTGAGCGTGCCAAAAATCAGTTGGACAGTGTTCGAACTGAAATTGCAGAAAACCGTTTAGATTTTGCTGAGGCAGCTCGTTTATTCTCAGATGAGAAAGAAACAAAATTCGACGGAGGTGTGCTGCGAAACCCTGCTGATTTTAGTGCACGTTTTGAATTGACCAAAATGGACCCCACGCTTTACAACCAAATCAGCCGATTAAAAGAGGGAGAGATTTCGTATCCAATAGTGGAGCGCGACCCTCAGGGAGGTCCGTCAAAATATAAAATAATGAAGGTGACTAATCGCTATGACGAGCACAAGGCGGATTTTGCCAGAGACTACATGAAGATTCAAGAATTAGCCCTTTCAGATAAACAACTAAAGACTATAGAAGAGTGGATTGATGAGCGGATTCAAGACACCTTTATTCAAATAAATGAAAGCAAGGCAGATTGCGATTTTGCGAACAATTGGGTAAAGGAATAAGTACAAGCTAATCAAGCTAAATTTTTTAAATCTTTTCGTTTAAAATTCTTCAGAAGGAGATACATTTGCTAACAACCAATTATTTAAACCATGGCTTTTGACATTGAAGTAATCAAAGAAGTATATGCACGAATGGGTGAGCGTGTAAACCAGGCGCGTAACCTAACAGGTAAACCCCTAACCTTAGCCGAGAAAATATTGTATTCACACTTGTGGGATGGAAATCCAAGCAAGGTGCTACAAAGAGGAGAAGATTATGTTGATTTTGCGCCAGATCGTGTGGCTTGTCAAGATGCAACTGCCCAGATGGCTTTATTACAATTCATGCACGCTGGAAAACCAAAAGTTGCAGTACCAACAACTGTTCACTGCGACCACCTTATTCAGGCTAAAAAAGGCGCTGCAGAAGATTTACAAAGAGCAAACAGCACTTCTAGTGAGGTTTTTGATTTTCTTGCTTCAGTATCGAATAAATACGGAATTGGATTTTGGAAGCCAGGAGCGGGAATTATTCACCAGGTTGTTTTAGAAAATTACGCCTTTCCTGGAGGAATGATGATCGGAACGGATTCTCATACTGTGAATGCCGGGGGATTAGGTATGATTGCTGTTGGAGTTGGTGGAGCCGATGCGGTAGACGTTATGTCAGGAATGGCTTGGGAGCTTAAATTCCCAAAGCTGATCGGTGTCAAATTAACTGGAAAGCTCTCAGGTTGGACAGCGCCAAAAGACGTTATTTTAAAAGTAGCACAAATTCTAACCGTTAAAGGAGGAACAGGGGCTATCGTTGAATATTTTGGAGAGGGTGCAGAATCTATGTCATGTACAGGAAAAGGAACCATTTGTAATATGGGAGCAGAAGTAGGTGCAACCACTTCTACCTTTGGATATGATGAGTCTATGGATCGTTATTTAAGATCAACAGGACGTGCGGATGTTGCAGATGCTGCAAATGCTGTTAAAGAGCATTTAACGGCTGATCCTGAGGTTTATGCTAATCCTGAGTTGTACTTTGATAAGGTCATCGAAATTGACTTAAGTGACCTAGAACCGCATTTGAACGGTCCTTTTACACCAGATTTAGCGACTCCAATTTCAGAGATGTCCAAGGTGGCTGTTGAAAACGACTGGCCGATCAATGTAGAAGTTGGTTTAATAGGATCTTGTACCAACTCATCATATGAAGATATTTCTAGAGCAGCTTCTCTAGCAAAACAAGTAGCAGAGAAAAAATTAAAAACAAAAGCACAGTTTAAAATCACTCCAGGTTCTGAGCAGGTGCGTTATACCATTGAGCGTGACGGATTCATTGACACCTTTGAAAACATTGGTGCCACGGTATTTGCCAACGCTTGTGGACCTTGTATCGGAATGTGGGATCGCTATGGTGATAATGCTGCTGATGGTCCTCGAAATACTATTGTACACTCGTTTAACCGAAACTTTGCCAAGCGTGCTGATGGTAACCCTAACACTTTGGCTTTTGTGGGCTCTCCCGAATTGGTTACAGCAATAGCGATTTCTGGTCGACTCGATTTTAATCCACTAACGGATACGTTGATCAATGAAGACGGAGATGAGGTGCGTTTAGATGAGCCAAGAGGTTATGAACTTCCACCAGAAGGATTTGCAGTCGAAGATGCAGGATTTGTTGCGCCTATGGAAGACGGAAGTGGAGTTCAGATCAAAGTCGCTTCAGATTCACAGCGTTTACAATTGTTAGATCCTTTTGTGCCTATTGATACCGCCAAATTAAAAGAGGTCAGACTGTTGATTAAAGCATTTGGAAAATGTACCACAGATCACATTTCTATGGCTGGTCCTTGGTTGAGATTTAGAGGTCATTTAGACAATATTGCGAACAATACCTTAATCGGCGCTGTCAACGCCTTCAACAAACAAACAAACATGGTCAAGAACCATTTAAATGGAGAATATGGTGCTGTACCTGACACTCAAAGGGCGTACAAGGCAGAGGGCATATATTCGATGGTTGTTGGAGACCACAACTACGGTGAAGGTTCTTCAAGAGAACACGCTGCTATGCAACCTAGACACTTAGGAGTGGCTGCTGTAATTGTAAAGTCGTTTGCGCGAATTCACGAGACGAATCTGAAAAAACAAGGAATGTTAGCCCTTACTTTTGCGAACGAGTCAGATTACGACCTTATTCAAGAAGACGATACCTTTAACTTCATTGATATCGAGGATTTTGCTCCAAATAAGCCACTTCACATTGAGGTGTCTCACGCAGATGGAACGAAAGACACGATTGTAGCGAATCATACCTACAATTCATCTCAAATCAAATGGTTCAATGAAGGTTCTGCGCTTAACGTAATCAAAAGAGAAAGCGCTAATTCATAAAAGAATCTATGAGGAAAAGGTGGATCAATATAGGAGTAGTTGTCGTATTACTTCTCTATTGGTTCACTCCTTTGACTTATCACTTAAAGCTTCAGGCCAATCAACTGCTCGCATCAACTCCTGCGCTAATAAATGTGGAGACCTCTACAGAATTGAAGCCCGTAAGTTGGTTTTTAAAAGATAAAGACGGGATTGCTTTTGAATTCGATCAAAGCCTTCAAAGACCTGTTTTTATTTTCTTTTTTGCGAGTTGGGATATGAGGTCTCAAGCCGCCTTGCATATGATAGATGAGTTCTATCAAGAATTTCACACTCAAATTGATTTTTACATCGTCTCGAATGAGGAGCGTGAACCTGTCATCGCTTATTTTCAAGAGAATGATTTTGGATTCTCACCCACGTATTATAATTTAAACGAAAGTGCTCCATTGAGTTATGATTTGAATTATTCGTATTTGATCGATTCAAATCGAAACATCCGCGCTGAAGAGCCTGAAATACAAAAATGGAATTCAGGACGCTGGTTTAAAACGATAGATGAGTTTCTAAAAGAAAATGAGTAAACAAATCACCACATTATCTTTTTACAGATTTCATTCCTTAAAAGGAAAGCTATGGGGCTTTTTTAATGTTCCCATAACACAAATGAAACTCAAGTCTATTCAAGGACTTCGATTTTATAAGGTGATGGGAAGCGGTAAGTCGGGATTTAATCCCTTGCCCGATTGGTCTACTTACGCCATATTACAAGTATGGGATTCCGAGGAGGCAGCCAATGATTTTTATCAAGGAAAAGGAGTGTATTTCGATTATGTCAAAAACAGTGACGAATTGATGGTGGTTTACATGAAGAATATAAAGGCGCACGGAGAATGGTCTAAGCAAAAACCTTTTCAAAAATCCTCAAAAATCGATGTTGATTCGAAATATATGGCTGTTTTGACTCGTGCCACAATCAAATGGACGGAGCTGATTCCGTTTTGGAAGTACGTGCCTCAGTCTCAAGAGTATTTAAAACGCACTAAAGCTATCATGTTTCAATATGGAATAGGCGAGGTGCCTTTTAAAAACATGGCCACTTTTAGTATTTGGAATGATAAAGATGCGCTTTTCGAGTTTGCCTACAAGGATTCATCTCATGCCAAGGCCATAGAACTTACAAGAAAAAGAGATTGGTACTCTGAAGAGCTGTTTAGTCGTTTTCAGCCTTATCGCATAGTAGGTAATTGGAAAGACAAACCAGAACTAGACTAAAGCCAAAATTAAAACACCAAAGAATATAAATTGCACTGCGTAGAGGTGCGTGCTAAATTGCAGGTGTTTTTCAAGAGCTTCTTTTTTGAAGTTCAGATGGATAATCCATTGAAAAGCAGTGCCAAAAACAAACCAACTCAGGTAATTATCAAGGGGAGCTGAAGGGACAAAAGTCCACAAATCCATTAGCGGAGCAATGGGTTCTAAAAAAGCATCCAACAAGGTCATAAGAAATCCACCAAAAGGGAGTCTAATCCAGGTATTCCAATTCATTTTCTGCTTTAGAAAACTCGAAATAGCATAACCGCAAAAAGCTAAAACAGCCCAATAAATACCGATGAGAAAAGGTATGCCGTCTAATTTGACACCCATGTTTTGTCCATAGGAGTAGGTTCCGAAAAACCATCCTTTATGAACGCCTAACCATTCTATAGACATTCCTAAAAACATCAATAGGAGAAACACCATCCAAAACTTGATATCAGTTCGCTTAAAACTGAGGATAAACAAGGCAAAGCAAGCACTGAGGTTTAAGGGTGTTTTTTCATAAAACCATTGTTCATATCCCAGAAGAATTCCAATCATTCCAGAAAGGTGAAACAACCAAAGCAAAAAAATGGCTATATGTGTGCTATTGCGTATTGAAATCATGCTGAATCAAATCCGATACTATTTTTGCCGAAAGCATACACAAGGGAATACCTCCACCTGGGTGCACCGAACCTCCACAATGATATAAATTTTTAATCTTTTTATTGAAATTAGGATGTCTTAAAAAGGCAGCCATAGTATCATTACTCGCTGCTCCATAAAGGGCTCCTCGGTATGAACTCGTGTTTTTTTCTATGCCTGAGGGCTCCAACACATATTCGGTGGCAATAAGGGCTTGGATATCTGTATTTAAAATCTTTGAGAGTTTACGCAGAATATTGACTCGAGTTTTTTGAACAAGCGCGTTCCAATCTTGATTGTAATGTGCAGGTGCATTAATCATTACAAACCAGTTCTCACAGTTTTTAGGGGCATCTTCTGGATTGTCTTTACTACTTATGTTCACATAAACTGTAGGATCATCACAGATGCTTTTTTTATCGAAGAGGTACTCGAATTCATTTTGGTAATCATCACTAAAAAAGATGTTGTGTAAATCTAAGTTTGGGAATGACTTTTCTATACCCCAGTAAAAGATGAGCGCACTGCTTGATCGTTCTTGAGCCAATGTTTTTTCAGGAGCCTTGTGAGTAGCTAATAATTGCTTGTAGGTAGGGAATACATCCATATTACATATTACTAAGTCAGCTTTTCTGTGCTCTCCGTTTTCAAGTTCTATACCTACAGCGCGTCCTTTTTCGGTCAAAATTGAATTTACTTTACTGTTTAAATGGTATGAGATGTTTTGTCTGAGACCGAGTTCGTATAGGGATTGTGAGATACGATGCATTCCACCTTTGGGAAAAAAGGTTCCGTAGTATTGTTCTAAGTGTGGTATTAGCGACATTATACCTGGGGTTTTGTATGGATTACTTCCATTGTAGGTCGCATACCTATTGACCAATTGTACAGTTTTTGTATTCTTAAAATACGCTTTTGCCGTTTTATCTAGGCTTTGAAAAATGTGCAATTTATAGAGCTGCGCAATAGATTTAAGCGTATTCGTATTGAGATAGGTGTGAATTTTGTGCAGTGAGTTTTCTAAAAAAAGGGGCGCTGTAAGTTCGTATTTTTCCTTATTTCGGTTTAAAAAGGCCGTGACTTTTTTTGGAGATTCACCAAAGGTTGTACAAAGTTCTTCGATGTACTCTTGCTTATCTGATTTTGCAGAAAAAGTAGTGCCATCAGACCAAAAATAATTACAGATAACCTCCTTTTGAATATATTCAAAATGCGTTGCGACATCCTCTCCAAAGAGTGCAAAGAGTTCTTCAACGAATTGAGGCATTGTGAATAGAGAAGGGCCTAAATCAAATCGATATCCATCTTGAGATATAGCGTGTAATTTACCACCGGTATAAGGATTGGCCTCGTGCACTTCGACTTCAAAACCTTGGGCTTTTAAGCGCAATGAAGCGGCTATTCCAGCTATTCCGGCTCCAATGACAATGGCCTTTGGCATCAGCTCCTAAAATATTTGAGAGGCACCCACAGCATTCCAAAGTTTTGGCTGTCCTCTTTGCCGATATTTTTGTGGTGAATTTTGTGGGCTCTTCGTATTCCTCTTGCGTATCTATTGTCAATGTTTCTAAATAGTTTAAAACGCTGGTGAATAAAAATGTCATGAACCATAAAGTAAGCAATTCCATAGGCAAGAATTCCAAATCCAATAGGGATCCCGAACCACATTGAGGTATTATCCCCAACAAGTATAAAACTCATTGAAACTATGGCGTAAAAGATAAAGAAGAGGTCGTTCCGTTCAAACCAATTGTCGTGGTCTTTTTTGTGGTGATCGGCATGCCAATGCCACATAAAGCCGTGCATCACATATTTATGTGTTGCCCAAGCTAAAAATTCCATAAGTAAAAAGGTCAGAACAAAAATCAGGGAACCAAGCCACATCATACCAAGTGAAGTTTAAAATTAACATAAGATTGAGCGAGCAGTCCAAATTTTTCATAATTGGGCACTCTAATTCTCGTGTTTTTTATTTCTTTTGGCTCGGTGTTTTTAAGTTTAGCTAGTAATCTCGAATAATATCTATATGCAGTGTATACTCCAAATTTTGCCTCAACAGGAAGACGTACAATTCCAGACAAGCCCTTCGCAAAATCATCTTCAATTTCTTGAATGATTTTAGCCTTCGAACCCTCGTCAAGGTCTGCTAAATTAGTGTCTGGAAAATAGGTTCGTTCTAAGGTTTCGAAATCGGCCTTTAAATCGCGTAAAAAGTTGACCTTTTGAAATGCTGAACCTAAAGCCATGGCTGAATCTTTCAATTCATCGTAGAGTTCTTGGTTACCCTTAACGAAAACTTTTAAGCACATAAGTCCTACAACGTCTGCAGAACCGTAGATGTACTCTTTGTACTCTTCTTTAGTGAGGTACTCTTTTTTGTGCAAATCCATCCGCATACTTTTCATAAAAGCATCCACTAAGTGTTTAGGGATTTGGTATTTGTGATAAGTAGCTTGAAATGCGTTTAAAATGGGATTTAAAGAAATTTGATCTATTAGTGCATGTTCGAGGTTTTCTTCAAATCTGTTGAGAAGTACTTCTTTGTCAAAGTTGTGAAAGCTATCTACGATTTCATCTGCAAAGCGTACAAATCCATAAATGTTAAAGATGTCCTCTCTTATTTCAGTGGCAAGCATTTTTGTAGCCAGCGTAAAAGAAGTACTGTAATTTTCAGTAACTAGTTTTGAACATTTTTGTGAAACCTTATCGTATAACTCTTTCATAATTTCTAAGTTAATTCTTTTTTCGGATTAATTCAGCAACCAATTTTCCTGATATCAAAGAAGGAGGAACTCCTGGTCCAGGAACGGTCAGCTGCCCTGTAAAATATAGGTTGTCAACTTTTTTACTGATCAATTTCGGCCTCAAGAAAGCGGTTTGACTCAAGGTGTTTGCCAAACCGTAGGCATTACCCTTATATGAATTGTATTGTTCTATAAAGTCTTTTACGCAGAAGCTTTCTACAAAATCAATCTGTGATTGTAATTCTTGGTCAACTCTTTTTTCTAAGCGTTTTAGGATCAATTCGAAATAGTGATTTCTGAGTTCTTCAGTATCCTCGATGCCTGGTGCGATGGGTATTAAAAAGAATCCTGTTTCGCAATTTTCTGGAGCCATAGAGGGGTCTGTCACTGAAGGAAAATTCACATAGAATAAAGGGTCTTCAGGCCACTCTTTGGTATCGTATATGGCTTTCGAATGCACATCAAAGTCTGTATCAAAGAAGAGATTGTGATGCTCAACTCCTTTGATTTTTGTTTTAAAACCTACATAAAACAGGAGTGAAGAGGGGGCAAAAACTTTTTTCTCCCAATAGGCTTCACTGTATTGACGGTATTTAGAATCTAAAAGTGTTTCACTGTGGGCATAATCCGCTCCGCTAATGATATGCTCCGCCGTATAATTTTGAGAACCGTTAATCTCGACTCCTATGGCTTTGGCATTGGTATCTACATTGATTTTGGTAACTGCCGCGTCTGTATGTATTTCAACGCCTAATTCTTCGGCAAGTGCCTTCATTGCTTTGATAATCTCATACATTCCTCCTCTAGGATGCCATGTGCCCAATCCGTAGTCTGCGTAGTTCATAAAGCTGTAAAACGAAGGGGTCTGACTAGGTTTAGCACCTAAGAATAAAACAGGAAATTCAAGAGCTGCGACAAGCATTGGATTTTTAAAATCTTTTCGTACGATCTGCTGAATGGATTTAAAAAACTGTCCCACTCTTACAGCGGTTTCAGTGGTGACCAATTCGAATGGAGACAAGCCCGGTCTCAGAACAATTTTATTAATGGCGATGTCATAATTCTTTGCAGACTTCTTTAGCAGTTTTCTCAGTTTAGCTCCACTTCCTTTTTCAATGCGTTCAAATTCTTCAGCGATTTTTTCAACGCTGTCGCCAATGGTGAGTTCTTGTTGGTTTTGAAAGTAAATTTTATAACCGGGATTAAGCCGGTCCAATTCGTAGTAATCACTGGTTTTCTTGCCAAAGTCTGCGAAATACTTATCAAAAATATCTGGCATCCAGTACCAAGAAGGCCCTATGTCGAAGGTATAGCCGTTTTTTATTAATTGTCGGCATCGACCTCCTACAGTACTGTTTTTTTCAAACAGCTGCACTTTATAACCTTGTTTGGCCAGATGGCTGGCTGCGGAAAGAGAAGAAAAACCAGATCCAATAACAATAGCTGTACTCATACTTACTACAATGCGGTAGTAAACTGTTCAATGCTATTGAAAACTCTCAATCCTTCTAATTTTTGTTGATTTGTAATGTATTGAGATTGAAATCCAAGAAGCCACAGTTTAGAATTACCTTTAGTGTTTAAAATTTTGTAAAAATCTTCTAAATATTTGTTTATTTCGTCCTTATTTGGGCTTACTGTGAAGTAAGATACGAAATGAAGGTTTTCATAGTAGTTTAAGAGGTCTACCATGTTTTCTAAGGGCATCGATTGGCCGAGGTATATAGTTTTGTATCCTCTAGAAACAATCTCATAATTCAGAAAGAGTAATCCAACTTCGTGTATTTCGTTTTCGGGTAAAAACATCACAAAAACCTTATCTGTTTTTGTGGGTTCTAGTTTTTGGAATTTTTCAGTGTGAATGTATATTTTTTGCTTGATCAGGCTCGTAATAAAATGCTCGTGAGCAGGGCTGATTGTATTGGTCTGCCATAAAAGCCCAAGTTCATTAAGTAATGGGATAAAAACTTTATTAAATATTTCTCTAAAGTTTCGTTCTACCATCAAACTATTGAAGGTCTGAAAAAAGTGGGCGCTGTCAAAATTGACCATGGCCAACTTAAACGCATTGATGGCGTGATGTTTTTCAGAGTTTCTCGCAATGATTTCGTTCACCAGTTGCGGAATATTGTCTTCTTCTAATTTCGCTATTTTGGATATTTTGTATCCGTTGTTGTAGAGTAGGGTAATATTAAGTAGTTTTGAAGGC
>Ga0213859_10000255_pt1 | contig 24653 bp, 23 predicted proteins | sample PICome_2_FD_160133 | JGI IMG/M metagenome (GOLD analysis project Ga0213859, IMG submission 160133) | Coastal seawater microbial communities near Pivers Island, North Carolina, United States - PICO304 | ecosystem: Environmental > Aquatic > Marine > Coastal | place: USA: North Carolina...
ACTCGCGACATTGATCTTGGACAAATCAGTTTTTCGGTAAAACACACCGAACCCCCTGCTCACGCCATCCTCGGTGAAGTAAGGGTTCGTGTAATTAAAGCTGATGACGTCTTGATAGCGAGATGAGTTGAGCGAAATACCGACCCTGCGCCCAGTACCCAGGAAATTGTTCTGTTGCAAATTTAACCCCAGGATCAATCCCGCGTCCTGCGCATAACCGAGACTGCCTCCAATCGAGCCAAAAGACTGCTCTTCCACTGCGAAATTGACATCGATTAAATCATCGGTGCCCGGCACTTCGGCGGTTTCCACTTCTGCCGTCTTGAAGAACCCCAGACGCTCCAGTCGTATCCGTGACTGTTCGATGGCTGCTGAGGAGGCGGGGGCGGACTCCATCTGGCGCATCTCCCGACGCAACACATCGTCAATCGTCGTCATATTGCCCGCGAAATTAATACGACGGACGTAGGTCCGTTTGCCCGGATCGATGAAGAACTTCATCACCACAGTGCTATTTTCTTCGTCGATCTCCGGCATGCCGGTTACTTTCGCAAAGTTATAGCCCTCGTTACCGAGTCGACGGGTGAGGTAGTCTTCCGTCGCTGTAACGAGTTGCTGCGAGTACACCTGGTCCGGCTGCACGATCAAAAATCGGTTGAGATCTTCCTCTGGGAGCACGAGGTCACCACTCAATCCCACTTCACTGATCGTAAACTTCTCGCCCTCTGTCACATTAGCGGTGATATATACCTCTTCCTTGTCGGGCGACACCGCAACCTGCGTTGAATCAATATTGAACTGCAAATATCCGCGATCAAGATAATAGGAAGACAAGGTTTCCAGATCTGACGTCAGCTTTTCTTTCGAATACTTGTTGTCGCTGGTGAAGAAGGAGAACCAGCCGCCTATCTTCAGCTCGAAGAGGTCCAACAAATCCTCATCGGAAAAAATATCGTTGCCGACCACGTTAATGTGCTGGATGGTCGCCACCGTCCCTTCGTTCACGTCGATTGCAATAGAAACACGGTTTCTGGGTTCGGCGATGACCTCGGAATCGATAGTCGCGTCGTAACGGCCCTGCAGGACATACTGTCGTTGCAGCTCAAGCTGCATGCCTTCCAGTGTCGAGCGCTGAAATACCTGGCCCACTGCCAGCCCAGCACCCTTCAATCCATCAAGCAGCGCCTCTGTTTCAATCGCCTTGTTTCCGTCAATAGTGATTTCACTGATGCTGGGCCGCTCAGCCACCACAACTACCAAAACACCACCATCTCGAGCGATAGAGATATCATCAAAATTTCCGGAAGCAAATAAACTCTTTGCAGCCGCTCTGACCACTTGGGTATCCACTGTGTCGCCAACACCCACAGGCAAAGCGGCGAAGACGCTACCGGGAGAAATCCGCTGGAGGCCTTCAACTCTGATATCTTGGATTACGAAGGGCTCAAGCTGAGCATAGGCCGAACTCACCACGCCCAGACACGCGACCAGAATGCATGTAGCCCCGAGGCGGCTGCCCCGCAATTTGCGAAAGAGATTTAAGCGCATACCGTCTTCGTGTTTAGGTCAGGAACCCCACCCCAGCAACTTTCACCATTGGCCAAGACCCATGGCGCAAGAATATCTTCACTGGTTGCAGGTTTATCGGTCATCCAGCGTTATCAAAGCTTCGAAAAATCATTATACAGAGCAAATACCATGATGCTGAGCACTAAAACCACACCAAGCTGGTATCCCGCCATCTGGACACGCTCGGGTAATGGTCGACCCATGAGCGCCTCAAATCCGTAAAACACGAGATGGCCGCCATCGAGCACTGGAATGGGCAGTAAGTTCAGCGCCCCTAGTGACACGCTCAGCAGGGCCAGGAATCCCAGCCATGACACCCATCCGGCCTCTGCGGTAGACGCAGCGACCTGCGCAATGGTTATTGGGCCCGAGAGATTACTGGGCGATATCAACCCCTGCAACATTCTGCCAATTGATTTGAAGGTAAAACCAACAAGGTCAACAGTTCTCTGGAGTGATGCCATGAGCGCTTCGATCGGCCCACGGTTGAAATGACGTTGCTGGGACTCAGGTATGGAAGGCAGCGCAACTGACATACCAACCGAGCCTACAGCTGAGCCCTCGGACATTACGCTGGCGGGTGTCACGGTAAGCGTCTGAATACGCCCCCCTCGTTCGATCAGCACACGAATAGACTGATCGGGGCGTGCGCGGACGAAGTTAACCCAATCCATCCAAAGCGCCACAGACTGATCATCAGCCTCCAAAATCAGATCGCCCACCTGAAAACCTGCTGCACGCGCTGACCCCGCCTCGGTGAGTGCGCCGACCCTCGGTAGCACCGGAGGCGTCTTGATTGTGACGCCCAACGCCCTCAGTAAGTTGGGCTGCTCTGTACCTTTTAGCCATTGCTCTATCGAGGCTTCATAGTGATGCAAGATGTCTGAATCAGGATAGGTTGCGGCGAAGGTGACGACGCCTGAATCGCCGAGGCGCTCCAGTAAAGCAAAGTTCACCGCGGCAACGGTGGGCGTCTCACGCTCATCGATTGCCCTAATTTCCTGCCCAGATTGCAGCCCTGCGCGCGCTGCCAAAGAATCGGGGGCAACCTCGGCTATTTCGGGTACCACACCCACTTCGCCGCGTAAAAACAGACCCCATAACACCAGAATTGCCAACAGAAAATTCGCGACCGGTCCGGCGGCGGCGATCGCCATGCGGGCGGCTACAGGCTGTCGATTAAAGGCGCGCGGTAAATCCGCAGCCGCGACATCTCCATCACGCTCATCTGCCATCCGGACGTAGCCGCCTAGCGGGATCGCCGCAAGCACGTACTCCGTTCCATCTGCCCCTTGCCAGCGCAACAACGGCTTACCGAAGCCGATCGAAAAGCGCAGCACTTTGACGCCCGAACGTCTGGCCACCCAAAAGTGTCCATATTCATGGATCGCAACCACCGTGGCAAAAGTCACGAGTGCCACCACCAGCGTTTGAAGTGTTTCGATCAATGTCCTTCCTTTGGCTTACGAGCGGGAAGACAGCATTGTGACATGCGAAAAAGCGATATCACGTGCCGTTTGGTCAAGCATTTGGACCTCAACGAGGGTCTCAGGTTCCGACAAATCGACCTTGCCGAGGGTCGATTCGATCACACTGTCGATATCAGTGAAGCGGATATTGCCCCCGAGAAAAGCCTCCACCGCTATTTCATTGGCCGCGCTATAAACGCACATACCGCCCGGCTGCGTGATGGCCTGTTGAGCCAGCGCCAGACAGGGAAATGCCTCGAGATCAGGCGCCTCAAAATCGAGCCGACCCGCACTGACTAGGTCAAGGGCCTTCACACCCGCATCGACCCGCTCGGGCCAGGCGAGACAGTAAGCGATCGGGGTTCGCATATCGGGCTGCCCCAGCTGGGCCAGAACCGAACCGTCACGATAACGAATCATCGAGTGGACGATGCTCTGCGGATGAACCACGATCTCGATTTCATCGGGCGTGCGGTCAAATAACCAACACGCTTCCGCCAGTTCGAGACCTTTATTAGCAAGCGTCGCAGAATCGACCGAGATTTTCTGGCCCATGGACCAATTGGGATGGGCACAAGCCTCCGCGGGCGTGACGCCTCGAAGCGAGTTCCGGGACCGCCCTCTGAAGGGTCCACCCGAGGCTGTGAGAACAATCTTCTCAACATGACCCATGTCGGGGCGCCCCGAGGAATCAATCGGGAGGCATTGGTGCATCGCATTGTGCTCGCTGTCCACGGGAAGTAGCGTGGCGCCTCCCTGCCGAACTGCTGCCATAAAAAGCCCCCCGGCACTCACCAAGGCCTCTTTATTTGCCAATAAAATTGTCTTTCCAGAGCGCGCCGCACTGAGTGTCGGCTGCAAGCCTGCGAACCCCACAATACCTGCCACCACCGTGTCGATCTCAGGTGCCGCGACCAATTTGTCCAAAACTTCTGAACCCGCGGACACCTCAACTTCAGGCAGATCGGCGAGCAGTTTTCTCAATGCTTCTGCCGCGCTGTCGTCAGCCATCACCGCGTGCTTGGGACGGTGATCACGACATAAAGCCGCCATTTCCGTCACTGAGCGATTTGCGGAGAGCACCGTGGCCCGGTAACGACTCGGGTGACGAGCCACCACATCAAGCGTGGATTGCCCAATTGAGCCCGTTGCCCCCAGCACCGCCACGCGCCGCACGCTCAGTACCCCACCAACAGTAGGCCCAGCGCAAATACCGGCGCAGCGCCGCAAATACTGTCCAGCCTATCCAGCACGCCACCGTGCCCAGGCAGCAGAGACCCTGAATCCTTCACACCAACCTCTCGCTTGAGGAGACTAACCGTCAAATCACCCACGACGGACGCTCCCGCGGTCGCGAGCCCCAGGGCAAGCAAGGATCCGAACCCCAAGTGTATATAGGCAGGCGGCAATGCCTGGTGAGTGACAGTGGTCAGTAGCACTACTGACAGCAACCCACCCCAGAAACCCTCCCAGGTTTTTCCTGGGCTGATGGATTTGGCCAGGGCGTGGCGCCCAAACCGCCTTCCGACAAAGTAGGCCCCGACATCAGCTGCAGCGACCGTCAGGATCATCGCGAACACCACTAAAGCACCATTGCTCATGATCAAACAGGTCACAACCGCTAGCCAGGTGGACGACAAGATCGCCAAGCCCAAGAAAGCGCGGACAATGACGAGTTGCCAGATTGTCTGGCCAGCGGGATAGTACTTGAGGCCCAGCAACATGACTGACCACAAGAACGCACTGGCGGCCAAGAAAGGCTGAGCGGCAGCAGCACTTTCCATATCGGGCAAACCGACCCCGGACCACAGCACAAAACAGAGCAATGGAATACCCGCTGCGAAAGCACCCCGGTACCAGGTTGAGTGCGCACCTGCCAAGGTTGCCCACTCCCAGGCTCCAGCCGTTGCCACCAGCGCAAAGATACACGCCTGCAGTGGATATGAGGCAAAGGCGAGCGTGAGAACCAGTCCTCCTGCGAGGATCAGTGCCGTGATGACTCTTAGCCGCAGCATTATCGTTTTTCTTCCGCCAGCCTAATATTGACGTAGCAAGGGACGGACACCAAACCGGCGCTCCCTGACAGCATAATCAGCCAGAGCAAGGTCCAGAACCGTGTCGTCGAAGTCAGGCCACAAGACTTCGGTGAACCAAAATTCGGCGTAGGCGAACTGCCACAGCAAGAAATTAGAAATGCGCGTCTCGCCCGCCGTTCTGATGCAAAGATCAGGATCAGGCAAGTCAGCAGTGGCAAGCCTCTGAGAGATGACGTCCTCATCGACATCTTCAGGCTTCAACGTCCCCTCGGCAACATCGCGGGCAATCCACCGTGTGACCTCTGCAATATCCCAACGGCCGCCATAATCCAGCGCGAGCGTCAGCGTCGCTTTATCTCCTGACTCTGTGGCGGCTTCTGCCTTGGCAATGAGCTTCTGCAAACGGGGACTGAAACGATCGCGCCGACCAATTACCCTGAGACGCACCCCATCTTTCGTCAGCTTTTCGACTTCATTGCGAAGATAGCGTGACAACAAGGCGAGCAGAGCTCGCACCTCAGCACGGGGCCGGCCCCAGTTTTCACTGGAAAAGGCAAACAGCGTCAGGTAGCGAATTCCACGAGACTCACAGGCGGAGACAATCTCTCTTACCACCTCGGCGCCGGCGCGATGGCCAGCAACACCCGGATAACCCTCCCGACGCGCCCAGCGGTTGTTACCATCCATAATGATGGCCAAATGGCGCGGGACGCTTCGTAGTTGAATGTCGGGGGCTTGCACGAGAGAAAACCAGCGTTCGTCAAATCGCCATCAGATCGGTTTCTTTCTCACTCAGCGCAGATTCCACTTTGGCGACAAAGTCATCAGTGAGTTTTTGGATGACATCCTGTCCACGGCGCTCCTCATCCTCGGAGATTTCCTTTTCTTTCAGGAGCTCCTTGAGCATCCCCAAACCATCTCGTCTGGCGTTGCGCACCGACACTCTGGCTGACTCCGCCTCGCCTCGGGCTTGCTTGATGTAACCCTTGCGCGTCTCCTCGGTGAGTACCGGCATCGGTATACGAATCACATCGCCCGCCGTGGCGGGGTTCAACCCAAGGTCCGATTTCATGATCGCACGCTCGATATCGGGTGTGATGGCCTTGTCAAAGGCGACAACGCTCAGCGTTCTCGCGTCCTCGATATTGACGTTGGCGAGCTGATTGAGCGGCGTTTCAGCACCGTAATACTCGATCCGGATGCTGTCCAAAAGGCTGGGGTGAGCCCGCCCCGTGCGAATTTTGTTGAAGTTGTGAGACAGCGCCTCCAGCGCTTTTCCCATCCTTTCTTCCGTTTCCTGTTTGATGTCATCAATCATGTTACTGATCCTGATCTCTATTTCGCTCAGGCGTTCAAGCCTGAATCAAGGTCCCCTCATCACCGCCACGCACAATGCTTAACAAAGCGCCTCTCTGCGACATGTTGAAGACTCTTACGGGCATATCGTGATCGCGCACCAGACAGATCGCCGTAAGGTCCATGACACCCAGCTTCTTATCCAGTACCTCATCGTACGTGAGTACGTCGTATTTGACCGCATCAGGATCAGTGACCGGATCTGCGCTATACACACCGTCAACCTTGGTGGCCTTCAAAACCACGTCTGCTTTTACCTCGATACCACGGAGACAGGCCGAGGAGTCAGTAGTGAAAAAGGGATTGCCCGTTCCGGCGGCGAAGATCACCACGTCTCCGTTCGATAATGCGCGGATGGCCTTGCGTCTGTCGTAGTGCTCAACCACGCCACTCATGGGAATCGAGGACATCGCCTGGGTGGCGATATTGGAGCGCTCAAGGGCGTCTCGCAGCGCGAGCGCATTCATCACAGTGGCGAGCATACCCATATGGTCACCTGTGACGCGATCCAGTCCAGCGGCGTTCAATGCGGCGCCTCTGAACAGGTTACCCCCGCCAACCACAAGCCCAACTTGAACACCAATCCCGACCAACTGGCCAATCTCCAGCGCCAGCTGATCAAGTACTTTGGGGTCTATGCCAAAAGCTTCTTGGCCCGTGAGGGCTTCACCGCTGAGCTTCAGGAGAATGCGCTTATAAACTTTGTCTGCCGCCATCTTTGTCACTCCCGCACAACACCTCCAAGAGATACCATGCTACCGGACAGTAAGGCTCCCGTTCATACAGAAACCTTGGTGATTCTTCTTATCTCGACGTGGCGCCGCCGCAAGCCCCCGCGGCGGTGTGCCTGCGGCTCAGTTACCCAACTGTGCCGCCACCTCAGCTGCAAAATCGACCTTCTCGACTTCTATACCTTCACCGACCTCAAAACGCGTAAAGCTCAGGACCTCGGCACCAGCCGCCGAGACTAGCTTACCCACCGTCATGTCGGGGTCTTTGACAAACGCCTGCTCTGTCAGACTGTTCTCTGACAAGAATTTCCGGATACGCCCATCGATCATCTTTTCAACGATTTCCGGAGGCTTGCCCGAATCCTGAGCTTGAGCGGCATAAATTTCTCGTTCTTTGGCAACTTGCTCCGCGGGCATATCATCGGGGGACACAACCTGCGGGTTGACGGCAGCCACATGCATGGCCACGTCGCGGGCCAGCTCGTCAGAGCCACCCTTCAATGACACCAACACTGCGATACGGTTATTACCGTGGACATAACCACCCACAACACCATCGCTCGCCTCATGCGTCATGACTCTCCGCACGCTAATGTTTTCACCAATTTTTTGAACGAGTGCCTGGCGGGCGTCTTCCGTTTCCCCTGCTGCCAGCGCCTCAACATCCGCAATGCGCTCGCCGAAAGCCTTGCCCACTACCGACTGGACAAAACCCAGAAAGTTTTCGTCACGAGCAACAAAGTCAGTTTCACTGTTCACTTCAACCATCGCCGCGAAGCTACCGTCATCGGCAGTCTTTATCGCAACGACCCCATCAGCGGCGGTGCGGCCTGCTTTCTTCGCGGCCTTCATGCCACTGGATTTCCGCAGCGCCTCGATAGCCGCATCAATATCGCCATCCGCTTCAGAGAGCGCTTTCTTGCACTCCAAAAGGCCTAGGCCGGTCCGTTCACGCAGTTCTTTTACCAGTGCAGCAGACATGATTTTCCTCGCAATCCCGCATTCCAGCGGCAACACAATGATGAATAGGGGAACCGTTTAAGGTTCATATTGAACGATTACCGGGCACCCGAGTGCCCGGCATCGGGTCAGGAGGCAGGCGCCTCTGCGTCGTCACCAGCGGCAGTCTCAGCTTGAGCAGCCGGGGCCTCTGCAGGCTCTTGCACAGGGGCAGTGTCTTCCGCCGGGGCCTCAGATGCCTCTTCGGCAGGCGCAGACTCTGCTTCAGGCTCTGTCACCTCGACAAACTCGTCAGCGGCAACGACTTCACCCGCCGCCGCTTTGCCTGCAATCACCGCATCCGCCACGGCAGCAACGTACAGCTTGATGGCGCGAATCGCGTCATCATTGCCGGGAATCACGTAATCGACGCCATCGGGATCACTGTTGGTATCAACGATGCCGATCACTGGAATACCGAGCTTGTTGGCTTCCGTTACGGCGATACGCTCGTGGTCAACATCCACGACGAACAGCACGTCGGGCAAACCTGACATTTCCTTAATTCCGCCGATGGAGCGCTCAAGCTTTTCCTTCATACGAGAGCGCATCAGCGCTTCTTTCTTAGTCAGCTTGGCAAATGTGCCATCTCGCTCCTGCTCTTCCAGCTCGCGCAGACGCTTGATGGAGGACCGGATAGTCTTGTAGTTGGTGAGCATACCTCCCAACCACCGATGGCTGACAAAGGGCATGCCGCAACGACGTGCATGCTCTTCAACGATCTTACCCGCAGCACGCTTGGTGCCGACGAACATGACTTGATTCTTGTTCTCGGCCAAGCGCTTCACCGTCGCCAGCGCTTCGTTAAAAGCCGGTACGGTGTGCTCAAGGTTGATGATGTGGATTTTGTTGCGAGCCCCGAAGATGTACTGATCCATCTTGGGATTCCAGAAACGGGTCTGATGCCCGAAGTGCGCACCTGCTTGCAGCAAGTCACGCATGCTTACCTGCGTCATAGTCAAACTCTCTGTTTGGGTTCACCTTCCGTTTTCTCTGCGACTCCAACCGTCACCGGCACCCGGGTCCGCACATCCGAGAAAACGTGCTATTTGCCTAGAATGGCTTCGCCAGCACGTGCTAGCGGCGCGCTTTATACCACAGCCCTTCAAACAGTGAAAGCGCGGCCCAAAAGGGTCGCCGAGTCGGTTACACTCTCGCACCTTACGAAATCTGAAGCACCGACAACATTTCATGAGCACTGTGACCCCCAAAACCGACTCCGAAATCGAGGGTATGCGCGAGGCAGGCCGACTGGCCGCCGAGGTATTGGACATGATTGCCCCGCAGGTTGAAGTCGGCATGACGACGGGAGAACTTGATCGCATCTGTCACGATCACATCGTCAACGTGCAGAAAGCCATCCCGGCACCCCTAAATTACAAGGGATTCCCAAAGTCGATCTGCACCTCCGTCAACGAGGTGATCTGCCACGGCATCCCCTCAGACAATAAAAGGCTCCGCAACGGCGACATCATCAACATCGACGTCACAGTGATCAAAGATGGCTGGCATGGCGATACCAGCATCATGGTCGGTGTTGGCGAGGTCGCACCACACGCCGAGCGACTGGTTCGCATCACGCAAGAGTGCCTCTACAAGGCTCTGGCACTCGTCAAGCCGGGCGCCACGCTGGGAGATCTCGGCCATGTGATTCAACAGCATGCCGAGGCCAACTACTACTCTGTGGTCAGAGAGTACTGCGGCCACGGTATTGGCAAGGTCTTCCACGAGGAACCTCAGGTGCTCCATTACGGCAAACCAGGCACGGGCTTGCGCCTCGAGCCGGGCATGACCTTCACAGTAGAGCCCATGATCAATGCGGGCAAACGATACACGAAGCTCAACGCACGGGACGGATGGACCGTTACAACCCGCGACGGCCGACTGTCGGCCCAGTGGGAGCACACCATCGCCGTCACGGAATCGGGTTGCGAAGTACTCACCCGGAGGCAGGATGAAGTCCTCTCCTTCTGAGGCATCGCTGGACGCCAGCCCAACCGTTTCTCTGCCCCATTTTGGTGATGCCGTCGCGGAGCACAGCGCCGCCTCGGTTGCTGCGCGACACTACTTGCAAGACGCCCGAGAGGCTCTCGCCTCCGCCTTTGCACCGGGCAACGCTATCAAGCCCCTGTTGCGCCAGAGCAGTGAATGCGTCGACCGGGCCCTGTCGTTGCTCTGGACCGAGTACCTCGGTGAAACCCCAGCAGCGGCGCTCATTGCGGTAGGCGGCTACGGGCGCGGAGAGCTCTTCCCACAGTCGGATATCGATATTCTGATTCGGATTGAAAGCGCGCCGGAGGATGCGACGGCAAGCAAGCTCGAGCGATTCGTTACGAGCTTGTGGGATACTGGCTTACAGATTGGCCACAGCGTCCGGACACTCGAGGAATGCGAAACCCTGGCAGCCGAGGACCTGACCATCATCACCACCATGATGGAGGCCCGCCACCTGAACGGTGATGAAGCGCTACTCCCCGCGCTGGAAGCGCTGATCGCACCGTCCCGAATGTGGGGACCCGACGACTTCATCCGCGGCAAGCTGACCGAGCAGCAAAACCGCCACGACCGTTACAGCAACACCGAGTATGCCCTCGAGCCCAACATCAAGAGCTCTCCCGGTGGTCTCCGCGACCTGCAGGTCATCGAGTGGATCACGCTGCGCTGCTTTGGCACCAGTTTGACTGCAACGGACCAGCCCGACTTTCTGAGTGAAAGCGAGTTGCAACAGCTTCGTGATGGCCAGGAGTTTCTCAGCCAGGTCCGCTTCGCACTACACGTCATGACAGGACGCGCTGATGACCGAATCCTCTTTGATCATCAAAAGAAACTCGCCGCGCTGTGGGGCATGTCGGACGGAGATCGGCTGGCAGTGGAACAATTCATGCAGGTTTACTACCGGTGGATGCAGACGCTCAGTCAACTCAATGAATTGCTCATCGAGGTTTTTGAGCATCGTTTGGCCGACACCAAGGCGTCCGACATTCGGGTGATCGATGATGACTTTGAAGTCAGCGATAGCCGCATTCGCGCTCGACACGACAAAGTTTTTCAGAACCAGCCGGGCAATTTGTTGCGCATCTTTGTATTGATTGGCAATGACCCGCTAGTCGATCGTATCGAACCCAATACCCAACGGTTATTGCGACGCGATGCTCCCCTGATTGACGAAGCATTCCGGGCACATCAAACAAACCGCCAGCTGTTCATGGACGTCTTGGGCGTGCCCCATAACATGACTAAGCAGCTGCGCCGTATGTCTCGCCACGGCGTGCTCGGCAGATATCTGCCTGCCTTCGGCGCCATCATCGGGCAAATGCAGTTCGACCTTTTCCATGCCTACACCGTTGATGCGCATACCACTGAGGTGATCGCCAACACCCGGCGCTTCATGCGCGCTGATTACACCGACCGCTTCCCGGTCTCGACACGAATTGCCCGGCGCCTGCGCGATCCCAAACTGCTCTACATCGCGGCACTCTTCCACGACATCGGCAAAGGCCGTGGCGGTGATCACTCGGAGTTGGGCGCAGTCGATGCAGAGCAATTCTGCACGGATCACGGCCTATCAGCCTCGGACACCGCACTCATTGTATGGCTGGTACAAAACCACCTTTTAATTAGTCAGATCGCCCAGCGACGCGATATTTCTGATCCGGAAGAAATTCAACGCTTTGCCGAGATTGTCTCGACTCAGGAACGTCTTGACTACCTATATACCCTCACCGTTGCCGACATTGCCGGCACTAACCCCGAGTTGTGGAACGCATGGCGCTCCTCGCTCATGCGACAGCTTTATACCGAGACTCGGCGCGCCCTCAGCCGGGGACTCGAAAATCCACTGGACCGCGAGGACGTCATCCGATCGACCAAGCGAGCGGCGGCGGAAACCCTCGAATACCGTGGGTTCTTGAGCGAAGAACTCGACACCCTATGGGCCACCCTGGGCGATGACTACTTTCTGCGCGAGCGCGCCGACGACATCGCCTGGCATACCGAGGCGATTGCAGATCATAACCACGACAACGGCGCACTCGTCCTGGTCAGACAGGCCAGTGAGTCGCCCGTCAGCAATGCAACGCAAATATTCGTGCACACTCAGGATCAGCCCAATACCTTTGCCCGGATTTGTGCGGCGCTCGAAACATTGGACTTGAGCATTCACGATGCACGTATTTACAGCGATACCAAAGGCGGCACGCTGGACACGTTCTTCGTATTAAAAAGTGACGGTAGTTCACTGTCCTCGCACCCCGACACCTTCGCGGAAATTCAAGAAAAAATTCGCCACACCTTGGCGCTGGAAGGACTCAAAGCGGTGTCTCGACACACGCCAAGGACCGTCCGAGCATTCACCATCCCCACCTCAGTGGCGTTTTCCGAGGATAAGGCAGGCACGCACACTACCCTCGAAATCTCCACCGCGGACCGTCCGGGCCTGCTGGCTCGGCTGGGGTCAGTCTTATCTGAGCATCAGGTGTCTATTCAGGGTGCCAAAATCCAAACGCTGGGAGAACGCGTTGAAGACGTGTTCTTTTTGACCGATGCCGGAGGCGGCCCGCTGCGCGACGACGCATCACTCGCGCGAATCGAGCAACAGCTGATTGCGGTATTGGACGCCTCACAGAGCGACAGTCGCGCACCCTCGGAGATCGCGATTTGAATGCTGGTCTCGAGGCGCTGCAGCCTTACCCGTTCGAGAAGTTGGCTCGATTGTTCGAGGATAATTCTCCAGAAAACAGCGCCGTCATCCCACTGACCATCGGCGAGCCCCAGCACCCACCTCCCGAGACGGTGCTATCGCTACTGCAAGAACACGCCGGCTTGATTGCCTCCTACCCCGCCACAGCGGGACGACAGGAGCTTCGTGCAGCGATTGCGAAGTGGCTCGAGCAACGATTCTCACTGTCTGCTGTCAATCCGGATCGCCAAGTCCTGCCTTTGAATGGCACCCGAGAGGGGTTGTTTGCGCTTGCTCAGGCCGCAGTGACCTATGGCAAACCCGGTGCGGTGATATCGCCCAACCCGTTCTACCAAATTTATGAGGGCGCGGCGCTTCTCGCTGGAACAGAGCCGCTGTGGGTGAATTGCAACGAGAGCAATGGCTTTCTTCCAAATTTTGATGCCGTCACGCCCGAGCAGTGGCAGGCCTGTGAGCTTTTGTATATCTGCACGCCAGGCAACCCGGCCGGCGCCGTCATGCCCAGCGGAATGCTGCAAAAACTCATCCAACTGGCTGACGAGCACGATTTTCTGGTTGCCAGTGACGAGTGCTACAGCGAGATCTACCCAGATGAGGGCACACCACCGCCCGGGTTACTACAAGCCGCTGCTGAGCTGGGAAGGCACGACTACCGACGGTGTCTTTGCTTTCACAGCCTTTCGAAGCGCTCTAACTTACCGGGGCTACGCTCCGGTTTCGTGGCCGGCGATGCGGAGTGGATAGAACGCTTCAAACGCTACCGAACCTATCACGGTTGCGCGATGCCGCCGCACCATCAAATTGCCAGCGAATGGGCATGGGGGGATGAACAACACGTCTTAGATAACCGGGCGCGGTATCGAGAAAAGTTTGCTGCCGTGACGCCGATACTCGCTGACGTGATGACCGTGACCTCGCCCGAAGCGGGCTTCTATCTATGGCCAGAAACGCCCATCAATGACGAGACTTTCGCACAGCACCTACTGGTACGCGCGGCGGTAAAAGTATTACCGGGTCGCTACCTCGCAAGAGACACCGAACAAGGTAATCCTGGCGAGAATCGCGTCAGACTGGCGCTGGTCGCCGAGCTTGAGAACTGCGTTGAAGCAGCAGAGCGAATCGCCCATGCCATCAAGCAGGGCTGGTGAGATGGGGACAGCGAGCAACCTCAACAAGGCTGAGCGCATCGCCTATATCGATGACAGACTGCAGGCGCTCTACCCCGAGACGCCAGTCCCCCTCGACCATACCGACCCGTACACGTTGCTTATCGCCGTTTTACTCAGCGCACAATGCACCGATGAGCGCGTCAATCAGGTGACACCGGGACTCTTCGCCAAAGCAGATTGCCCCGAGGACATGGTCCAACTCAGCGTCGAGGAAATCCGGTCGATCATCCGCCCCTGTGGTTTATCCCCGCAAAAATCGAAAGCGATTCATCGCCTGAGCGAACTACTGCTGGAACACCACAACGGTGAGGTTCCAGCAGATCTGGAAGCCTTGGAGAAATTACCCGGCGTCGGACACAAAACGGCCAGCGTCGTCATGGCACAAGCGTTTGCACTGCCGACCTTTCCTGTCGACACGCATATTCACCGCCTGGCACAGCGCTGGGGTCTGACCCGGGGGCGCAACGTCGTCGAGACGGAGCGAGATTTGAAAAAAGCCTTTCCCAAGGCGCGCTGGAACGCGCTCCACCTGCAGATCATTTATTACGGACGCGAGTACTGCACCGCTCGCGGTTGCGATGGCCGCGTCTGCGAAATCTGTACCACTTGCTACCCCGCACGAAAGCATCCCAAACGCTGCAATAAAGCCTGACCACAAGGCAGGCGCATAGCAATTCTGCTACCCTGCGCGGCCTGTTCGGGATGCCGCACGATCCGTAACTCAGCGACATACCGTAAAAGCATCATCACCAGCATGGGCACCGTCATGAGTCTGCCGACCTTATTTGGAATCCCCAATTGCGACACTGTCCGTAAGGCGCGTAAATGGCTGAACAGCCAGGGCATTGCGCACGACTTTATCGATCTTCGTGAAGATACGCCGCCTGTCAGCCGCATTGCGTCTTGGCTTGAGTCAGTTGGCGCGGAGCGTCTGATTAACCGTCGCAGCACAACCTACAAACAGTTGGATGAGGCGCAACGCGAGGCTCTGAACGGCAGTGCCGCGGCTGAATTGCTCCGCGAGCATCCGACACTGATCAAGCGACCGGTATTGGTATGGCAGGACACGGTTTCGGTAGGCTTCTCCGAGCAGGATTTTGCGGCGCGGTTCAATGTTTGAATGCATGGTTGAGGGTAAGACGGAATGAGCTCGCTACATGGTTTTGGTCTGGGCATAGCATCGGAGAACGCCGAGGGCGCTTCCCTGGATACGTTTTATCCTCGCCCTCTCTCGCAGGTAACGGGGGCGGTTGCCGACGCCTTGCAGGGTGTCACGGGGCATCTCGACGCCGCTCAGTTGAAAGAACTGGCCAGCGCTTTGGAGCAAGCCGGCGAGTCGGAGCTTGCCACCGTTGCCAAGCAACTCATAGAAACCGATCAGCGTGTCGTGGCCACGGCGCTTGCCGACAATACGGCCCCGGATTCCGTTGAAGCGGCGTACCTTAAGCTGCACCTGATCTCCCACCGGCTAGTCAAACCCCATGAGACGGACCTGACCGGCCTATTCGGCCTGCTACCCAACGTGGCATGGACCGATCAGGGACCGGTCGACCTCAATGAATTATCCCAGCGGCAACTCGACGCAAGGTTGCGAGGCGCTGTACTGGAAGTCTCCAGCGTCGATAAATTCCCCAAGATGACCAACTATGTGGTGCCTGCTGGCGTGCGCATTGCTCACACTGCCCGGGTGCGACTGGGGGCTTACCTTGGTGAAGGCACGACCGTCATGCATGAAGGCTTTATCAACTTCAACGCGGGCACGGAAGGCCCCGGCATGATTGAAGGCCGCATCTCGGCAGGCGTATGGGTAGGCAAGGGTTCTGATTTAGGCGGCGGCTGCTCCACCATGGGAACCCTCTCAGGCGGGGGCAATATCGTGATCTCGGTGGGCAAAGAATGCCTGATCGGCGCCAATGCCGGCCTCGGTATTCCGCTGGGCGATCGGTGCACCATCGAGGCGGGATTGTTCGTCACCGCAGGCACCAAAGTCAGCGTGCTGGATGACCGCGGTGAAACCATCGAAACCGTATCTGCCAGAACGCTGGCGGGGCGCTCCGACCTGCTGTTCAGACGCCACTCATCCACGGGCGCGGTGCAGTGCCTCACCAACAAAAGCGCCATCGAACTGAACGAGCTGTTGCATGCCAACAATTGATGACCAGGACGCTACGCTGGCGCTGACGCGGGAGCTGATCGCGCGCCGCTCCGTCACCCCCGATGATGCCGGGTGTCAGGACAGCATGATGGCTCGCCTTGAGCAGATCGGCTTTGCAGTTGAGCCCATGCGCTTTGGCGAGGTGGATAACTTCTGGGCGACCCGCGGCACGTCGGGCCCCTTGTTGGTCTTTGCCGGACACACTGATGTCGTTCCGCCCGGTGACGACGCCAGCTGGGATTCCGACCCCTTTACCGCCACCGTCGATGGGGAGGATCTCGTCGGACGTGGCGCGGCGGATATGAAAGCGAGCCTCGCTGCCATGGTGGTGGCCTGCGAGCAGTTTGTGAGCCAGCACCGAGATCACGCGGGCAGAATAGGCTTTCTCATCACCTCGGATGAGGAAGGTCCCGCCAAGCATGGCACCGTGAAGGTGATGGAAACACTAACCTCCCGAGGCGAACAGATCGACTGGTGCGTTGTGGGTGAACCCTCCAGCACTGAGGCGTTGGGCGATCTCGTCAAGAACGGTCGCCGTGGCTCGCTCAATGCGCGACTCATTGTGCATGGCAAGCAGGGGCACATCGCCTATCCCCACCTTGCCGAAAATCCGATTCACCGGGCCATGCCTGCCCTCGACGCGCTGGCTAACGAGGCCTGGGATAACGGCAACGATTTCTTCGACCCGACCTCCCTGCAGATCTCTACCGTTCGATCAGGCCAAGGCGTCACCAATGTCATCCCGGGCACGGTAGAGGTGCTCTTTAACCTGCGCTTCAGTACCGAACTGACCGCCGAGGCGATTCAGTCACGTTGCGAGGCCATATTGGATGCGCATGATCTGACATACGAGATCGAGTGGTCTCTAAGCGGTGAACCGTTTCTGACCGAACCCGGGGCCCTACTCGATGCCGTGACTCAGAGCATCGAGGCGGTCACAGGGCACCAGCCTGTGGTGTCTACCGGAGGCGGCACATCAGATGGGCGGTTCATTGCACCCAGTGGCGCACAGGTGGTCGAGGTGGGGCACGTCAACGCCACGATCCATCAGTGTAACGAGCGTGTGAAGATCGCCGATGTTCCCAAGCTGACCCAGATTTACGAGGGTATTCTGGAGCACCTACTCGGCTGAATCAGCGCGTTCAATGCGGAGTAAACGCCCGCCTTCAGACCATCGCGCGGCTTCAGCGGACACAAAATGCTCCACGAACGCGGCCAACCCCTCCGCCAGCGAGGAGGACGCCCGACGCGGCCCGCACAGCATCACGGTCAGCGCGCCGCCCCCGGTAGGCATCGCGGCCTCCACAGCCCGCGTCACGATCAGCAAGCCCTCTGTAATGCGTCGCGCGTGCGCCAAAGCCTCATTCACCGGCGCAACGACCCGATCTCTCATACCCTCATCTGTCGAGACGTCTAATGCCAACACCACGCTGGCAACGGGAGGACGTTGACGTAACAAATCCATCACATAGCCCTGGCCAATTGCCGTATCGAGGGCCACGTCGTGCCACTCTGCGCGTTCGTATAGCTCACCCAACTCAGCCTGCAATCCCTGATTCAGCGACAGCTGGCCACAGAAGATAGGCCGCTCATGCTCTGCGGCGGCGCGTAGCACCGATACGGGCATGGCTTCTACGCCGATCCAGAATCCACTCGCTGTCACACTACACCTCGGCTTGGCCGATCGAATCGGGCTGCTTTTTGCGCACAAACACGTCAAACCGCACTGATTTGCCTGACAAACTGTGTGACGGCCGCTGCGGCCCCAAAACAGGCGCGCGGAGCGGGCGCTTCACCACTATCCGCTCAACAGGCTGTGCCCAAGCCCATGCCCATAACTCTTCAGCGTCATCATAACCGCCCGTTAACCGCTGGAGCATCGCCGCTTCTTTTTTCACGGCGGCGGCTTTTTTTCGCTCGGGGAACATGGGGTCCAAGTAGAGCACGGCGTCAGAGGGCACCGCTGATTGGCAACTATCCCCCGCAACAACCGTCATGCGTTCAGCGGCGTCGCGCACCTGCTCATGAGAGCTGACGCTGGCGGCAACAATGGCTTCATTGAGCAACCAGGCAAGTACCGGCACACGCTCATTCAATGTGACCTGACAACCAAGGTCGGCCAGTACAAAGGCATCGCGCCCCATACCGCCGGTCGCATCCCAGACGCGCGGTTTACGGTCCGCTTTCACTCCCACCGCACGACCTAGCAGCTCATTCTGTCCACCCTTTCGCCGGTGGCGCATCGTTGCAGAATCGAAGCTCACTCGCACCTCAGTGCCATCAGCCTCCAGCCATGCATCGGCTTCTCCCACCACCAGCAGGAGGTCCGAACCCGCCTTTTGCGGACACAGGTGCGCACTAAGGGCTGTGGCCGCAGCACGGGCGCGCGCCGGCGACTCTCCCGAGACAGCCAGTACGGCCGGTGGAGCGGGTACCGCAACACCCGCGTCACTCATGATGGTTTGCATTGCATAATGGCCCGTGATTGACTGAGTCGAACCTGATTCCAAGCATACTATGAAGCCATTTCGTACAGGGTTAAGCGGCACAGCTGCGCTGGTCGGCATCACCCTGATGACAGCATGTTCCACATTGGGCCAGTACGACATCACGGTCAACGATGTCACCGTCTATGAGCCCGCTTCGCCGTTACGCGTCGATGGCATTAAGGACACGGCCCTCCAGAACTGCCTGCAGCAAACCGCCGACGATATCGAGGCCACGCAGCCAAGCGACATCATGAGCCTCAACTGCAGTGACGCAGGCATTACCTCGCTGGCAGGACTCTCGCAATTTGATCAAATCCGGTTGCTCAAATTGAATGACAACACGATCCGGAATCTACTCGAACTCGAGCGTCTCGGGGCATTGGAGCAACTGTGGCTCAATGACAATGACATTATTGATGCGATCCCAGTGCTCGGAATGAGCGGGCTGCGCACGCTCAACCTGCAGGATAATCCGCGCTTACAATGTCCATCATCGGATAAGATTCCGTCGACTTTGCAGCTCACGCTACCCGAGCACTGCACCGCACTATGATTTATTGGCTCTACAAGGCTCTGGCCCTGTTACCGCTCCCCATCAAGTATGGGCTGGCCCGGGTGGCCGCGATCCTCCTGCAACGCGTATTCCGCTACCGGGCCAAGGTCATCGATACCAATCTACAGAATGCCTTCCCCGAGCGGGATGCGGCATGGCGAGCCGACATTGCTAAAAGGTTCTACCGCCAATTCACCGATGTCACGATGGAAATCCTCCACGCTTCCCGCATGCCGCTCAATGAATTCAAGCAACGCGTGACGATAGAGGGTCTGGATGAGTTCGAGCGACTCACTGAGAATCGCTCCAAGTCGGCCATCGTGCTGACCATTCATCTCGGGAACTGGGAATGGATGATGCACGCCGCCAACGCCCATGGCGATATCCCAATCGATCCGGTCTATAAACGACTGCGCAATGAAGGCGCCGAGCGCTTTGCCTATGAGGTGAGAAGCCGATTTGGAGGTGAGCCGATCCTGATGGAGAAGGTCGCGCGCAATGTGCTCAAGAACCGTCGTCGATTTCGGGCTCTGGTCCTGCTGGCTGACCAATCACCGGGCGGCCGCGATAACGTCTATTGGAGCGATTGGCTCAACCAACCCACAGGCTTTTTTTTGGGCCCCGCCACGATCGCGCAATTGACCGGCTTTCCGGTGATGTTTGCCCGTTGTCGTCGCAAAGCCCGCGGCCGCTACCACCTGAGCCTAATACCCATTGTCGAAACGCCCGGGCAGCTGACCGAGGAACAAATTATCGAGGCCTATATTCGCACTGCGGAGCAAACCATTCGGGAAGAGCCCGAGAGTTATCTCTGGTCCAATCGTCGTTGGAAACATCAGCCCCTTCAGGTCACAACACAAACTCCTGAGGCTTGATGGCAAGTTCAGGGTTTCTGCGAAGACATGGTCAGCGCAAGATCCTCGATCATATCCTCCTGCCCGCCGACAGTGCCCCTGCGACCTAGCTCTACCAGTAAATCCCTTGCCGGGACGCCGTATTTTTCTCCCGCGCGTTTCGCAAACAGGAGGAACGAACTGTAAACGCCGGCATATCCCAGGGTCAGGGAATCCCGATCCACCCTGATAGGCTGATCCATCATGGGTACGACCAAATCTTCCGCCACATCCATTATCTTGTAGAGATCGATACCGTCCTCGGCACCCATTCTATGCAGCACCGCAGATAACACCTCGAGAGGGGTGTTACCGGCGCCCGCGCCCAGCCCTGCAACCGAGCCATCGATTCGGTTTGCCCCGGCCTCGATCGCGGCCAGCGAATTCGCAACGCCCATCGCCAAATTGTGGTGGCCATGAAAACCAATCTCCGTCTCGCCTTTGAGATGCTGTCGGAGGGTGGAAATCTTTTTTGTCACTTCGTCCGGCAACATATAGCCAGCCGAGTCGGTACAGTAAATGCAGTTAGCGCCATAAGATTCCATCAGCAGTGCCTGCTGGAGAAAATCCTGCTCATTCACCATGTGAGCCATCATCAGAAAGCCGACGGTATCCATGCCCAAATCGCGTCCCATTCCGATGTGCTGCTCGGATATATCGGCCTCGGTGCAGTGGGTCGCAATACGAATGGTTGAGGCGCCAAGGTCGCTCGCCATGCGAATGTGATCCAAGGTTCCAATACCCGGCACATGGAGTACCGAAATGCGTGCCTGCTTCATTTTTGGCACAACTGCGCTTAGGTACTCTTCATCGCTGTGCGCGGGAAAACCATAGTTCACGGACGCGCCGCCCAAACCATCGCCATGGGTGATCTCAATCAGCGGCATACCCGCCTCGTCCAAGCCACACGCTACGGCCACCATCTCTTCAATGGAAATCTGGTGACGTTTGGCGTGCATCCCATCTCGCAGGCTCATGTCATGCAGTGTGACTTTTTTGCCGTTCAGATCCACTTTGACACCCCCTCTACGCTCTTGCAGGCAGTGCGAATCGATCACTTGCGATCTCTTCGGCCAGCATCTCAGCAGTTCGCAATCCTGCTGCCGTCATAATGTCGAGATTACCCGCGTACTTAGGTAAGAAATCCCCGAGACCTTCTACTTCCAGATAAGTCGACACGCGGTTGCCGTCGAAGACAGGACCATTGACCAAACGATAGCCCGGCACGTACTTCTGGACTTCTGCGATCATCTCCATGACAGACTCAGTGATCGCCTTCTCGTCAGGCTCCTCATCCACCAAGCAATGCACTGTATCGCGCATGATCAGGGGGGGCTCCGCCGGATTAATAATGATGATGGCCTTACCCTCTCTTGCGCCACCGATCTTGGCGACTGCCGCCGATGTGGTGCGAGTGAATTCATCGATATTTTTGCGCGTGCCAGGTCCCACGGACTTTGAGCCCACCGTCGCCACAATTTCTCCGTAAGCCACCGATTGCACACGCGATACCGCACGCACCATGGGAATGGTCGCCTGCCCACCACAGGTCACCATATTGACGTTCATGGCCAGCGATGCCGAATGCTCCGCGAGGTTAACCGGAGGAACACAGAATGGTCCGATAGCGGCGGGCGTCAAATCGACCATGATCACGCCGAGTGCGTTCAGCTTTCGAGCGTGCTCTGCATGGGCGTATGCGGACGTGGCATCAAAGGCGATGCGGATGTCATCTGCCACTACGTGCTCCAAGACCCCATCAATTCCCGTGGTGCAGGTTTTGACGCCCATCTTCTGGGCTCGATGTATCCCTTCAGATTCCTCTACACCCACCATCCAGACCGGTTCGATCCAGTCGCTTCGCTGTGCTTTCATCAGCAAATCGGTACCGATATTTCCGGGGCCAATAATCAGCGCTTTCAGCTTGTTTGCCACGCTATGTTCTCCTCACGTGAAGGCGACCCGACAGTCGCCCATCCCACTAATCTGCAGGCTCATCTCATCACCGGCACTCACCGGCTCCAATGGGACCAGACTCCCCGACAACACGACATCGCCCTTTTCGAGCGTGATACCGAACGTGCCCAAAGTATTGGCAAGCCATGTGATGCAATTAACCGGGTTGCCCATCGCCGCAGCGCCCGTACCCGCGGAGATCACCTCTCCATTTTTACAAACCGTCATTTCACAGTTGATCAGATCGACAGCAGTAGGGCTGATCGCCGCCGCCTCGTTCAGTGCGAACCAGCCGCAAGACGCGTTGTCGGCGACCGTATCCTGTATTTTGATCTGCCAATCCTTGATGCGGGAGTCGACGACTTCGAAACAGGGCATCACAGCTTCCGTTGCCGCCAGCACATCGGCGTTTGTCAGACCCGGGCCTTGAAGATCTTTCTTCAGCAAAAAGGCAATTTCGCCCTCAGCGCGAGGCTGGATGAGTGAGCCGGAAATCGCCATCACATCATCATGGCGCATAGCGTCCGTCATGAAACCGAAATCTGGCTGTCGGACACCCAGCATGTCCATTACCGCCGCACTGGTCACGCCGATTTTCTTGCCAACGATTTTCTCTCCTGCGTTTAAGCGGTTAGCTAAAAAGCGGAGCGAAATCTCGTAGGCTTGCTCAATCGTCAGGTTTGGATGGCTATCGGTCAGCGGCGCTAACACACTGCGATCGCACATTGCCGAGTACAGTGCGTCACCCAGGCGCTCGATTTCAGCTCGTTCCATGCTCTCCTCGCGGGTAAGGTTGACCCTATCTTCGAGAGCGAACGTTATCCCAATCCGGCTCGGATCTCAGGTGTTTGATCTAATCCATCAAGGGTATGCCAATCAAAACCCGACTCTTGCGTCGCGTGTATCACCGCACATGACGATAAGCCCGGCCACCCTTCAAGCGCCTCATCTGCGAGCTCAGGGGCATTATTTTGCTGGCTGATGTGCGCCACGAAAAGCATCTTCAAATTGTCGGTGCCGGCATGGTCCAGAAACTGCCGGGCCTGCTGGTTGGTCAAGTGACCAAAGGCACCGCCCACTCGGGTCTTGACCGAATGCGGATACGGACCCTCTGCCAGCATGACCGGGTCGTGGTTGAACTCGAGTACCAGGGCATCACAGTCGGAAAACGCCTGCACCACGTGCGGCGTGATACTGCCTAGATCAGTCAGGATGCCCAGCTTGCAGTCACCGGCCTTAAGGCAAAATTGCACAGGCTCACGGGCGTCATGGGGCACTGGTTCGGCGGCAATCTGGCAATCGCCGATGGCAAAGTGATCACCCGGACGAATCACCGCGCTATGGCGCAGCCCCTCCAGCTTACGGCTGCTCGCGGTACCCGCAGTCAGAAAAACAGGGAGTGAATAGGCTTTGGCGAGAGGCACCACGCCCCGGCAATGATCGCCGTGCTCATGGGTCACCAGAATGGCATCCAGATCTGCGGCAGCAACCCCCCGCAAGGCCAGTCGGTCTTCGGCTTCCTTGCGAGGCAATCCACAGTCTATGAGGAGGAGGGTCTCTCCCGTGTCGACCAGCGTCGCGTTCCCCTTGCTACCACTTCCGAGGGACGCGATGCGCATCAGGTGATGTTACCCCGAAGAATCGTCAGCAGCGCCTGCTGCTCGCGTCGCTCAATCACCTCGCCATCAACCCCTCGCAAGGTAATGAGCATCATGTCATCGTTCTCGGCATCAAGATGGATCTGGTAGCGATGCCCCGCGAGCGGATGGTCGTCCTCGCCACCCCACAGCCAGTCGAACCAACCGCTGTCTTCCTCTTCCTGAGGACCGACGAAGGTCGCATATAAAACGCCCTCACTCCGGTTGCGATCGTCGATCACAAAGTCGGCCTGCTCGGTACCTTTGACCAGTGACGCCCAGGCGCGGTCAAACGGCAGCGCAAGACGAATACGCGTTTCCTGCTCTGTGTCCTCAAGGGTGATGCGTCCTGAATCGCTCATTGAGCGGTCCGCCATCATTGAGATGGGCACTGATTCCGCGCTGTTTGCCAAGTACTGCGCCACGTCTTGGAGCATCTTGCGTTCCAGATCACCGTCGTCTGATTCACGAGGCCAGTCGACATCCTCGACACCACGGGTCTGCTGCAAAACATGCAACTCAGCGGTATTGCGCTGGACGCCGGTGTCGACCCGGAAACGGAAGCGCGTTGCCAGCTCACGGTCTTCCAGTTTGAACCACTGCGTATCGATCAGGCCTGCTTCAGCATCGACCGCCGCCACACCAATGCCGCTGGTCGTGAGAAAGCCTCGAACCTGTGGCCAGAGCTGCCCGGGGGCCACATTAACCAGCGCCCAGCGCTCGCCAGAGAGGCTCTGAATGCGCACTGCATCAGCCTGATTGTTGGCGGTCAGCGGTGTGGGTCTGGGTGTTTCAAATTGCGTCGCGAGTTGGGCGCTCTCCGCCACGGGGGGCACGGGGTAGTCAGGCTGAATGGCGTCCGTCGATAGATGGGGCGGCACATCGATTGGCGCCAGCTCAGGCGCCGTCTGGTATCGACTGGCGTTATCCGGGAATAAACCA
>Ga0213859_10000259_pt1 | contig 24404 bp, 34 predicted proteins | sample PICome_2_FD_160133 | JGI IMG/M metagenome (GOLD analysis project Ga0213859, IMG submission 160133) | Coastal seawater microbial communities near Pivers Island, North Carolina, United States - PICO304 | ecosystem: Environmental > Aquatic > Marine > Coastal | place: USA: North Carolina...
ACTTCTTGGGCTTACTAATCTGTTCCCATTCTTCATCTGTGTAGGGCCACATAATTATTCTCCTCGTGTTGTTGAATATCCTGGCATGTTCGCCGCAGATATTTATATCTATTATACAGCAAAAATTGTTGATTTTAAGTGTTATTACAGCAGATTAGATATGCAGTTTTGCTATGACTATTCTTTAACTTTTATGCCCATAGAACGACATGAACCTTCAACTTGCGCCATTGCTTGTTCCACAGTAAAAGCATTCATATCTTCCATTTTATCTTCAGCAATTTTTCTAATCTGTTCTTTGGTGATCTGTTTGATGATATTTCTACCAGGAGTTCTACCACCTTTTTTCAAACCAACTGCTTTCAATATAAAATATGTAACAGGTGGTTTCTTAAGAACAAATGAAAAACTCTTGTCTTTGTAAACAGTAATTAGACATGGAATAGGACCTTCCATGCCTTTAGTTTTATCATTAAACTGTTTACAGAATTCCATTATCTGTATACCACGTTGCCCAAGAGCTGGACCTACAGGCGGAGCAGGTTTTGCCTGTCCGGCTTCAATAACTAGTTTCAAAGTACCAGTAACTTCTTTAGCCATAAGCCTCCGTAATGTTATGCTGATTCAGTGTTTGATTCAGCAGGTGTTTCTTCAGCAGTTGCTTCACTAATTAATTTTAATTGTGTTGCAACAGGCTTGCCTTTATGTTCAGCAACAATATATTCCATTGCTTGGCCTTGGTCAACTTTTGTAATGTTTGCATCTTTAAATGCTGAAACATGTACAAAAACATCGTTGCCGCCATCATCTGGTACTATGAAGCCAAATCCTTTTGCCGCATTATACCATTTTAATTTACCTGTACTCATCTGTACTCCTTATTGTAGTATACTCTGTAAGCACCATTTGTATGCAGTAACTCACAGTTTTTTAAACTATCGTTGCCTTCAACCCATAGTTCAAATTCTTCTTTGATCTTGCCTTGTCCTGTAATAACAGTAACATACTTAAGACCTTGATGCTTGTTTTCGTGAACAAACTTTGTAAACTCTCTCCAAGCATCTTGCACATAATAACCATGTAAATCTAGTCTAGCCATTATATACTAACTTTATTTATAGCAACCTATATTTTTCCAGCTTCTATTAATCGTTTACGATTCTCTAAATGCTGTTCTTCTATATCTTCTTTGCTTTGTCCATTATATAATACTGCGTAGTGTTCGTCAACCATTATTTTATTGATTGTAGAATCTTCCCAAACTAATTCTCCAAGTATACGGCCAAACTTACCTGTTTTGTCTTTGTGTGTTCTCAATATAGCCATACTGCCAACTGGATAGCGAGATTTTACATATTCTTTAGATAACAAGCCAAATTTCTTTTCTTCTTTATCTCTAGTTCTTGATTCTGGAGTATCAATGCCTAATAACCTTACACGTTCCTTATGCATCCATATACCAAATCCTAAATCAATGTCAACATCAACTGTGTCACCATCAACCACTCTCAATATTTTACATTTATATTCGTGCATTTGTTTTTATATTTCCTATCGTTTCCCTTATATCTTCATTTTTGGGATCAAATGTATTTATTTGAGCTACAAGATAGTACACTGTTTGCTCACTCATATTCTTTGCTGTGAAATAGTTTCCTGAATCTAGCATCAGTGCTTTGCCTGTTTCACAAGGTATTCTACCTATATAATCTTTGTCTTTTAATTTGGTTTTATCCATAGGGTTAGGATTGAACATTGCCACATTGTAATATGATGGTTTATCAAACATAAATTTAATCACATTAAAATCGTGCTTATCAGTTTTTTTGTTTTTGTGTAGTTCTATGTAACCCAAAGAATCAAGTGCCATAATTTCTATTTTTTTGGTTGGGAATGTTTGTTTGAACCACGATGTCATTGCATAGCAATGTTCTGTTATTTTTTCATTCCATTCACCGTCATATAATGTAAGACTTCTCCATCCTCGACTGTATTCATTTTTGTGAACATTAAAAAAGTTAAGTGTGTCTAAACCTTTTATTTCTTTTTCCCAAGTTTGCCAACTGTAGCCAATGTTTAATTGTATCCAAGGCAAATTATCAACTGGCATTTCGTTATTTTCTTCTTCGATGACTTTTTGTATTTTATAATGCTCTCTATTTATCAGTGGTAGAGTCCATACGTCATTTCCTAAGTAATCAGGTATAAACATTTTGTTTTATGTGTTTTGAAATTGTGAAGTTGTTTCGATATTAGATATTTTATCTTTTAACCAAAGTTTATGTTTTTTCATTACTGAAAGTTTGTTATCATCTACTTGATTTGTATCTAACATTTTTTCGATTGCTGTATGCAATCTTGCGTGTTGTTGTTTTAACTTTTCTAATTCTGGATTAGACATAGTTATTCTGAATCCTCGTCTTTAGATTCATTGATAGTTAATACAACTCTTGCACCATTGTTTTCAGATAATTCATAAACCAACTCACCTGTTGATTCACCATTACCTAATTCACCAATATCATAAAGATATTGTGCAAATGCATCTACTACTTGTTGATTTGTTAAATTAAAAGTTTTTTTGTTTTTGTTATCTGCCATAATGTGTATCCTGTTCGTTGTTATTTATCAATCACAAATAATTTCTTACTTGAATTAATCTCAACAACATTTTTGTGTCCTCGTTAATATATAATGTTTGTAGTTTTTCAGCATATCGACATTTGTCCATATACTCCTTGTACTCATTGTTATTGTCTTCTGTTGTGTGCAACCATTCTTCTTTAAACTGACTGTAGGTTGTATCTACATCTTTCCATGCATCTGTACGTTGTGGTCTAAGTTCTGTCCACCAATTATATAGTATTTTAATTTCTTGTAGTGCAGATTGATAATGAGGCTCTTTGGCTTTTTGTGAATATAACCAATCAATACCTTGTAAACCTTTTTCTTTGTCTTTGTAAGATGTATCTGATGTGCCTGTATATATCTGTGCAATGTAGTATTCAACAAAATTTTGTAAATGAGTAAAACTGTCTTGCAGTATTCTATCACCTGTAGAGGTTGGTTCAGTCTTATCAGGAACTGTGTGAAACCATTGGCGAAGTATGTTTACTATTGACATAATTTATTGTAGCACAAAAGTAGGATCAGATCAATCTTCTTTTTTGATCAAAGTAAACTGTTCTGAAATATTACCTTGGAAAGCATATGATCCATAGTGATCTAAATTGATAGATGGATCCATCCAAATTTCTCCGCCCATTTTTTGCCAACGTCTGCAGAATGTATAATCTTCTGAAAGATAACGTTTTGATTCAGGTTCGATCATCGTGTCAAACAATGCATAAAAATATGGCTGTAAACTAGGATCAGTATTTAGATCGTTGTTGTATCTTGTTTCTGGATATTCTTTGACCATTTTATCAATTACTGATCTTTTGATCATCATAAATCCTGTGCCTGCATCTAATACAGGAATCAAACCTTTTACCAAAGGAATTTCTTTTGAATCTGTGTGTTCACGTTTAATATTCAAAACATATGATGCTTGAAATTTTGCAAGTTCAAATGGATCAGTTGGTTTTTGATCTGTGGCCACTCCGTGTACGGCAGGCCAGTTAATTGATTTTTTAGGATAAGCACCAGTGACAATGTCTTTGTCTCGATGTAACATTTTTACAACATCTTGAGGATCAAAACCAATATCAGCATCAATGAACAACAAATGAGTATAGTTTGGATTTTGTAAAAACATTGCTGTAAGAGTGTTACGAGCTCGTGTAACAAGGCTTTCATTTGAAAGTGTTGCAAGTGTAAAATTTAAACCATAATGTTTAAAAAGAATTGACATCCCTGTCATTGCTTTTAAATATGGTTCACCTACCATACCACCGTAACAAGGTGTTGCAACCATGATGTGTTGTTTTCTTAATTCTTCCATGTCGACATTGATACGGTCGTTCATGTTTTGACTTAAAGGTTGATTTGTTTTTGTTTTATCGCTCATTTATTAATCTCCTGTTCCAGGTTTTTCAGACAGAAGATCTCGTTTTGACTTGCTGTAATTTTTTGGATCATATTCATCTGCTTCTGGTAATGCATCTTTTTTCTTTGTGATATTTGGCCATTGTTTAGCATACTCAGTATTTATGTGAACCCAATAGTCTAATTCTGATTTAGCAACATTTGGATCAGTATCTGCCAAAATTGCATCAACCGGGCATTCTGGCTCGCACACACCACAGTCAATACATTCTTCTGGATTAATTGCTAAAAAATTTTCTCCTTCATAGAAACAATCTACAGGACAAACCTCTACGCAATCCGTGTGCTTACATTTAATACAATTTTCATTTACTATATAGGTCATATTTTTATAGTACTATAAACTCATAAAAAAGTCAAGAATTTAACTGATAATATTGTCCCAAGATGGTCTTGGATTGTCTGGATGTTTTTCTTGATTTGATATTTTATTAGAAGCAAAACCAAAGCCAACCATAACAACTGGAAGTCCTTGTATGTCTAAATATTCTTTTAAACAATTATTGTCAAAACATCCACAAAACCCACTTTGTACACCAAGTGCTTCAGCAGTAATAATTGAATTCCAACACGAAAGCCCAACATCAAGATAATCATTCTCAATTGGATCTCCATCATCAAAATACCAAACTAATAGCAAAGGTGCAAGTGTTTGTGCATTCATTTGTGTTTGTAGTATTCCTTGATCTCTCCAGTTATATGCTTCGCTAACTGATCTAGGTGATCGTGTTACCATTAAATCATTATCATCGTCATAGCGAACATCTTTACTAGATACTGTACAAATATATTCATACAAACCCACTTTAGCACGTCTGTGATCTAAACTCTGACCTAGCACTTTGACTTTAAAATTATACCTGTTGTTGCACGATGGTGTCTGTGCCACTGATTTTTTAATCAGTTCTACAATATGTTCAGGTATTGGATTGCCGTCAAAGTATTTGACTGTGGTGCGTTGTTCAAGTATTTTTTCTAATTGTTCTATCATAACAAAATTATTTATTTCATTAACTATTACTATTATATACTTTGATATCTGGCGGAAGGGGAGGGATTCGAACCCTCGATAGAGTTGCCCCTATGCTGGTTTTCAAGACCAGTGCTTTCAACCGCTCAGCCACCCTTCCTTTTTAATACTTATGTCATCATTGGTTGTGTTAGTTTATCAAGCACTTGCTCTTTGAACTGTTTACAACCTTTGGCGACATTTTGTTCCCAATCAGTTGATGCATTTTCATCAGCTGAATCAGAAATATACTTGTAACACAAAAATTCAACTTTGTGTTTTTTACAAATTTTTGCTATTGCGTATGCTTCCATATCGACCACATCACAATCAATTGCTGGCTTTTCTGTGACAAATGTATCTCCTGTGCCACACACAACTTCCGGTGTGCCTAACATGATATCTTTTTCATATGGTGTTTGCCCAAGTTTGAAATTCAAAGGTCTTGCATCCATATCTCTATCGACAAAACCTGTGACTTGTACTAATCCTTTTATATTAGAATTTACTGCTCCGGCAGTGCCATAATTTATAACCAAATTTGGTTTGTAATCTTTTATGATTTGTTCTGTGGTTGAAGCGGCATTGATTTTACCAACTCCTGTAAAAAATATTTCTGTGTTATAGAGACCATCTACTTCTTGTGGCAATGCACATAATACTATAACTTTTATCATTAACTAAACTTTTTAATTGTCTGATATAACCCGTATCCAGCAATACCGGCTGTGAATAAATGTCTTAAACAAGGATCACTTAATAATCCTTCAATCAATCCAGCAAGTGCAGAATTAGTAACTCGTTGTACTGCACCTGCTAATTTTGATAGATCCTCTTTAATCATTTGGTACAACTGCATTATATAACCAACTATGCCAGCAATAAGATTTAAAAGACCTAATGCTTGTCCAATAAAACTTAAAATTTGACCTAATATACTACCTGCTTTAGACAATGCGCCAAACAATTCATCTAAAAATGCACACGGACCTGTTCCAACTGCCGCGGCTTGTCCCAATGCTGTGTTAATTGCATTTACACTCTGACCAATTGATAACATTTGTCCAATTGGTTGAGGACGATGTCCGGTTGGTAAAGAATATGTTGTGCCTCCGCCAACTTGTCCAATAAATGTAAAAGGATTTGATTGACCATAATCTGTTACATCAATTCCACTTTGTATATTTGTATGTCTAGTAAAATCATTTAGTACACCATTAATAGATTGTAAACTAAAAACTTCTGCATCTGTCATTGGTCTACTTAATTCAGGAACTGATGCTCTTGTTGATATATTTGAACTATCCCAACCAATTGGCAAACTGTTCATGCCATTCCATCCGGAACTGTTACCTTCATATAGATTTGTTTTAATTTGAGATAATGATTCTGTATGAGGATTTTTAAATGCCGCCATTGTTTTGATATCATTGCCCCATAAATCTTTAGTATCGGTAACATCAAATAGACCATTCTGTAAACTTTCTTTTGCAATAGGTCCTAAACTTTGACTTATTGCTGTTCCTTCAAAGTCTTTAAATAATCCTTGGTCTTCACCTGGTAATATTGTTTGTGCCATTTTTATCCTACTTAATTTGCAATCACATTTGGTGACCCTGCATTAACTACTATTCCACAACTATAAGAATCACCTATTCTTCCAACTGGTTGAAAATTTGCCAATACATTTGGTGATCCCGAAGCAAGTGCTGTTACATGAGGAACGCAAAGAATATAACCATGTGCTGTATTTGAGTCTCCTACTCTATGCACAGGAATATTGTTTGCTAATACATTAGGTGATCCTGACGCACATGATGCCGGAGGGCATGGTGCATGGTTTGTGTCAGCATCTCCAATTCTTGCTACTTGTGGCATTTTGCTTCTCCTATTATAATAGTATTTATTACGTAACTATCGATGGTGTGCTAGGAGTAACGATTTTTGATGTACTTTGTGTATACGCATCTTTGGCTTGTTTATTAGCCAAAACTGCTGTGATTATTGTACTTTTTAAAAACTCAAATGTTGCTTCTGGATCAGCCATAATCATATATGCTGTCATTCCAACACCTTGTTGAGTCATTGCTAGTGCTAAAGGTTTTGATACTTTGTAAGAAGTATCTGTTTCTTCTATCAATTTACCAACTACTTCATCACTGCCTACAGTACGAAATACTACAATGTCATCTTTGTTTAGTTTTTGTTTTAACATTTTTTACTTTCTACTTTCAAAATAAGGAATAAAAACATCATCAACTATTTTTATCCAATGCTCACTATTTAAATGAGTGCCATCTGCATAATAATTTTTATCATTACGATTTTTGTTTATATAATTATATATGCTTTTATATCCTATTTGTTTGTTTACATAATTTATATTATACTTACTTATGATTGATTTGTCAATCTTACTATTAAAATTAAAAAAAGCATGATCAATTTTTTGATTGGTTAAATAACCAGATATCAGCAAACACATACTAAGTGTTTGATCTTCATAGTATAATTTATTTCTATAAACATTTAATCTTGTTGATTGTTGTAAAATTGATGCAGGTATTTTCGTTGATAGCTCTTGAAACTTTTCTAAACTAGTAGGATCAACATCTGTATCGCCATTGTTTATTCTGTACAAATATGTTCCAGGAACACATTTTTTATTTTTTGCATATCCATGTTCACCATATTCTATCCAGTGATCGTCAGATAATATATCTCCAGAACAATACTTATTATCTTCAATTGCAATTTCATATCTATCATATGACGGTATTTCTACTAACACAAAATTTGGTTTTAAATTATTTACTATAGAAACAAGTCTAGCAGGATATGTTTGTATTCCATACGATCCTCTTCCTCGATTATAATAGTTTTGGTACCCTAGTTTTTTTGAAAGGTATTCTGACCATCTTGGTTTATTTGTCCAATCAACATAGTAGTCGGAAAAGCCGGGCATGTCATGGTGCCTTTCCATAACGTGGCTTGTTCCAACTACAACAAACTTATGTTTATTTAAGTATAGATCTTTTTTAAAGTTCAAAGTTTTCGAATGTTTTGTCATCTACGTCTTGTTTTAATCCGCCAATTACATAACTTTCAACTTCAGTTTCTTGTGGTGCAACCTGTAGTCCAGCACTTGACAACCAGTGTGCCGTCCATGGTAGTGGATTTGTATTTGCAGGTTGATCATAAACTGGATCATAACCAATTGCTTTTAATCTTTTATTTGCAATCCATTCTACATAATCGCCTAACAACTTTTCATTTAATCCAATGATTGATCCATCTTTGAATAAATGTTTTGCCCATGCTTTTTCTTCTTCTACACATTTTTTAAACATATCAATCACTGTATTATCTAAACCTTTGATTGCTTTAATCATTTGTTTATCGTCACCTTTGTGCCAGTTTTTGATAACCTGTGTTGATAAATTTAAGTGTGTTGCTTCATCACGTGCAATAAGTGAAATAATTTTAGCAGAACCTTCCATCAGTTTCAACTCACCAAATGCAAAAGTACAAGCAAATGACACATAAAATCTCAAACCTTCTAAGATGTTTACATTGATCATTGCAAGATATAATTGTTTTTTAACATCAAGTATATCGCCTTTGCCTTTGACAAAATAATCTTCTGCCATTTTAGAAAATGTATCATAATTTTCTGTAACTGATACTGCTCTTTTTAAAATTTCTTTATCGTTAAGAATTGTGTCAAATACTTCAGTTGGATCAGCATACACATTTTTCATAATATGTGTATATGAACGTGAATGAATTGTTTCAAAGAAATCCCAAGTAACAATACAACCTTCAAGCTCTGGATTTGATACATACGGTAAGAAAGCCAAACTTGGACCTCTGCCTTGCACAGAATCCAACAGTGTTTGGTATTTTAAATTTGCAGTAAAAATATGTTTTTGTTCAGGACGAAAGTTTTGATAATCAGCACGGTCTTTTTGTAATGAGACTTCTTCTGGTCTCCAAAAATAACCAAGCATAGTTTGATTAAGTTTGTCCAGTGCAGGGTATTTGAAAACATCATATCTCTGCACACTCTGATCTTCTCCAAAGAACATCGGTTCTTTTGTAAAATCAACTTCATTTCTATTAAATACTGTTTTTGCCATGTTTATATTATATACTCTCTTACTATCTTGTCAATATTTATTAAATTGTACATGAATCACATGCTTCTTCATCGTCATGTGATTGATGTTGTTCAGCACTAGCAATTGCTTCATCTAGTGTGCTTACGTTTTCTTGATCAGTGATGTTTGGTTCTTCACCTTTAAAATCATATGTGTTTTGATAATATGATGTTTTCCAACCAAGTTTGTATGTTTGTAAAAAATCTTTTGTTAAAACACTCATAGGAACTTCGTTGTTGTCAAACTGTGTAGGATTATAACTCCAGTTTCCGCTGATTGCTTGATCAAAGTATTTTTGCATTGCCGCAACAATGTTGATGTATCCTTCATTGCTTGGCATATCCCACAACAGTGTGTAGTATTTTTTGTATGTTTCATACTGTGGCACTATTTGCTTTAGTGGACCTTTTTTAGATTTTTTAACTGACAAATAACCTCTTGGAGGCTCAATGCCGTTGGTTGCATTGCCAACCACACTTGATGATTCCGATGGCATTTGTGCTGACAGTGTTGAATGTCTTAATCCGTGTTCAACAATATCTTTTCTTAATGCTTCCCAGTCCATTTTTAATTTTGCAGATACAATAGTATCAACATCTTTTTTGTACGTATCAATTGGTAATAAACCTTTTGAATACTTTGTTTTCTTAAAGTAATCACAAGCACCTTTTTCTTTGGCAATTGTGTTACTTGCTTTTAATAGATAATATTGAAATGCTTCTGTTAGTTCATTTACTAATTGCCATGCTTCTTTGTCTTTATACATGACTTTGTTTTTAGCCAAATAGTGTGCTAAACCAATGTATCCAATGCCTAAAGAACGTCTTGCTTTTGTGCTGACTTCAGCCGCCTTAACTGGATACTTTTGATGATCAATAATTTGTTCTAAACCACGCACACTTAAATCACATAGTGATTCTAATTCTTTTACATCTTTCAATATACCAACATTAATAGCACTTAAAATACAAAGTGCAATTTCACCTTTGCCATCAATATGCTGTAATGGATCAGTTGGCAATGTTATTTCTTGACACAAGTTAGACATACGCACAGGATCAATAAATGAGCTGTGTTCGTTTGTGTGGTCAATATTCATAATGTAAATACGACCTGTTTCTGCACGTTCTTTTAATATGTCTCCAATTAGTGTGCGAGCTTGAATAGTTTTCTTTGGTATTTTTTTATCTTGTTCATATTTTTTATACAATGCATCAAACTTTGATGTACCAAATGCTTCATACAAGCCAGGCACATCATGTGGTGAAAATAAAGTAATGTCTCCACCTTTAATAAATCTTTCATAAAATATTTTTGACATTTGAATTGAGTAATCAAGTTTACGCACTCTGTTATCTTCTGTACCTTTATTGTTTTTTAAAACAATAATGTCTTCGATTTCTTGATGCCAAATTGGGAAATGTACAGTAGCACTGCCACCACGTACTCCGTTTTGTGTGCAACATCTCACAGTTGATTCAAACTTTTTAAGAAATGGGACAACACCAGTGTGTGCTACTTCGCCTCCCCTAATACGTGAATTAATTCCACGTATTCTACCTGCGTTGATTCCAATGCCGGCTCTTTGTGCAATGTATCTGCCTATAGCCATGTCTGATGCAAAAATTGAATCTAACGTGTCATCAACATCAACAAGCACACACGAAGCAAATTGTCTTAAAGGTGTACGCACACCTGCCATCACAGGTGTAGGAATATTAATTTTAAATTTTGAAATTGCATCATAATATCTTTTGATATATCCCATTCTTGTTTCTTTTGGATAATCATGAAATAAGGTTGCCGCAATCAGCATGTACATGTATTGAGGTGTTTCAAAAACTTTACCTGATGATCTATCTTGCACAAGATACTTGTCAGCAACTTGCCTCAAACCTGCGTAAGTAAAATCATAATCTCTATCATGTTTGATATAAGAATCTAGTGTTTTAAAATCATCGTCTGAGTACCATTGCATAATTTGTGGATCGTACAAACCTTTTTCAATATTTCTACCAACCAAAAATTGTAGTGGTACTTGATAAGCATGATCAATGTGTTTGCCAAAAACTTCTTTTCTGATTGTAAACAATAATAGACGTGCCGCAACATATTGATAGTTTGGTGCTTCAAGTGTGATTAGATCGTTTGCTGATTTGATTAAAATTTCTTGAATTTGTTGTGTGGTCATTCCGTTTGAAAACTGTAGACCAGAATTCATTTCTACCAATGAAGAAGAAACTCCTGATAAACCATCGCAGGCGGCTTCTGTCATTTTATGAACCTTATTAATATCTAAAGGTTCCTGCTGTCCGTCTCTTTTTATAATGAAAATATCTGTTTGATTTTTTGTTGCGTTCATATTTTTACTTACTCTTAATACCTTGTTGTGTTTTTGTTTAGCACATTATTAATTATACTATCACACAACTGATAAAAGCAATAGTTAAATTCAAATTAACAGAAAAATCTGTTAACAACCTACGGTTAGGCTTGTAACCAACGTTCTATTTTGTATGATAAATTAGCATCAGAGGCATTAGCGTTTGCAAATCTAAACTGTAGTTTAGAACTGCTAATTGCCGCCGAAAAAGTTACATCAGATGTTGACGCAGTTTCAACATGTGTATCATTGATTGCTGTTGTTGTGCCATCTGTTGTGATGTGAATTGTTCCAGTTCTAAAACCTGTTCCTAATTTTAAACTGTAGTCAATTTTATAAACATTTGAATCTGTTAAAAGATATTCTGCAATTGTACCATTTGTGCTGTTTGTTAATGTTACTGTTTGCATTGCTCCAATATATTGATTTGTCTGATATTGTGGATAACTTGCTTCTGTAAATATTTCAATATTACTTGCCACTCTTGCTGGATTTTTTCCGGTAGCTGATCCTTCTCTTTTGTTTATAAATCTTGAGATATTGTATGCTTGTTGTGGAGTATCTAAATCAATTTTTAAATTTGAGTTGATAGCAACTTCTCTTGAATTTGTATGTATTGTTGAATTTTCTCCTAAGAAAGTTCCATATGCTGAACCTGAATTAATAGCAGTTGGTTCACCAATATCATTTATACTATCATTTGCATTTGGAGTTTTTAATGCTGTGTACTCAGTTTGATTTACAAACTGTACAAAACCTGTGCCAGTCGTCATATCGACAAAAACTTGATTACTTGCTAAATCGCCTTCTTGCCACTTGTAGTAAGAAGGAATTTGATTATTGTTTAACTCCCAACTTGCTCTAGATCTTAAATGTTCAGTTACTTGTTCTTTTGTCCATTTAGTAACTAAAATTTTAGAACCAGCTTCTGGTATATTTGATCCAGTAAAAGTTATATGAGTTGTTGTGCTGTTAAATGCAATTGTATATTCTGAAGGGTCATATGTTGAAGGTATTCCATTAATATATTTTGTAACAACTAAATCTTCTTCCGAAGGACCAACTGAAAGTTTTGGATGTCCTGTTGGTAAACCATAATTGTTTGTGTTGTATGCAAGAGCAATATTAGCCGCTGGACTTAAGACTTCTGTACCTGTGATATTAAAAAATAGAATACCATTTTCAGTTCCCCAACTGTTTGTTGAAAAATTATTCCAAGTAGTTAAATCACCTAAATAATCGCTTACTTTTGATTGTGCATTTAAAAAAGGAGATACTTGAACATCTGTATTCAATAAATCTTGATTGCCTGCACCGATATATATTTCACGTGTATCAATTGCTAAACCAATTTCACCATCAGCCAATGGCTGTGGGAGATCTACTTTATTTCCACGTCTATTTTTAATTCTAGTGTATGTTGTTGCCACGTTAATACTCCAATATACTACTATTTATTCATTTTGTAATAAGTTTCTACTCTATCTAACCACTTATTTGTAAATGTTTGAAATTCATCGCCTTCTACAACAAATTGCTGGTATTGATTGTCGTGTGTTACCATGAAAATCACACCTTTTTGTATGTTTGTGCCATACACTTCATTGTGAGCCAGTGCATAAGCAGATGCCTGCATAAAATAATCATCAATCCATTCTTTTTTCTTAAATTTGCGTGATGTTTTAAAGTCACCTATAGCAGGAACTCCTTCATGCACACAAATTAAATCTGCTGTGCCGCCATACAGCCCAGGAAATGCTAGATGTGTTTCAATACCCCACACTTCATCAACATTTTTAAGCCCATGCTCGATCACAGTTTCACTTAAATTCTTTGCTTGTACATACACTTGGTTTGTTCCACTGGGTCTTTCTACACCTTCAATATAACACTCAAGATGTTTGTGCATGATTGTACCTAAGTTTGCTGACTCAGTTACAATGCGTTGTGCTTCTGCGGCTCCTACTCGTTTTTTCCAAGCATTGAGAGCCGTCATATCTTTGGTTTTAGAAAGTATAGATGTTACTGACGGCACAGGATCGCCGTCAGCATTTACATAATATCGCTGTCCATCAACATTTTTTCTTTTGAATTGTTGATATTGGAATTTTTCTACTAATAAAGATTTATTTTCTACTTTTTGGTTTTCGTCCAACATAACTTTTAATCACATTCTTCTTTTTTGCTGTTGCTTTTATTTTAGCAACTTTTTTCCCTTTGGCAGAAGATTTCTTTTTTGCTGGACTTTTTGTTTTTGCTTTTTTAGGTTCACCTATAAAAAACAAATCTAATAACCAATCTAATACATTTGCCATAATATTACTCCTTGAACATCATTATAGCAATTTATTTAGGATTTGTCAATTAATTATCTAAGCCAGATTTGGCCGCTTGTGAGGCCATTTTAGATACTTGATCGGCAGTGTCATCTTTTTTACTAAATGAAGAATTGTTAGCAGGAGTATCCAACATAATAGTGTTACCTGTAATAGATTTTATTTTTCCGTTTTTAAGCAAATATGATCTCAATGCTGTTGTATCAACATCTGAACCCAAACCTTTTATTTGTTTTTGGAAATCATCTAATGAAATTTCATTAACTTCATTTGCCATCATTGTGATAATGACAGCATTAATATCTGCATCTAATTGATCGATGTATTTGTCTTCGCCTATGACTTCTTGGATTTTCATTGGTTAAGCCTTTTCGGCTCTACCTAATGGATTTTCTTCTGGACCACTTGCTGAATCATCACCGCCAGTTAAATCGTCTGCTGGTGCTTCTAAATCTTCGCCATCGTCATCCATTGTGCCTAAGTCTGAATCAGCCGGAGCCATATCTGATTGTGCAGGTGCTTCACCTGTTAAAACCAATACTTCATTGTTGACTGCTTCTTTGGCTGTTTTTGCTGATGCAAGTAATGTTTCTAATTGTGATGCAACTGCTTGATTAAATGCTGATGCCTTGTCTGCGCCATATTGATATGACATTTGGTCAACAACTGCACCTAATTCATCATTTTGCATTTTACCAAGTTGCTCAATCATGTCTTGTAATTCATCTACAAGACTTTTTGCCGCAATAACTATTTCTGCTTGTTCAACTTCTTGCTCTAATAGTGCTTTTAATGATTGAACTTTTTCTTCAACTTTGTCTTTTGGTTTATCACCTTGCTTTTTAGCAATTGCTTTTTGTAAGCCTGCTGGTAGTTTCTTTTGTTTATCAGTAAGTTCTTCTTTTACACTTTCTTCTTTCTTATCTTTGCCCATTGCTTTTTTGATGGCTTTATCTTTAGCCGCCATATAATCGTCTGAATCAATATCACCGTCTTTATCGTGATCTTTTTTCTTCGCTTCGATCATGTTATCAATTGCTTCTGCTAATAACAAATGCTTCATGTACTTTGCATTTGTTGAATATGCATTAAAAGGCATCGATGATTCAAGCTCTTTTAATTTTGTTTTAAGATCTTTTTTGACATTGTATAGTTGTTTAATGTCAATAGTGTCATACACTTTGAATCCATATAGGGTGTCAAGTGTTTCATTAATTTTTGCTAATTTTTCGTTAGCGGGTTTTTCAAACTCTGATATATTCATAATGTTTCTACCTTACTTAACTTATTTATACTTTTCTTTATTTTATTCGGTATTTTTTTTAAACAGATCTGTAATTTTAGCCTTGCATTCAAGTGCTAGATCCCTGTTTTTTTCAAATTCCAGTTGATTTTTAGCCTCTTTAGAATAATCGTCTCGTTTTTTAGCATCAAAATACATTTTTTTATAGTGTGATGCTGTATTTGAATACTGCACATATTGATTGTATATTTCGTGTAGTTCAATCATTCTAGGATCAGTGTACAACAATTCATCATTTAAATAGTTTACTAAACAAAACGACATTTCGTACAATTTTATGTCTTTTGATACTGTTTCATTAGTGTCTAAATTAACAACATCATATAGGTACCTTTTTCTAAATGGGCGTATTTTGATTAAATAATTTCCTACTTTAACACCATGGTCTGTTTTTTGTGTAGTAAGTGCTTTTTTAAATTTTGGATTAATAACAGCAACTTCTACTACTTCTTTTAGCACAGAGTCATCTAACTTGTTGAGATTGTCCACTAGTGATTTTGCAGTGTTTATATTTTTGTGTTGATTAACTACTGCTTCTGTACCAGTTAATTTATCAATTTTTTTCTCTACTGCATTTAAAAAGTCTGTACTACCTTTAACTGGTTCACCCCATTTGTTCATTATACACCAAAATCTGTAATGCTCACGCAGATTACGTGCAGTCATACCATTGGTTAATTCATCAACGTATGCGGCAACTTCATATCTTTGTTTTCTTTTTTGTCTAAACATATATAACTTTTTTATTTTTTATTTTTTGCAACTATATCTGCGAACTTCACTATTTTAGCAAATTCTGGATTATTTTGCAACTTCTTTATTGAGTTTGAAACTTCTTTATCAACATTTTTCATCATGTCTTTTGCTTGATCATTTGATGTTGACTGTGTTCCTTGAGTGCCTTGTGTAGATTTAGGCTCAACAGTTGTATTTCCTTTTATATTTCCTGCTGATGCTGTGTTTTTTGATACTGTTTTGCTTGTATATCCTTGTTTAAATGCTTGAGAAACATTTACTTCATCGATTAATTGCTGTGTAATATCATCTAATTGATCAAAGCCAGATTGTAATATTTCTTTTGCACTTTCTGGATCTTGTTCATCAACTGCTTTGGCTAAGTTCATATAATCTTTAAGACCTAGTGGCTCTGTTAGCGATTTAACCACACTAGTAGGCATGTGTACTAGTTTACTAACTTGATTAGTAAATGCTTTTGGATCATCCATAGTGTTTAGTATATCGTCTTTTAAGCTCATAATATTATTTATATTTGTAGTTTACTTTTCACAGTTGAATACACAACAAGATGTTGGGTTTGTTGATAAAGATTTTTTAAGATCATTTGTATACCATTTATTACTTAATATTTTTTCAAGATCGTGATTATTAATGTCGTTCCAATCTTTTCCATAATCGTTATCTAACTTGTGTAAATATTTTCCAGTTTTCATCCATTTTTTATTTCGATCTGGCCTTAGATAATATTGGTGATAATCATGATGAAAATAACAGCAAGGCCAAACTTTTCCATCATAACCTACAAACAGTGCTGATTCTTCTAACCATTCACATGTTATTTTTTTTGTAAATTCTTTTTTACTGTGTACTTTTGCTGTAGTGTTAAATTTTTCAATCACATGTTTTTTGGTATAATTAATAGAATTTTTATCTTGTGCATCAAGTTCTTCAAATAGTTTACCAGCATTTTTAGTTTGTTCTTCAATCTTTTCATAAGTTGGCCAAAACCTATCTGGGGCTCTAGTGTTTTTATCAAATTTAATATCTACCTTAAGTTTCTTTGCTTCTTGTCTAGCTAGATCAATTTCATTTTGATTGTGAGGAAATACTATGTATTTCCATATTCCCCAGCCGCCGGCATCTGTGTATGCTTTTATATTTTCTCGTATCTTATCAAAATTAGAATTTACTCTATATAGATGATTTGTTTCTTTGTGTCCGTCAACACTAAAGTTTACTTTTAGTCCATACTTGGAGTTTTTACTTAATTCACCAAATTGTTGCCACCATTCAACTGACCTTAAACTTGCATTGGTATCTACAATAACTCTTTTTGATTTTGACTTTAAACAATGTTCTACAATTTCAAAAAAATCTTTGTGCATTAATGGATCTCCGTACACTCCACAAAATGATATAACTTTATTTTTTATAATATCTGGTGTAAATTGATTAACAAAAACTTCATATGGAATAGAAGAAAGTGTTAAACGAGGATTAGTGGCACCTTGCCACGTTCTTGTACATCCAGGACACACAAGATTACAATGAGATGTCAGTTCAATTTCAATTTTCTTGTATCTGTCAATTTGTCTCATGACGAATTATTTATTTTATCTTCTTCTTAGTGCTTTGTTCATTTGTGCTACACGTCTTGATGCTGGATTAAAACGTTTTGTACGCAGAGCTTTCCTTGTAATTCTAGCACCCATACGTGCTCTTGTTTTTTTAAGTGTAAATCTTTTTTTGATATCTAGTGGTGCAGAGCATACACTTGGATTTGTAACAATTCTACCTTTTTTTCTGCCAAAAGTGCAACGATATTTTTTAACCACTTTATTACCTTTGCGGCCAAAAATTAATCTTGATTCTGGTAAACCAACGTTGTTGTCAATTTCAGCAATAATCATTTTATCCTGCCCTGTATACAATCGTAAACAATGTAGTCAATAGTGTAATGAATAGTGTACCCATTGACCAAATAATAATTCTTTCAATCTTAGTAAACTGTTTATCTGAATGTTCTTCCATCTTGTCCATACGTATATGAACACGATCAAATCTTTTTTGTATTTCTTCATGTCTTTCATGTGATACAACCACATGAGTTTCTAAACTTTGCGTTTCTAGTGTTGCTAAATCTTTTGGTATTCTCTGTGGTTTGTTATCCATTTTATAGTGTCTCCGATTGTGTAAATTCTAAGTTTGCTGTGCCTGTTGTTGCAATAGTTCCGCCATTAAGCACAACACCGTCCATTGATGCTGTTAATTTTCCTAATGGATCATTACCATCAGCAAATACATCTGGATGCTCTACAGCAAATTTAAACACCCAACCTGCACCTGTCAATGTTGGTGCTCCATTGGCATTCAAATCAGAAACATTCACAGGATCATTTGAAATAATCACTTGTGAAAACATTGCAATCATCTGTACTAGTGAATCAAAATCTTTTTGTGTAGCATCTTGATAATTGCCAGTTTGTGTAACATCAATTGTAGTGTACATGATATAAAACTGTAAGTTACTGCTGATAAACTCACCGCCTCTTGCCGCTCCGTTAATTCTAACTGCCATTATTTTTTCTTCCTTAAATCTATGTTTTTTCTTGTGTCTGCATAAGAAGGACCTTTGCCTCTACCAAGTTTGTAACCAATGTATGCACCTGCTAAAGCGGCACCCACTGCCATTGCTTTTGATGGTTTAACTTTTTCTCCATCAACATAATCTCTTTCACGTGACAGTTTTTGCAGTGTTGTCATCAATGATGATTTAGGAGCATTTGCTCTAAAGTAATTGTATAAACTTGAAACCAGTGTTCGTTTTTCTCTTGTTTTTAAATTTTCCCAATCACCTGCCAAACGTTTCATTGATCTTAATTTGCTGTCATTCACAAACAACATTGACTGCAACTGCATCAGCATTCTTTTTTCTGCATCTGTATTTGCACCAGATGAACCAATATGATTTAAAAATCCTTTGATTTGTGTCATATTAGGACGCATTCTTTTTAATAATATTTCGCTGTTTTTTTCATCTTCAAATTTTGTAATTGATCCTTTGCCAAACAAGGCGTGTAACATTGCATATAAATCTGTACCGTTTGATCTAAAATAATCAAAGTTGCCATAACTTGCTGTCCTGTTAGCATAAGTGCTGGCTACATTTGAATATTTGAATTCTCTGTTTAATACTTGAAGTGCAATCATATGTGCAAAGGCATTATCAGCCATATCACGTGCTGAATAGTTTGATAGTCCATGACGAGATCTAAACATTCTTGCTTCAGTCATTAAATCATTTACAAAATCTAATTCCATTGTTTCACTTTTCATAAAATTCTTCCTACTAAAATCTAATCTATCAACAACTTTTACAGCATTACCAATATGATCAACAGCAACAAATCCTTCTGGATCTCTTACTTTTAGTTCTCCGTCTACTTCTTCAAAACTATCAATTGCTTTAATGTTTGATAATTTCTTATATAATATGTCTTTTATAGCACCTAATTTAAGCCACAGTGCATAAAAGTTCATCATATTACTCTTATTAGTATTTAAGTAATTTACTCCAATTTCAAGGGCATTTAAACGGCGCTGTCCTGCAGGACCTTCACGTCCTGTTTTTAACGATGCTATTTTTTCTTCTGCTCTGCGATTGTAATCAGCAAGAAACTGATTAAAAAACTGTTCCGGGTCTTGTTGTATTGCATTTTGCTTAATATTAGTATTCATTGCGGCCGCAATGTTTACTTTTAAATCTTTACCAGCTTCTGTGCCATCTAAAAATTCAAAAGCATTTCCACTTGCATTTAAGTGTTTTTCTGCATCAGCAATAGCATTTTCAACTGCTGTTGATTCTTGTGCTGTCATTGTTGCCATACCAGAAAAATCTTTTATATATGCATCATCAAACCAAACATCAGGTGTTTCATTTAGATCTGATAAATCAACTTTAAATGATGCTGACATACTATCTAAACTTTTACCTTCGTATGACGTATGAAATACAATACCAACTTTTGCGTTTTGTATTTTTTTACCTAATTCCGAGTCAGTTGGAACTGCGTATGTGATTGTGTTTGGTTTAAATGTTACGTATGATTTGTTTTCAAAGCCTCTTGTTTTTAAATCACCTTGTGTAAACATTAGGTCGCCTTGCAACACACCTTGTATATTTAATTTTGATAAATTTTGTAATGCTGTGTTTAGTTTGCCACGCAATTCACTTTTGTCATTGTCTCCTGTGTCAGCATGATTGGTTTCGATATCTTGTGCTGATTTGTTGAGTTTTGGATTTTTATTAAACACCCCTTTTGTGCCAATAAAAAATTTGCCGTCAGCAGGATCTTTACCACAGACAATTGCTGGAGAACCATCCCACTTTGTGGTAATGTTAAACTTTTTAGGTGAGTGCCCTTTTACTATGGTTGATAAATTTTTTAAAAAACGAATGGCTTCAACAGCACCTTTTTTGCCTTTAAAAAGAGATAAATCTTCTAAGTGCGTTAAATGTGTGTTAACATCTTCATTAATGATATTAAGATCTGTCAGTTTCATTGATGCTGTTTATCCTTCTGATGCCACGTTCAAATTTTGCAGGATCTGAACTCTTAATGCTGTTAATTAATCGTCTTGATAATTCACCAGCAGTGTTTTCATCATAAGATTCATACAGCATATCAATTAAATTGAGAGCAGATGAAATAACATGGCTAGCACGTGATTCAATTAGTGCTTCTCTGTTACTTTGCGGTACAGATTGGCTAATTTCTTCCAGGATTGATCTAGTGTGTCGTTTCATTGTCATCAGCTTTTTAATTTCCTATACACTTATTTATACTAAAAAGAAGCCTATAAACACTCATACTATAGATCATCTTCTGTTGAATATTGATGTCTTTTTGATTTTAATATGCTACGTAGGTTTGCTACTTGCTCAACCTTTTCAGCCACCTGTGCGCCTTGATTTTCAGGTTTTTTAGGTGTTATTGTGCTGGTTCTTTTCTTTATTGTACTTGCTACATTGGCTGTTGTCATATTATCATCTTCAGCCATTTGCTCTTCTGTTAGATCTGTGATTCTTAAGGTATCTATATTAAATGCTAGATTAATTTTAGTTCCAACACCACCACTTGATCTTGTTTTCATAAGTTGAATCAAATACCTACCACGCTCACGCATAGCCCTACTTGTTTGGATACCAATCACGTTGTCTGCTGTTTGAATTTTACTTAATCCTCCTGCAATATGCGAGTGGTCAAATTCTGTTTCTTCAACACTAGCTCTGTTTAACTGAGATGCTGTGGCTAGTACAATCTGATGTTCAACTGCTAAATTACGCAATTCTTCAGATACATATTTGTCTTTAATAAACAAATCACTTGGAGAAACTCTTTTTGATATTGGCATCAACAAGTCCAAATAGTCAACACAAATACAATCTGGTTTTGTACCTGTTTGTACTTCGTATTCTTTCAAATAACTACGCAGATCATTTACTGTTGCACCACTGCTGATATATTTCAATTGGAACTTACCAGACTTTTGACCTTGCATTCTTACCATTAAATCAATATCATCAATTTTCTTAAATATTTCATTTGATGCTATTCCTGTTGACATACTATCAACTCTCATAGAACTTAATTCTTCACTTAATTCAAAAGTAAAGTAAATCACATTCATTCCAACGTTTGCCCAATTCAGTGCAACATTTTGTAAAAACAAACTTTTACCTGCACCAGATTGTCCTGCAAATATATTCAACTCGCCTTTGTTAAATCCACCATACAGTTTGTGATCTAATGCTGACCAACCTGTACTTACTGTACCATTGTTATCTTTAAGTGCTAACAATCTTGATTTGGGATCTAAAAAGTAATCTGTACCTAAATCTTTTGTAAGTCCAATTCTTACTGCATTTTTAATTTTATCTTCAACTTGTCCATAGTCGCCATTTTCTAATAAATCTGCTGATTGAATAATTGCAAGTTCTAGTGCTTTGTGTCTACAAAAAGTTTCAAACTCATCAAAGAACCAATTTTTATGTCTTTCATCAATATCAACTTTTTTAAGTTCAACTCCACAAGTTGCTTGTATCTGTTCTATAGTTGGAAGTGCATTGTATTCTTCTGAATGTTCTAACATGAATTTAGCCACATTGGCTAACTTACGTGAAAAATATTCTACTTTCACAATATTTTTTACTCGCACAAACAGTTCAGGATCTGTTGCACAAAATTCTAAAAACAGTCTTTGTAAATCTTCGTTGTAATCTTTTAGATCATTCATTATTTTATACTACACGTTTTCTTTTGATTTTTCAAGTCTTAAATATTTCCAACTGTATGGAAATTCTTCATTGCAGAATTGGTCAATAGCATCTGCTACAATTCTAGTTTCTTCTTGTGTATCTTCAGCACATCTTAGATCACACACTCTAGCAAATGCGTATAAACTTCCTGTCCAATACCATTCAGTCATCATGTTTTGTGGCAGTACCATTCTTGCTAGTTCAGGAGCAATACCTTTGGCCAACATGTCATTGTATGTTGTATTAGCATTTTTTATTGTATTAGCGATATCATATTCAACTGTTTCATTGCTACTGCCTTGCTTTTTATCTTCTGCTCGCAGTCTCCAGTTTTTAGGAATATAATATTCTGGCTCATAATCCACATAGCGTCTTGAAATTTCGTTCCAACTTAAACCTACTTGATGTTTAACCAACTGCCTAGCAACAAATATAGGTGCTTTGATTCTAAACTGCACACTACAATGAGCAAACGGTGACCAATGATTATGCCTTGCTAAAAATGAAATTAAACGTTCATCTGATGCTTCAAATACTTCTTTGTTTTTACCAAAACTCACTCTAGCCGCATTGACCACTGTGAGGTCACTGCCCATTTTATCAATTAGTTCTACTTTCAATTTTTGCTCCTAATAGGTTGAAACAATTTTATCAGCAATACCGTACTTGACTGCTTCTTTGGCACTCAACCAAACATCTTCTGCAGGCAACAATATTTCTCTAATTTTCTTTTCTGACAGGCCTGTACATTTTTTGTAATGATCCATCATACGTGCTGTGCTCAGTTCAAACTCTTTTACACGAGCAAATAGTTCATGTTCTTTACCAACACTGCCCCAACTGTACTGATGTGACAGTATAGATGTGTTTGGTGTAATAAATCTACGACCTTTTGTACCAGACATAAATGTTAGTACACCACATGATGCAATCATACCAAGTCCAATTGTTTTTACAGGAATTGCTGATCCTTTGATTGTATCAATAAGTGCAAATGCTGAATGCACTTCTCCACCTGGAGAGTTAATTACCAATGTGATTTCTTTTGGTCTTTCACGTTGTGGCAAAAGATTTTTTTCAATGATTGTGTTGATCACTGGTTTAGTAGTGCTACTATCAAAGTGATCACTAAAATAAATTATTCCGCTTTCGTACATCAACATACCAGGTTGTAATGGTTGTTTTTGTGGTTGTATTTGTTTCTTTTTATTCTCTATTTCTAAGTTTGCCATGTTTTCTCCTACGCAATCTTTCTTAATACTTCTATTTTTGTTTTATTATTTACTCGACTGTCAATAATGCTTTTTACTGTGAACAATTGTCCATAGTGTTTTACTGCATCTGCACAGTCTTTGATATGATCCTGCCATGGCGGAAAACTAACTGACCATCCGTTTTCAACTGCTTGATCAATCAACGTTGATCCTGCGGCATCTCTATCTGGACATACAATTACTTCTCCATCAAATTCTTTTATCAAATCAATTTGCACTTGATTTAGTTTGTTGTGTAACACTGCTAGACCATCTATACTTAAAGCATCTAACACACCTTCTACCACAATCAAATATTTTCTTCGCTTACTTAACACATCCATGTTATACATGTAGTTTGGTTGTGAATTAGTAAAATACTTTGGCTTTTCTTTGTTGTTGTCAATTATTCTTGATGTATAACCAACTGTACTGCCATTGTAATAAAATGGCACAATAAATCTTCTATTCAAATCTAAATATGTATCATTGCACCAATAAAAATCACCAAAGTGATCTAAGCCTCTGTCAATAATATGTTTGTACACCCATATTGCATCTTCAGGTGGTGTGTCTTGTTTTATTATTTCTATCAAGGGTTTCGAGCCTTTTGGCAATTGAATTTCTCTCCAACTGACTTTTGGTTTTGGCTTTTCTTCTACGTTTGGATTTTCTTCTTTTTCACGTATTGCCAAAAGTTGCAGTCTTCTTATTTCATTATCAGGAACTCCAATGCCACGCAATAATCCAACCATCTTTTTACCAAATGTTTTACCAGGCTTATAACTTGTGCTAAAACCACAGTTAAAACAGTGATACACTACACCATCTATGAATCTAAAGCCGCCACGTGATC
>Ga0213859_10000261_pt1 | contig 24354 bp, 14 predicted proteins | sample PICome_2_FD_160133 | JGI IMG/M metagenome (GOLD analysis project Ga0213859, IMG submission 160133) | Coastal seawater microbial communities near Pivers Island, North Carolina, United States - PICO304 | ecosystem: Environmental > Aquatic > Marine > Coastal | place: USA: North Carolina...
TATCACCAGTTACAGTAAGAAGTGAACCATCAAATGTAAGGTTACCACTATCTTCAATCTCACCACTTGTTCCAGCGAGTACTACTCTACCACTTGTTAAATCTTCTACATTAAGAGAAGATAGAGTTGATTGTGAATCTACATCAAGTGTTCCTAAGATTTGTGTATTTCCACTTCCTTGTTGAACTGTGAAGTTACCAGTTCCTATATTGAGTTCTGTACCATTGAATGTAAAGTTTCCATCATCTTCGATTTCTCCACCTGCTCCAACGATTACTACTCTATTATCTGTTAAATCTTCTACGTTTACTGATGCGAGTGTTGATTGTCCATCTACATTAAGTGTTGAGAACATTTGAACTGAACCACTTATTGAAGTATTACCATTTAGAGTAGTTACTTTGAAATGTTCATCAGAACCAATGATAAACTCATTACCAGTATATCTGAAATATTGGTCATCTTCTAACTCACCAACAGGTCCTGCTATTACAATCCTATTTTCTGTTAAATCTTTTACTATTGCAGATGCTAAAGAAGATTCACCATCTACACTTAAGTTTTGTGATGCTGAAATTCCTCCATCAATGTTTAATAAACCACCATCCCAAGTAAATTGTGTCTGATTATCTAGAGTTCCTTCTGCATTTGTAAATACAACACCATTATCAACTCTTAATTCGTAATTTGATATAGAACCAGTAAAATCTGCACCACCTCCCGAGAATTGGAAAGAAGCTCCACTACCACTTTGATAAAAATCACTATCTGTTAATCTGAAATCTTGACCATCATATGTTAGGTTACCATCATCTTCTACTTCACCACCTACACCTGCTAATAAAATTCTATTATCGGTTAAATCATCAACTCGTAAAGTACCAAATCTACCTTCACCATCTACTTTAATATTTCCAGTTAAATCAATATTAGAACCTGAAAGGAATCCTGCACCAGTTGCATCTTTTTGTAAATAGATATTTCTCCATCTTTTAGAATCCGAACCTAAATCATATGAACCTGTTGTTGCATCTGATACTCTAGAACCTGTAATATCATTATCAGGTATTATTGAACCACTAAATTCTGATTGTACTCTTACTACATCATCATCAGAACCAGAACCTAAGTATAAGTGTCCTTCTAAGTGTAAATCTTCTTCTATAAAAACAGAACCACTAACTTTTAAGTTATCTAAAATTAGTGCATTTGAACCAGTATAATCACCAGTTATCCAAAATGAACCTGAGTTGTAATCTGCGTATGTATTATCTTTGTTTGCTAATGAAAGTTTTGCAAGGGTAATTACATCTGAGCCGAGAGAACCACTAACACCTACTATTAAGGTATTAGCCGATACTGAACCTGTTTCGCTTGTTGTAACGAAAAATGCTTCAGCAAGGTTACTTCCTTCCGAAATGTATGTTGACTTTAACCCTCTTCTTAGTTGTAATATTCCAGCCATCTATAATTTCCTATTTGTTACATATAAATATTGGGCAATTAAATAATTGTTTTTTTAGGATACACCAATACTAATATAAGTATAGAAATAAATAAAGATATAAAAAAACCCCCACATAAATGTGAGGGTTTTTAAGTTATTTAGTAAATTCTATTAGAACGTACCACCATCAAGTTCGTTACTTGCAACGAATGATGAACCATTCCATTGAATCACATCACCAGCTGTAGTAGCTGTTGCTGAGTTAATCTGGTTTGATGTATCTACATAAAGGAAACCACCATTTGAACCTACTGAAAGACCCGAAACGATTAAGTCACCACTAAATGTAGCATCAGTACCATCATCAGTTAATACAGAATCAACTAACAATCCATTAGAATCAGCTTTAAGAACTGTGTTCGTAGTTGGAGCCGCATTTAATCTTGCGAACTCTTTTTCCGAACCAGCTGCTCCACCCATCCAATGGTCATTAGTACCATCCCATAGTAATGAACCACTATTTGTATTTGGTGCTTGAGTATCAGTAACTAAAAGTCCAGCATTTGTTTGTGCTCCACCATAGTTAAGTTCCAAGATGTTATCACCAAGTTGAACAGTAGTTGAATCAACAGTTGTAGTTGTACCTAATACTGAAAGGTTACCAGTTACAGTCATGTTTCCACCAACAGATGCATCAGTAGTAACTGTTAAGTCATTACCAATCGTTACATCAGAAGGTAAACCAATAGTATAAGAAGCTCCACCACCAAGTGCTTGAGCCGCAGTACCAGTTATTTCAACCTCATTAGCTGTACCATTAACAGTAATCGTAGTGTTACCTTGAACTGCTTGTCCTGCTGATGAACCATAATCAACATCAATCTGTTGGTTACTTAGTGAATAAGATAAACCAGTTCCAGCAACATCAGCGTTAAGGTTAGCACCTGTTACACCACCACTTGAATCTACACCATTACCTGATATTAAAGATACATTACCACTCGATACACTAAAGTTAGTTCCCGAGAATTGTGAAAGACCTTTTTGACCAGTTGAAGAATCTTGGATTGAGTAAGTTACTTTATCACCAGATACAGTTGTTGATATACCATTACCACCAGCAAATACTAATGATGAGTTAAGTAATGATACAGTATCAGTTGAATCATCCGAACCACTAATTGAAATAGTAGTTGAAAGACCTGTAATACCTGAACCATCTCCTACAAATGAACCAGTAAATGTTGAAGTTCCTACTAAATCACCAAAGTCATCACCACTTACTCTACCAGTTCCGAAATCAGTAGCAACATTTAGTAATTGTGCAGAACCACTAATTACACCATTGTTAGAATTTATAGTACCAGTTACATTACCAGTTACATTACCAAAGAAAGTAGTTGCATGTACTTCTGCAAATTTTTCAGAAGATGAACCTAAATCTAAAGTATTGTTAGCATTTGGAATAATATCAGTTGATAAATCACCACCAAAAGCAATAGTATCTGAAGAAGAATCTCCAATTGTAATATTACCACCTAGTACGATGTTACCATCAATATTTGCATTTCCAGTTAATTTTAAGTTAGAACCACTTAAATCTCCTCTTGCAACTAAATTCGCACCATAGATACTACCAGTAGTAGCAGCTCCAGCCACAGTTGCATTAGAAACTAAGTCACCATCTGTATCAATTAACCATGCTTTGTTAGCATCAGCATTTGGTTTAAGTGCAATACCTATACCAGAGTTTGTATCAATATATCTGTATGTTGCAGTTGCATAATCATAAGAGTTAATTGTACCACCTAAATCATAACTCAATATACCTGAGTTTCCACTTCCATTGTACAATGCTAATTGATTACCACTTCCTAAATCTTGAACATTACCAGTTGCAGTACCAATTGAGAATAAATCTACACCATCAGAAAATGCATTGAATCCAGTAACCGAACCATCACCTGCTTTCATTAATGCTTCACCAGTATCAGCGTTTTCAGTAATCTGAGATGAACCAGATTGGATACCTGAACCTCTTAAGTCTAATTTAGTGTGGATAATTGCTGCATTAGCATCAATTTGAGAATTTACAATTCCAGTTACTTGTGAAGAACCACTAATTACTGTATTTGCATCTAATTGAGTTTTAACATCAGCAGCCCAACCATCAGTTTGGTCAGCAGAAATCTGTGAAGAACCACTAATTACACCATCTGCATCTAATTTAGTTTTTACGTTTGCATCAAAGTTAGTGATTGAATCTGCATCTACTTGAGATGAACCAGAAATTACACCATCAGCATCTAATTTAGTTTTTACTCTTGTATCTGTATAGTAAAGATTTGTTGCATCTTCAGCAACATCTGCGGTGTTAAATCCAGTTTTATCAGCATCATTAAGAACTACTTGAGATGAACCAGAAATTACACCATGTGTATTTCTTAGAAGAATTTCTTCTTCTGAACCTTCACCACCAGCAATCCATCTGTTATTTGAACCATCCCATAGTAAAGAACCACTAGCCGGACCATTAGAGTCAGCAACTTGAATACCACCATTGGCAGCACCTGTTCCATTTAATGATAAAATATTGTCATCAAGTTGAACAGTTGTTGAAGATACAGTTGTTGTTGTACCTTGAACTTCAAAGTTACCAGTTACAGTTACATTACCAGTAAGAGTTGGGTTTGATACAATTCCAACAGATAAAGTTTGTCCTGAAACTGAAGTTTCAATTTCATTTGCCGTACCAACAATATCAAATTGTTGAGATTGTAAATCAACAGTTGAATCTGAATCTACACCATTATTACCAAAAGTTAAAGTAGATACAAGACCAGTAAGGTTTGAACCATCACCAGCAAATGAACCAGTAAAATCAGAACCACCATCAGCATCACCAAAGTTATCACCACTTACTCTACCAGTACCAAAGTCAGTTGCTTGGTCAAGTAATTGTGATGAACCAGAGATTACTCCATCAGCATCTAATTTAGCTTTTACATTAGAATCAAAATTCGTAATTGTATCTGCATCAACTTGTGATGAACCAGAGATTACTCCATCAGCATCTAATTTAGCTTTTACATTAGAATCAAAGTTAGTAATTGTATCCGCATCAACTTGTGAAGAACCACTTACGATTCCACCAGGAATACCAGATAGACCAGTATAAGAAACTTGAGATGAACCAGAAATTACTGTGTTTGAGTTTAACTGAGTTTTAACATCAGCAGCCCAACCATCAGTTTGGTCAGCAGAAATCTGAGATGAACCAGAAACTACACCACCATAAAGTTCCGCAGATACTACACCATCAGCGATTGTTATGTTAACATTTGCAGTATCACTTGAAGATGATACAATGTTATTTGTTGCATTTACAGCTCCAGTCAAAGTACCAAAAAGACTAGTTGCATGAACTTGTGCAAACTTGTCAGTTGATGAACCTAAATCTAGAGTGTTATTTGCATTAGGGATAATATCAGTTGATAAATCACCACCGAATGCGATTGTATCCGAAGATGCATCACCAATTGTGATGTTACCACCTAGTACGATATTTCCTTGAATATTTGCGTTACCAGTCAAGTCCATATTCGAACCTGAGATAACTCCTAGATTAGAAATACCAGTTACATTGAGTGTACCATCTGATGTGATAGTTCCTGCATCAAATGTACCAGTTCCTAAATCTATATTTCGGTTGTCAGAAAGTAAATCTGCAGCTACCATAGCTGAAGATGAGTAAATGTTTGCTCCCAATCCTACAATTTGAGAAGAACCTGATATAATACCAGTTCCACCTGTATTTGCAGAAGCTTGAACCTCAAGTTTACCATCAGTAAAACTTTTACCTAAAATGTAAAGTTTATTTTCTGAAGTGTTATAGTAAGGGATACCATTTATTGAATCACCATACGATGCACCAGTTAAGTTTGGTGTTGTTGAACCATAGAGTACTTTATTTGCTGCGGTAGCGTCTGTACCATCACCAAAAAATACCATAGCATCAGAGTTTGTAGAAGTAATTCCAGATGAACCCGTTACAATGAGAAGCTCCGCTTTTCTTTTAGTTGAGCCATTTACACTTTCTAAGACACCTTTTCTATGTCTAATTATTTGTGCCATTATTATTTTTTCCTTGTTAAATTAATTAATTAAAAATTCGTATATAACCTTTATTTATTGGGTCATCTGCCCTAGTTAAACACTATATAGTGTTAATATCTTATATTTTATAAATATATCGTTTTGATGGAAATGTTAAATATCTCCACCATCTAATTCTGTTTTTTGTACTCCACCTGTAAAATGAGCTGAACCTGTGTTTAGTGATACACCATCACTACTAACTGTTATACCATCATGTGCGGTAACTGATACTCCATTTGTATCAACTGTTATACCATCACTTCCTTGTACAGATACCGAGTTTGAACCAGTAACAATACCATTCCCTGCTCCAACGTGCAAAGTAACATTTCCACTAAATCCACCACCAATTAATCCATCTCCAGCAACTACAGCAGTGATATCACCACTACCTCCTCCACCACCAGAACCAAATCCACTAAATTCAGACCAAGTGTAAGTATCCGAGAAACTAAAAGGTGGATTTGCAAGAGTAATAGATAACTGATAAGTTGCTTCTGCATCTTCTACCCATACGATTTGTTTATCACTCAATCTATCGTTTGGTATATCCGCTAAATCATCATATTCAGCAACAGTATAAAAAGCACCTCTTATTAAGTCGATATCTGCAATTGCGATACCACTTGATGAGGCTGCTGATGTTAACGTTACTTTACTACTAATACTTGGCATTTTTCTTTATTCCCCTATATTATAAATATTATGGTGTTGAACCACTCGATGGTACAACAGCCAATGCAATTGAACTCGCTGGTGCAATTGTGTTATTTGCTACTATTAAGTGGTAGTTGGTTGTTCCACCAACTGCCGAACCTATATTAAAATCATAAACTATCGAATCTTCTACTGTTCCTAATCCAGCTCCGAAATCATCTCCATCTGTTGCTACTTCTAAAACATACTCTCCAGTCGCCGTACCAGAATAACCATTTCTCATACTAGTTGGTACTCCAGTCATATCTGTATCTTTTGGTGCAATGATTACAAATGTATTTGAATCTGTTTTTGATATATCTCCAAATCCTTGTAATATTGTATCTAAGTTTGTTCCACTACCACTTGCAAGAAGTGTAGCTGTTTTTGTTCCTCCCCATGAGTAAGTGAATGAAGTACTTCCTAAATCACCATCTTCAATTTTTTCTAAGAATCCATTACCACTATATGATGTTAATGTTGGAGGTGTACCACTTCCAGCCGATGCACCTATATCATATAATAATGTACCACTTCTTTGTCCTGTACTATACACATAAGCCAATCCGGTTACTAGAGCAGTATCCACAATTATTGTTTCACTCGATAATGTTACAGTTTCACTATAACTATCAGTTACAGTTATATCAATTGTATATGTTCCTGCTGATAAATCAGAAGTAGGTTGAATAATAAATGGTGAAGATGAACCACTTACATCAAATGAAGTTCCATGTGTTCCTCCAAGTGATATACTAAATGGTGAGTTGTTTTCAACATCAGTTACTGTCAATGTACCTGCAGTAGAACCACTATTTGCTCCATCGGTATCATAATTAGATGATGATACGAAAGAGGCTGCTGGAGATTGGTTTCCAAATAGAGTTGCTGTTACTGAACCACTTCCTATATTTCCATATTGGTCAGCAAATGTTATTGTTGAATTTATAGTATCTCCACTTTGAGTTACTGAACCACTTAAATCTAAACCTAATGTAAGATTACCACTATTATCAACCGCAATTGCCGCATTTGATGAAGTATAAGATTGAACTACTGAAGAACCATAGTTTGGTGAGTAAGAAACACTCACTTGTGCTGAACTTCCATTATTGTATCCTGTTGCTGTTCTATACACATCTCCACTTTCTGCTGATTCTATTGAGTAAATAGCAGTATTTCCTCCCAAAGTACCGATATCAGCTTGTGATATTGTTACCGAACCACTATGTACTGTTGTATCAAATCCATGTACATCTTCAATAGATGCGGTATATGGATAACTTCCTGCTGGTACTGAAGTTGAGTTTACTAATAAATTCATTTGACCAGTTGAGTTACTTGGTGTAAAATAAGTTGTATTATATCCACTCCAAGTTAATCCACCTGCAGAAATAGTATCACTTTCTGTATCTACAAGATTTAATCTTACAATATTTTCAGAACCAGTTGCCTGATTCGTGTTTGTACTAAATGTTTGTGTTGAATTTACAGTTGGTGCAAAGTTTTTAGTTACATCTATTGATATAGCTTCAGAACCATTATTTCCATATTGGTCATTCCAAGTAATAGTTGTTGCTATAATTGAACCATTTGTACTTCCACTACCACTAACATCGTTACCAACTGATAATCTACCACTTGAATCAATTGCAATTCTTGAATCAGATGATGCAAAGTTTGTTGCTACTGGTGAACCATATGATGGTGAGTAAGTAACCGCTACTGAACTTTGAGTACCAGTTCTACCATTTGTATTTCTTCTAACTAAATCACCAGTTTCTGCAGATTCAATAATATATGTATCAGTTGAAACTAATGTACCAGTATCTGCAGCTAATATTGTAAGTGATTTATTATATACCGATTGTTTTCCAAAATTATCTGTTATAGTTACATCATATGAATAACTTCCAGCCGATAAATTACCAGAAGGTTGTATTTCCCAAGATGATGAAACTGAATTTTGTGGAACAGGATTAAATGAACTTCCATTTGTACCTGATATAGATAATCCATAAGGAGTTCCACTTTCTGTATCGGTTATACTAACATCAACCAATGAAGTACTACCAGTTGCTTGATTACTATTAAAGAATGAATCATTATCAGTAAATGAAGCACTTGGGTGATTATTATCAAATACATTTATTGTTACTGAACCACTTCCTATATTTCCATATTGGTCAGCAAATGTTATTGTTGAACTAAGAGTTTCTCCACTACCAGTTCCCGCGAGGTCACCATTGAATGTAAGGTTTCCACTACCATCAATTTCTACTGAAGAGTTTGATGAAGTAAATGATTGAACTACTTGTGAACCATAGTTTGGTGAGTAAGAAACACTTACTTGTGATGCGTTTCCAGCATTATATCCACTAGCATCTCTAAATACATCTCCATCTTGTGCTGATTCTATAATATAAGAAGTAGTATCTCCACCTAAAGTACCAGTATCCGATTGTGATACTATTAAACTTCTACTATAAGTTGTAGATTTTGAATAATCATCTGTTACAACTATATTATAATCATACTCTCCTGCTAATAAATCGGAAGAAGGTTGTAATTCCCAAACAGTTCCATTTACATTTTGTGATACCACATTGAATGAACTTGCATCAGTACCAGTAAGTGTTACTACATATGGAGTATCTGATTCTGTATCAGAAATACCAGTTATATCTACCAATGAAACACTACCAGTTGCTTGGTTTGTGTTAAAGAATGAACTATTATCAGTAAATGTTGCAGTTGGTGCTCCATTTGCAAATACATTAACAGTTAATGAACCACTACCAATGTTTCCATATTGGTCAACAAAAGTAATATCAGAACTTATAGTATCTCCACTACCAGTAGATGAACCACTAATATCTAATCCTAATGTTATGTTACCACTTGTATCGATGTTGAATGCTTCATTTGATGAAGTATAAGATTGTACTACCGGTGAACCATAATTTGTATAAGAAACTGATAATTGTGAAGCATTTCCTTGGTTATAACCAGTTGCATCTCTTAATACATCTCCACTTTCTGCTGATTCAATGATGTAAGAAGTTGTATCTCCACCTAAAGTACCAGTATCTCCTTGTGCAATAGTAATTGTTCTACTACTGTAAGTTGTTGTTTCTGAATATGAATCAGTTATAGTTACATCGTATGTATAAGTTCCACCAATTAAATCTTCACTTGCTTGCAATTCCCAAGATGAAGAAGCAACGTTTTGAGGTACTGCATTTAATTTAGAAGCATCAGTTCCACCAATTGATAATTGATATGGTGAATCTGATTCTGTATCAGAAATTGAAACTGAAACTAAATTTGTTCCACTTGTTGCTTGGTTAGAATCAAATACAGATGTTTGATTTGTAAATGTAGCAGTTGGTGCTTCATTTCCAACAACATCTAAAGTTAAACTATCAGTAGTTGTTGTACCAAAAGTATTTGTAAATGTAATTGTTGAATCTATTGTATCACCACTTTGGGTTACTGAACCACTTAAATCAACACCTAATGATAAAGTACCATTTGAGTTAATTGATATTGCTGGGTTAGATGAACTCCAAGTACCACTTTGATTTGAACCATAATCTGCTGAAGTAGAACCATAATCTGTTGTTTTTGCAGTTGTACCACTTAATTCAGATTCTTTTATATAAGGTCCTGCTGACCAGTTATCTGAAAGGGTTGCTGGTGTATCATCTGTAATATTAATTGTTATCAAAGCAACATCAGATGTACCATTATATGGGTCTGTTACTTGTGCTCTATAAATGTATTCATTAATTAAATCAGAGTTTAAGTACACACCTGATTTTCTTGTTACCACACCACTTGTACTCATTTGGAATGGATTTTCATGTGGGTCTGTTAATTGTGATGTTCCACTATAAGAACCACTCGAAACTATTGAATCATCTAATTGTAATTGATGTAATTCAAAGTTTACAAATGTTATTGTGTTACCTTCGTTATCTGCTGCGGATATTGAACCAACAGTTGCACCATCTGAACTATTTTCATTTATAGATGAAAGAGTTTGGTTATTAATAGTTGGAGTTAAGTTGTCAGTTACATTAATAGTAATTGGTAATCCTACGATAGAATCAGAATCTTGTCCTAATTCATAGTGTTCATCGGATGCAGATATACTGAATGTATAAGATGTTTGTTGTTCATAATCTAATGAACCTGTATTTTGTCTAATATCAACGTAAGTTGAATATTTTGTTACATCAAAGTGATTATTATCAATTGATGATGAGTGAATTGTAATATCATCTCCATTTGCATCTGTAAAGTAAACTCTTTTTACTAAAGTATCATCAGTAGAACTTTCGTTTAAGTTTGCAGTTACAGAAGTAATTACGTTACCACTTGTAGAAGTTTCTCTAAATACAGGAGTTGAGTTTGGAGTTACAATTACATAAATATCTTTTTCAGTTATAGTACCGAATGAATCTGTTGCGGTTACTTCAACTTTATGTCCATGTACACCACCAACCAAATCAGTATTAAATGATGATGATTCTGCAAGTGCATTTAAGGTCATTACACCATTTGATGCAACTCTTACTAAATCATCAGTATATAAAGAAGAAGTTCCAAATGTTATTGCCTGTCCTTCCGGGTCAGTTCCAGTTATTGTTGTAATTGTTGTTCCACTTGCTACATATTCTATAATTGTTTGGTTACCAGTTGAAATACTTGGACCTGTGTTTGGATAGAATACCGCGTTTAAGAAATCAATTACAGAACCACTTGTACCTGGATTTACTGAATCAGTAAATAAATCTCCTAATTTATCATTAGATATAATTCTATTACCATCATATGTAATTTGTGCGGATGATGAAATTGTTCCAGCTGGTGCATTTCCTGCAGAAATTCCATCGATTCTTGTATCAACTGATTGAGAGAAATTTTCAAAATCTACTGAACCACTTAATACACCTGTACCATCTAAACTTCTAAGTACCGAACCACTTACTATACCAGTTCCACCAGTTGAGAATGATTCTGATGTAAATCCTAATGCAGTTATTTGTGCCGAACTAGATATAATATCATCTGGTAAAAGAACTTGTTGAGCATTTGAAACTTCACCTTGTTCATTTACATCAGCAGAAGCAATAGTGGATATAGTAGTTAATGAGTTACCACTACCACTAACAATTTGTAGAGATGATGTAGTAATTAATATATTACCAACTCTAATTGCATCTCGTTCACCACTTACTTGAGATACTAACTCACCATTTCTTACGAATCTAACTGAACCAGTTGTTATGTATAATTCTCCAAATGGATTCGATAATGAACCTAAATCATGTATTCCATTTGAATTTTCATCTGATTCAGGTATAATTGAACCACTTATTATTTGGTTTCCAATAAATGTATTTGAACCAGTTGTTGCAAATGAACCAGTATTGATATCACTACTACTACCACTCTGTGCCGCATTGTAAATAGATGCAGATAATGAAGATGATAAACTAGTTAATTCACTATCAGTTGCAAAAGTTGCATCTAAAGAACCAGTAAACGATTCTAATGAACTTAATCTTTGTCTACTTGAAGTATAATGGTTTGCAAATGCTGTATCATTTTCTGTATCTGTTGAGTTTACTAAATCAACAATTTCTACGAACTGGTCGTAATCTGCATTAGCCCCACTTAATATATTATCTATCCTATCTTTTTCAGTAGTAATTCTCGTATCTAATGATTCACTTAATGATGTAAATGAACCACTAATATCAGAAGCAATTTGTTCCGAACCACTTATGATTCCACTTGGTATATCACTTAATTCATTCCAAGATGATACACCACTACCACTTTGTGCGGCTTCGTAAATTGATTGTGATAACGATGATGATAAATTACTTACCTCAGTATCAGTAGCGAAGTCAGCATCTAACGATGAACTAAAGCTTTCTAAATTAGTAATTCTTGTATCTGCCGAACTTGTAAAAGTATTTAGAGCAGATATATCAGTTGTACCACCACTTACACCATCTATTGATGTAGCGATTGATGAACTAAATGCTGTAAAGTTTTGTGTTTGTTCAATATCAACTTGAGTTGAACCACTTACAGTACCATCTGGTACCGCACCTGCAGCCACACTTCTTATTCTATTATCTACTGATTGTGAAAAATCTGTTCCAACTATATCAGTATCCAATGTAGATTGTTTTACAACTCCTTCTGAAGTTAAAACATCACCAACTCCACTTGTAAAGTGAGAAGATGTTACATTTAATCTTAACTCTCTTGTTGATGAAATATCACCCCCACCATCTAAACCATCACCTGCGTTAATATTAATAGTTGTATGGTCAATATGTTCATCAGCAACATAATTTGTTACATTTCTTAAATCTATTTGAGATGAACCACTAACTAATGATTTATCATCAAAGTTAGAAGATGATTGGAAAACATTTTGTATTGTAGTTGCCAATGAAGAAGAAACACTATCTAAAGATGAAGTTAGTGCAAATCCATTTTCAATTGAGGCAGTATATTGTTGTTGAGAGGAACTTATAATTCCTTGTGGAATATTTGTTAAGTTTACATTCCAATCAGCACCACTACCACTTGATACAATTACACCAATTCTTTGGTCAAATGAAGCAGATGCCTCTACATAAGATGAAGAATCTACAAATCCTGCACTATGTCTAGAAATAACCCAATAAGAATCATTTATTCTTACTGAACCTGTTGATTGATTTACAGAAACAACACTTAATCCAACTTCTCTTGAACCAGTTTCATATGAAGAAGAAACTATTGCTGTAATTGTTGTATCTCTATCAAAGTTAGAAAGATAAACTACATCATCAAGTCCATATTGTAATTTTCTATCTGTATTTAACTTAAACTTGAATGGTACGTTACCAGTTTGGAAATTACTAGTATTTGATGCCATACCAGAACCAGATTTTATGTATCTATTGTTCCAAACTGTATTTGATAAATCATAGTAGAATCCTACACTACCTTCTAACGCATCTAATCTACTATCTATTGATTCTGAGGCTATTGTGTAAGTTGAACCACTAAAGTTTTCTAAAACATCTACTCTAGAATCCAATGATTGTGATAGTTGAGTATATGAACTACTAATATCTGATGCAATCTGAGCTGAGCTACTTAAAATACCACTACCATCAGTTATTTGTGTTGAACCACTTACTGTTCCTTGTGGTAAATGTTCAATTACTTGAGTAGAAGAAGAAACTATTCCACTTCCATCTGTAATTTGAGTACTTCCACTTACCAAACCACTTGGTAAAGATGTAATATCAGAAAAATCAACAGAACCACTTGAAGTTAAATAAGATGAAGTTGCTGCTGATATTGCATCTACTTCAGTTTGTATTGAACTTGTAAATGTGTTAAGTGAAGATATATCTGTATGAGATAAATCTGAAATTTGTGATTCTGTAATTGTTATTTGCGATGAACCACTAATTAAACCACTTGGTAATTGTTCTGAACCTGATATAGTTCCTTGTGGAATTGTTCTAATAACAGAACCACTTACTACCCCTTCAACATCTAACTTAGTTTTTACATCTGAATCTGTGTACTTATCTAAATCACTAATTTGTGATTCTGTGATTGTTATTTGTGAAGAACCACTAACTACACCATCAGGTAATGAATCAATTACTTGATTTGAACCACTTATAGTACCTTCAGGTATTTGTGTGTGAGTTAAATCACTAATTTGAGATTCTGTGATTGTGATTTGAGTACTTCCACTAATTAAACCACTTGGAAGTTGTTCACTACCACTAATAATTCCAGCTGGTAGTGAGTTTACTACTTGTGTACTTCCACTAATTACTCCACTTGGGAGTTGTTCACTACCACTAATTACACCATTTGGAAGTTCTGCTATAACTGAACCGCTTACTACTCCAAGTGAATCAATGTAACTCTGAACATCAGAGTCAGTATATTTATCTAAATCAGAAATTTGAGATTCAGTAATACTAACTTGTGAAGAACCACTAATTACACCACTTGGTAATGACTCAATTACTTGACTTGAACCTGAAATTGTACCATCTGGGACAGTTGTAAGATAAGAGGATGTTACAGAGGTTAAAGAATCTACTTCACTTTGTATGGAGGAAGTAAATGTGTTTAGATTTGCTACATCAGTATGAGCTAAATCAGATATCTGTGATTGAGTTATTGTAATTTGACTAGAACCACTAATTACACCTTCAGGAAGTTGTTCTACGATAGAACCACTAATTACTCCCTCGGTATCTAGTTTTGTTTTTACATCAGAATCAGAATAATGTGATAAATCACTAATTTGAGATTCTGTAATCGTTATTTGATTAGATGATGATATTAACGTTGGTTTATTTGTAATATCTGTATATGATACTGAACCACTATCTGTAAGGAATGAAGATGTTACAGCTGATATTCCATCTACTTGAGTTTGAATAGATGATGTAAATACATTTAATGATGATATATCGGTTTTAGAACCACTTAATATACCACTTCCACCTAATATTTGTATTGAGCCCGATACAATACCTTGAGGTATGTTAGTTAATAATGAATAATCAGATACTCCACTACCAGATGGAATAGTAATAGTATTACCACCTGATATACTTAACTGGTCTCCACTTATAGAAAGTGTTTGTGTATCAGTTCCAGTATCATCTGTTAAGGATATTGTTACGGTTCCCGCATTTTCGGTAACAGTTACATCACCACCACCTACAAAATTTGGTGTTCCACTAATTTGTGAATATGTTAGACCTGTAATCCCACTACCATCACCAATGAATGATGATGAAATAGCAGAAGCGGTTACAGAACCTAAAATTGAGTTAGAACCAGTTACAACTAAAGAACCACTTACTAGAAATTCACCGGTTACAACCGAAGCAGTAACTATACCTTGTATCTGTTTACTTTTAATTAATGTTGCCATTATTACCTACTCACTATTTTACCTTTTACCTCAAAATCACTTACAGTTAAGAGAGAATCATCTAAACCAAGTGATTCAGTAAAAGAAATTACTAAATTCGTACCATCGTCTATAACTGTATATGAATCATCTTTCTGTTTTAAGCCTGAAAGATACACATCTACATAATCTTTTAATGAATCTACTGCCATATCTTGGTAAACAAACTTTTTATTTGCCAATGTTAGGGATATAAATCCATCTAATGTAACCGAATCTGGTGAATGAGTAGTAATAAACGTATCATCTATTACTTCAAATACCAAATTTTTGAATCTTTGTTTATCATTGAACGGTGTAATAATATTTGGTTTTGTCTTACTCATAACGACTCAACATCTCCTTCTAATTTAATTTCATCACTATCAGATAATGAATAAGGAAAGTTAGCTCTAATGAACCTAACCATTAAATCTTTACCTACCTGTTCAAAGATATAATCTTTTTCTAAAATGTACTGTCCATTTATAAATATATCAAACCTTGAGTGTTCCTTACGAAATGGCCTTAATTTTATATCTAAATCTTTCATCATCGCATTTTCAACCTTAAAATACCAATAAGTTGGATGATTCAAATCATGAGCAACCAAATCATATTCATTAGGGTCATGTACTTGTTTCAATAATTTTTGTAAATCTTTAATTGCCATTATAATTCTATAAATTTACCAGTTACACCTATTTCATCACTTGCCTCCAACTCATATCCTAAAGTTGTTGAAGTTTCTGCAGAACCTGTATTAAAGTTAAATATGATTTCATTGTTTACATAAGAACCAGTATATGAATATTTAGCAGGTTTTATATGTACTCCATTAATATAAACTCTAAATCTATCCGATTCATTAAAAGAATCTAATATTTCACTTGGAATCTTAGGTAATTCTACATTTGTTAATTTTACAGTATCAGCATCTACCCAAGTTGTTTCTTGAGAACCTCTAACAGACATAAAATCAATTATATCTGAGTATTCATTGTATAATCTCTTTTCTACTTGTGAATTTGTACCACCTGTACCAGTACCGCCAGTTAAATCAGTCTCAATACCCCAAACTACTTTTTTAGGTGAAAGAGATAACTTGTGAGTTGATTTATTATCAAACTGCTCTGGTAGTAAGTAAGCATTTACTGCCATAGTAAATGTAGTTCTTACAATTCTTTGAGTTCCTTCACCAACTTCTGTTGTATTATCAAAGTTATCTATACGAACTCTAAATTTATATCCACTTTTATCTCCCCAATATTCATCAGTTGCGTATTGGAATGCTTCTACTATCTTATTCATATGCTCTGTGAAGTCAGTCCAAATCATAACTTCGTATGAGATAGTAACATAATCAGGCATTACAATATCAAACTGTTTTACTGGTCTTTTAGTACCAGTCATTGCGGAAAATCTATCGTATTTGTGTTTTTTTGAGAATTTAGTAACAGTTGGATACGATACATGACGATTCATCGTATTTGCCATTGCATCATCTCTTGCGATTGAATTTCTCTTAAACATTATAAGAGGAATTTGTATTTGTCCTTTTTTATCTCTAAGATATCCCTTTTTTTGTATAGATGTCCATCTTTCAGGATTACCATATAAAACAGGTACCTTTATTTTCTCCTTCATTATTTCAACAGAAGGTACAACAGTATCCATCATGTGTTCGGCTATAGCCAAATCAACATCATAGAGTTTTACACCCTTACCTATTTCAATAGGTTCTCTCTGTATCTGTTCCCCACGATTAATGGGTACTTTTCTTAACGGGTCAACTGCCATTAGTAAATCCTATCCTCTATTTGTACTTGAGATTTTCTAACCATAACTGCTTGACAAATCAAAGTTGCTCTTGCATCTTCAAATTGACCAGATGTTTTATCATAAATCTCAGGTTGCCCACCAACTAAAGCGTTGTGGGTTATGTTTCCTACTTCGTAATATGCCTCATCAAACAGAATTACATCACCAATCTCTGGATATCCAACTGTGGTGTTTTGTATTGCTTCTGTTGGTATTAAAGCACCATTTATATCTCTAACCTTTGGAACAGAATATGATTCTTCTCTTAATCTTTGAATATTGAATCTAAATTCAACAGTTTGTTCTCTATCTGGTCCAAATCCTTCATATACAACATTCATTGGTTCTCTATCTACGATACACATTAGTGTAGAAGGAGCTCTCCAAACTTTACCTAATGATTCTCCATATAAATTAGTTTTAGTTTCACCCACAGATACCTTAAATAGAACAACAGCTTGTTCTACCAAGTAATCAACCACCTCTTCAGAGATAGTTTTGATGAAATCTAAATCTTTTGCATTGAAAAACTTCGGCATAATGTTATCCTACATAAATATTAAGGGGAACTTTCTGAATGATTTGTTGTTTTTGGTCAACCATCGCAGCTTCGTTCTCCATTCTTTGTTTCCTACTTACTTCATTAAGATTCTCTCTTAATTGTTCTACAAGAGCATCTTTTTCTGTTTGTGCTTCAGCTCTAAGTGCAGCACCATCTAGAGAAACCTCAGAACCAGGTATTGGAACTGTATTGTATTTCTCTCTAATGGCACCTAACATTTCTTTTGCCAAAGCCAATGTATATTTTCGTATCCATTGTTTACCAACATCGTTAATTTTACTATATTCCGCAAAATTATATCCGATATTCGAGTAATCAGAAACTACGTTAGGAGTTATTATGGTATTACTTTCTCTAAAATCTTTTACAACCATATACTCAAACCACAAATTGTAAGATGTTGTTGGTTTTGGGAATATTTGTATTTTATTATTAACGATATTAAATGAATGTGCCGATTTTCTGAATTGGTCGTTGAATTCTATCTGTTGAATTCTCAACATATCTTCATAGATTGGCATTAGTATAAATTGTGCGGCTGGGGAGAATGAACCGAATCCAAATTCATCTATTAAATTAAGCGTTCCTTGTCCACTTACAGAGTAAGGGTCAAAGAATCTATTAATTGCTGGGGTTGTTTCGTAATATACCTTAGTAACATCAATTCGTTCACCACTCTCACTTACATCGGCCCATAGGGTTTGTAAATCATATTCTTGTGAACCAGTTCCAACTGTGATTGCACCTTTTTTAATATCAGTTCTACCACCTACATTGGCCTGTGTACCATATCCTTCTGCAATTGTTACAACATTATGTAATTCTGAACCTAATACAGAACTACCTTGATAGTTTGCACCAGTAGGTTGTCCTTCTAATGCTCCTAAATTATTTCTTATATTGAATTGGTTTACTTGTGCAGAGTATTCACTACATGCTTCTTCAAATACCGCAAAGAAGTTTTCTCCTTCTAATTCAATATCGATTACAGGATATCCTAATCTCTTAGCACACCATGATGCAACTTTAGGTGCATCAGATTGAAACTGAGAATCTCTATCATATAATCCAAACGGCGTTGAAGAACCAGAAGTAAAGTCTGCTGAACCTGTCCAAATTCTAGCTTGAGACATAAATCTTTTCTCCTTTATCTTACAATTATACTACTATAAATATAAGATTAGCCAAAACAAGGCTTGCTGTGAAGTTTATATCAATTTTTTACCAAATAAACGTTTGTATTCGGGTAGGTAATCTAAAATGTTTACGTTTCTTTGTTTATCTAATGTATTTATGAAAACTTTGAATGGATTCATACCATGTGTAGATTCTTGTTCTAAATGATAAATTATATGAGTGGCTCGTGTACCAATACCAATTATATCATCATCTAAAAATGAGTTTTTTACTTTTTCTTTAATTTTTTCTTTTGATTCATCATCTAGATTATTAATAGATAAAAATGGAGGATGTACAACAAAATTTATACCTGGTAAGTTTCCTTTCTTAAAATTTTTATCAACATATTCATAAATTTCAACAATATTATGAATATTAAGTAAACTAACAGTTGGTATGATTGTATATGTTATATCATTCTTTTCTAACTTAGAAATAGAATGTTTTACTGATTCCCATTTTGTCGGGAATCTGGAGTAATAAAGTCTTTCTCCTATATCATCCATGGATACAGTAACCCCAACGTGTCTAAACTCTTTCCATATTGCAATTAATTCATCAGGTACTTGAGAACCGTTTATATTATACTCCAATGATATCTTTTTAGATTTACCATTATTAATTAATTCTTGTAAAAACTTATAATGCTCTTTAATTAGAGTTGGCTCTCCCCCATTGAACCACAAATGATTAACATCATCATACTGATTAATTAATTGGTCATATAGTTTGTTTCCACGATACCATTCTCTTTCAACTATGTACTTATCATAATCACCAACTACATTAAAGTTAATTTTTTTAAGAGCATCAACATCTTCATTCCATTTTGAACTAGAATGGGGTTGGCAAATTAAACATTTTGCATTACATATATTACCTAATCTAAGTTCAACGTTAAGTAAAGGCATTTTATCAATAAAATATCCTTTTGTTAACTGATTAACACCATGATTTATGTTTTCTCTTGTTCTACGAGACTCTATTCCTTTTGATTCTCTATCCCAACAAATAGAACAGGCACTATGTTTTTCATTTTTTATAAAACTATCTCTTAATTCTGTGAAAGTTTCACTATTTCGTATTTCATCGATAGTGTTGGTATTGAGATTCAGTTTTTTATCTCCATTCATGGGTTTGAATTGAGATTCACAACAAGGAGTAACATCACCATTAGGATGAGTTGCCATGTGTACGAAGGGTAATATACAAAAAGTACTATTTTCCATATATACATAAATATTATAAATAAAAAAAGAGGGCCGAAGCCCTCTTAATTTTATCATCACTATGTAATGACCTATTAACTAAAATTTATTTAACGATTATACGTTAGCTAAATCTTTAACATAGATTTTACCATAGAATTCTGGTCTTACCATTTTCTTAGCGTATCTAGTCATTACACCTCTTCTTGGTGTAAAGTTAGTTGGGTCATATACTAGAGGTGTCATGATTAACGGTACATAAGGTGCATATACAGCTCCTGTTTCTAGGAAGTTTGAACCTTTGAATCCTAATAAGATTTCGTTAGAAGTCATATAAGGGTTTTTGTACACAGTATATCTGTTTGCGATAGAACCAACAGTAGTTACACCAGCTGCGAAAGATGAAGCATCTTTATCAGCAGATACAGTAAATCCTGGGATTGATTCTAAAATAGTACAAACATCTGGAGAAGCAACAACGAAGTTTGCTCCACCTCTAAGTGTTAATTGGTGAATCTTGTTCGAAACTTTATTAAGTTTAGCACCTAAAGTCTGGAACCAAGAATTCTTAGTGTAAGCAGCAGAGTTAGAACCAGCTACCCATGCACCAGTTGCAGAGTTGTACTCTTCACCTAATGATACTGACCAGTATTCAGTAGTTAAAGCGTTAGCTTTTAACATATCAAGGATTTCTAGGTCAATCTCTAGTGAGATGTACTCAGATAACATTGAAGTTAATTCAGCTTCAGCATCAATACTGTGGTAAGCATTAAGGTCTTGAGCTAACTCAGGTGTCCATACAGCCTTAAGTTTTCTTGTCTTAGCAACGATTGCTTCAGACTTCAACTCTAGGTCTACTTCTGGAATACCTAAATCATCACCTACTGAAGAAACACCAGCAGCGTTTCCATCTTCGTAGTCACCTCTGTTTTCAGCAACAGGCTGTTGTGAAAATTTAATTTGAAGTCCATCACCAGCACCTGCAGTAATATCAGATACTTTAGCGAAGAATTCAAAGTTTGAACCGTTCACTTTAGAGTGAGCAGGGTAGAATGTATCAGCACCTGCGAAATCAGATGAAGAAATGTAGTAACTTCTTACAGCATCTAAATCAGGTCTTGTTAATACATTTGTTGCAACAGAAATTTTTGCAATTTCACCAGCTGCGATTGAAGCTGATAAAGAAGCATCAAATCCTACTTCAGCCCATGAAGCAGTTGCGAATGTTTGTTCACCAGTTGTAGCTTCATCAGTTACATCATTTACTGTGTATCCGAATCTACCTTCACCGTATAAACCATTTACAGCAGAATCAGTTGAACCTAAGTCCGAACCAGTACCACCGAAAAGTGATTTACCTTCAAATCCAGGATTACCTGGTTGAGCTGTACCATACTTAAAGTCTAAATAAAAGATTAGACCTGAAGGAAGGTTCATTGGTTGTACACTAACGAATTCTTTCGATGCGATTTCACCGAAAATTCTTCTTACTAATGGAAGGGCAACACCCGACCACTCTTCACTACCAGCTGATGTACCAGTCTGTGTAGCTTCATCAAGCAATTGTTTTGCTTGGTTTTCTAAAAGAACAGAAATTTGAGACTGTTCTCTTTCTCCTAAACCTTCAAGAAGTCCAGTTTGTTCCCATTTGCTTTTAAGCTCTCTTGTTTCAGCAAGCATAACTGCTTGTGGGTTCTTTCCTTCTGTAAGTTTAGATAAATCAAAATTTGCCATTTTATTATCTCCTTAAAATTTTGTTAAACTAATTATTTAATGTTTGCCAATTTCTTAAATCTTTCAGCAATCGTATTAGTTGATTCAGTAATTACTTCCTTAGATGGAGCAGTACTTGCAACTGGTTTAGATGCGAATGATTCAGTAATTTTAGCTTGTTTCTTAACTTTTTTCGTAGTTCCAGTAAACTTGAATGACTCAGCTAATGTTGAGAATACAAGTTTTACTTCTCTTACGTTACCTGTTCTGTCTAATGTTTCAACAACTTTCATTTTTTGGTCGTTTGTTAAATCATAAGCTCTAAACAGTTTGTTTGTGTAAAGAAGTTTTGCGTTAAGCAAGTTTACTTCGTTAATTGTAGATTTAAGTTCCTTGATAGTACTCATTGCTTCTGTAAGCTCTGCTTTTACTTCTTCAAGTTCGTTAGTTTCTTCTACAACTTCTTCTTCTTCTTCAGAAACTTCTTCAGATACTTCATCATCACCATAACCCATCTCTTTCAAGATTTCGTTAAGGTCGATTTCTTCATCTAAATCTTCTTCTTCAGAACCTTCTTCTTCTTCACCTTCGTGAGAATCTTCAGAAACTTCTTCTTCGTGTTTTTCCTCTTCGTGAGAATCAACAGCGTCATCAGCGATATCTTCAACTTCTTCTTTTTCCTCAGCATCAAGTTCTTCTTGGTGGTCAGCTTCTTCTTCTTCCGAAGTTAGTTCTGATTCAAGTTCTTTGATAATTGATTCTAAATCAAGTTCGTCCTCGTCTGATTCTTCTTCCTCTTCAGAAACTTCTTCTTCTTGTTCTTCAGCTTCTTCAGAATGTCCGTAGCCCTCTTCTTGAGCTTCTTCTTCTTCTGATTCTTCTTCAGCAACAACTTCAGTTTCTTCAGATACTTCTTCTTCAGATACAGTTTCAGTTGATTCCTCAACTTCTTCTTTATCTTCTGATTCAGCTATGTCTGATGATGAGTTAGCATCATCTGCAGGTGCTTTATTGTCTCCATCACCGATATCAGATGCATCTCCATCAGGAGCATCATCCTTATCGTACTCTTCAGTTACTTCTTCTTCGTTTACTTCTTCTGTTGATTCTTCAACAGTTTCTTCTACTTCTTCTTCTTCACCTTCTTCAATTTCTTGTTGAAGTTTCTGAGAAAGTAGAGATTGTAATCTCGGAGTAAAAGCTTCTTCTAGAGCGATTTTAGCATTAGCGATTGCAGTTTCTCTAACAGCTTTAGCATCAGCAATAGCCTCTTTCAATAATTTTGAATTTGACATTGTTTTTACCTTTCGTTAATTGTCTGTGAAAATATTAAGGGATTTTCAATATTAGATTATAATAAGGTCGGTCGTCGTGTTCATCCTACATATAGTTCGTGGATATTCATAAACCAACTAATTGAACCCACATAGTGGTGGGTTATTTTGTATATAAATATAGTTTTATAACTTAAAACTACTATTTTCTATGGATTTTTTTTGTTGAGGTTTTCTTTTATCTACCTTTTTCTTCTTTTTTTTAGTATAAAATCTAAGTTTTGTGTTACCATCGGCTATTTTACCAAGTATAGTTTCCTTTTGTTGTTCTCTAATTGCTTGAAGTTTTGCCTTTCTACGAACTGTTTTGGGTTTTGTGTAGTATCTTCTTTCTCTCAGTTCCAATAAATGACCTGAATCATTTACTAATCTTTTATACTTTTTAAGTGCTCTGTTAACATCTCCTTTGATAACTTTAACAGAAACAATCGATTTTCTTTTACTCATTCTCCTTTATTTAGTGTAACAATTATAAATATATATATTTTAATTTTTAAGAACCTTTACCAGTTCCACTTTTTCTTCCACCAGTATGGGTAGAAACATTTATTGGTTTTTTACCTTGTCCTCTACTTGCCTTACCACCTCTATTTGCTTTGTTTTGAGCCGCTCTTTTTCTACGAGTTGCAGATTCTTTTTCTTTCTTAGTCATAGATTTGGCTTTAGAAGCAGGTACACATTTCGCATATCCTTTCTTATCACCACTTGTTCCACAAGGTGGGTGTTTACCACTCTTATCTTTCTTGCCAATATTCACCCACTTTTGTTTGAACCAATTTTTCAAATCTTCATTTGTGGTTTCTTCGAATATTTCATCTATGATATCTTGGAGTTTCATTATATTCCTCTATCGATTTTTGATTTTGGTGCTTTATCTTTTACAATCATTCCCTTACCACCATCTTTCTCAACCGATTTCAAAAACTTTTCTGCATCGGATTTATCTTTATACCATGCCTGAGCTGGACCTATATTCATATTCTTTAGGTCTTTTCTTATTTTGTACATTACTACAAATCCTTCTGGTAATAAATCTTTTAGTTTCATATTATAATTTTGCCTGAAATAATGCTTCTTGTTTATCAGCTGATGTTTTTAATTTAGAAGGATTGATTTTCAAATCTTTTAGAGATTTATCTAACCATTTTTCAAATCCTCTTCTACCATACTTCTTTTCAATCTTATCAAGTACATCATAGAATGCCTTTTCAGATTTTGCTTTCTTT
>Ga0213859_10000267_pt1 | contig 24108 bp, 17 predicted proteins | sample PICome_2_FD_160133 | JGI IMG/M metagenome (GOLD analysis project Ga0213859, IMG submission 160133) | Coastal seawater microbial communities near Pivers Island, North Carolina, United States - PICO304 | ecosystem: Environmental > Aquatic > Marine > Coastal | place: USA: North Carolina...
CGGTTCTCTCTCAAAGCGAGTGCAAATATAGAAACTCTTTTTGCTTCACACCAAACATTTATAAAATATTTTATGGAAAAATATCAAACAAATTGATTGTCAATAAAGAAAAATGAAGGCACCAAAAAAATTGAGAGCGAAAGTTAAGATACGACTTATGAAAAGAAATTCCAAATCAAACCAAATCGTATCACGAAATCATGGTGGGGAATTTGAGGAGCAGCATAGTAATTAAAGCCTGTAAAAGAGCTATTTACGTGCTGCGCTTTAAAATAAATTCGAGTTCTTTTCACCTTTGCATTGATAAAGAGATCTATCAGAGGATAGCCACCAATGACCTCCTTGTTTTGTCTAAACATACTTCCCAGAACCGGGTGGTATGCATCCGCCTGAAAGGCTTCAAAATACTTTGCCCGAATTCCTGTTTGAATAAACATGGCTTTTTGAAAAATATCCGAGGAATAATAAAGCGTAACTCGACCTAAATAGTCAGGCAAGGCAAAATGCGTATTTCCTTGTAAAATTTGCTGATAGTGAAGCCTTACATCTAACCCCCATTTACCTCTAGTTATTCTGTTGTGATATTGAAGAGCGCTCCATTGAACAGCCTTGTCTGCAGTTTGCAAACCTACATTTTTTAGATCGTCGAAATAGGTGTTAACCTCATCGCTTGGCTGAACAGCAAAATAGCGATAACCTTCAATAGACTGAAGTTCGACTTGAAGTGCCCCCCATTTCTTGTGTGATACATCGACTTTTAATCCTGCTAATTTTTGAAGTTCTGAAGCCTCGTTATACCAATTGAAATTTTCATAATCACTTTGATACATCTGATATTGAAAATCAGCAGCCCGTTCTCGATAATTGATACGCGCTGAATAAGAAAAATCCAAGGAGTCTTTCACTGGCGTTAGTTCAGCTCGAAGCCCCTTACCCACAACATTAGTCTGAATTGGCAGCTCAGCTTCTACGCTAATGCGATGACCTAACAGCTGCTCATCAGTTTTACCTCTTAATAGCAAATCTTGTCCTTTGAGTTGATTCGGAATGATTCCTTCGGAGGTGATCAGTTTTGAAGGAGTAAAATAATTGGTAAACAAGCTTTTTAAACCTACACTCCAGGCGCCTTTATCTGATCTGTTAAGCGTGATATTCAGGTTGTTTTCAAAACTTTGTTTTTTAATTTTATCGTCTATACTTCCATTGATGATTAAGCCCCCATAAGAACTGTTCGTCGCGTCCTGTTGAAATTGAAAAAACCTGGAGTCGTAATGGAGTTCATGATTAAACCTAATCCAACTTTTCCACTGGTAACTTTGGTCGTAATAAAAGGCGCGTCCAACAATTCTTGACTTTGCATTGGTGTGTAGAATATCAATCCTAGAGCGATCTAAAAACTCTGGATCACCTGATTCGAATTGCAATTCTTTTTTGGTAATCCCTCCATTTTCTTCAAACTTATAATCTTGGTAGGTGTAGAAAAAGTTACTCACGTACTTTTCGTCTTTAGAATTGTAGGAGATTGTAGTGCGAAAAGCTCCAGATTCACTTTGTTGGTAATCGTACTGACCTTGTGATCTAAACCCCCTATGCTCCAAAGAAATATTCAATCTAGGATTGAGGTTAGTGGCTAAGACCGCATCCAAAAATTGACCCTTTTCAAGAGTTGTTCTAAACATCAATTCTGTTAAAGGAGTAGCCGTTCGATAAAACCTCATGTCAGATTTTTCAAGATAACCGTATTGTTTAGCCTTTGCACCTAATGCTGGTGCACTAGACTGAAAATCAACAGCCTTAATCAATTCGTTATAGCCTTGAAAGTCGTTACTCAAGGCGAGCAGCCCGAACATATCTTTGCGCAGCTCATTAAACTTAAACTCCTTATCAATGTGCAAAGAAGTATCTAGCAAAATAGTGTCTCTCTTCATATCAATGAGCTGATACTGATCAATAGTCGCATCGGTAGCCTTGATATTTCTCGATTTAGAAAAGCTTAAGGTGTCATTTGTTTGGGTTTTTATAAAATCACTTTTCGATAGCTTTGGAGCCAAATTAGGTTGAGGATTTTGACCGTAAACCGTGCCACAAATCACACATAAAATTAGGAATACTCTGTACAAGACTTTTTCAATTTCAAACGAAAATACAATGATTTATTAGGATATAAGAATAGTAAAAACTTTCTTCACATAAAGGGTGTTAATTGTAAAAAGCAAGTTAATGCATTGTTAAACAACATTTTAAAGTAAAATTATAATAACGTAATTTTATCATGGTTATGTAAATTAAGTTTATGCAAAAGCAACTTTTACTGATAGGATTTTTCCTTATCAGCTCTTTGTCTTTTGGACAATACGTGCAAGACGCACCGTGGATGTCACTCTTAAAAGACGGTTCAACTTCTAAAGAAGAAAATTCGATTCAAGACTATACCTTAGAAGAACTTAATGAGGCTTTTGAAGCCTACTGGGCACAAAAAGAAAACGATCCCGAGAAAAAGGGTAGTGGATTCAAGCCCTATATGAGGTGGTCTAATTATTGGCAATATCATCTAAATGAGGATGGAAAAATTAAATCTCCGTCTCAATTGTGGTCTTCATACATCAACAAAGTAAATAGTAATAATGTACCTAATGAGACCAGTGATTGGCAAAATTTTGGGCCAGTGAATGTCTCACGTCTCAACGGAGCTACACCGGGAATTGGCCGTATAAATCAAATGGCCGTAGACCCAACGAACGACCAAGTTTGGTATGCTGGAGCGCCATCAGGTGGTATTTGGAAAACAACCGACGGAGGTCTTAATTGGACTCCTTTATTCGATGAGTTCCCACAAATCGGTGTTTCTGGAATTGCCATTGACCCCAACAATACAGACATTGTATATATCGCCACGGGAGATGATGACGCATTAGACAGCTACTCGGCAGGGGTATTTAAATCAACTGACGGAGGAAATAGCTGGACCAACACAGGTCTATTGGTAGAGGATATGGGTAAAGGTGAATCACTGAATGAAATAGTGATAGATCCAACCGATTCTAATATCATTTGGGTAGCCGGAAATAGTAAAGGTCTTCAAAAATCAACAGATGGTGGAGCCACCTTTACAAGAATGAAAGCCGGTAACATCAAAGATTTTGCGCTAAAACCAGGAGATCCAAATACCATTTATGCTGTTGACAGCGATGATTTTTTCAAGTCTACTGATGGTGGAGCCACGTTTACGAATCTTGATGGTGACCCTGATGAAACAGTTGAAGTACTTCCTTCAGCTTCTTCAAGAATTGTTATCGGTGTTACACCAGCCAATCCGGAAGTTGTTTACTTGCTTTATGCAGATACTCCACAAAACAGCTACGAGTATTTAGGAGTATTTAAATCTTCAGATTCAGGAGAGACCTTCACAAAAACAACCAACACAGTAAATGTCCTTGAGTCTTCTCAAGCTTGGTTTGACTTAGCTCTTACTGTGGATCCCAATGACGAAGACATTATATATACAGGATGCTTAAATATTTGGAAATCTTCAAATGGAGGAAATATTTTTGAAAAATTAAACAGCTGGAGCGATTACACTCCATCATTTACGCACGCTGATATTCATACCCTCAAGTTTTTTGGCGATCGTCTCTATGTAGGATCTGATGGTGGATTATACGCAAGTGATAATGGAGGAACATCGTTTACTGATTACAGCGATGGACTACGCGTTACTCAATTCTATCGAATGGATATTGGTAAAAGTGCAGGCAAAGCCGTAGGAGGAACCCAAGACAACTCAGGATTCATTTATGGCAATGACCAATGGTACATTTACACAGGAGGTGATGGAATGGATTACGAAATTGACCCTTCCAATAACGAGGTAGCCTATGGATTTACCCAGTATGGAGGAGTACTTTGGACTACCACTTCATTTGGTCCTCTAAGCGGAGTAACCTATAGACCCTCTAACGCATCAGGTAACTGGATTGTTCCTTTAACTGTTAACAAAGAAGGAGAAGTATTCGCTGGTTATGAGGCGGTATGGAAGTTAGTCGCTGGAGAATGGAGCAGATTGTCAGATAACCTAACGGGAGACCCTATGGACGACTTAGAGGTTTCTCTAAACGACAGCAACATCATGTATGCAGCCGTAGACAACAGAATGTACATTTCAACTGACGCTGGCGGAGATTTCGACTTCTTAACTTCTTTCGATAATCCAATTTCTGATATGTCTATCAACAGCAACGACCCTAATACGGTTTATGTAACCTTGTCGAGAAGAGTGGGCTCAAACCCTAATAGTCAGCCCTCAAATCCACAGGTCATTATAGTTAATGTTGACGCAAATCAAGATGCGACACAGACAGACATCACCTTTGATCTTCCGACAGATCAGGCGTTCTTAACCATTACGCATCAGCCTCGTGATATTAACAATAGTTTATTTATTGGTACATCTTTGGGGGTTTATCGTACTGACGATACCATAGATTACTGGGAAGACTTTAACACAAACCTTCCGAACACCTCAGTGAGTGATCTCGATATCAGTTTAGAAGATCAGGTTATTGTAGCCTCAACCTATGGTCGTGGATTCTTTGTTTCTCCAATCGATGTCACCCTTCCAAATGAAGAGGTTGGAATCAGTTCCATCAGCCCTTCTAACAACGTGATAAGCTGTAGTGTATCCGATATAAACTTTACAGCACTTAATGAAGGATTAAATGCGGTAAACAAATTACTAGTGAGTTATTCCTTTAACCAAGAAGCTCCAATTCAAGAAGAATTTGATGTAAACCTAGAACCGGGTCAAGAAGTAACACTTAACCTCAACAATGTTCCGGCGACTTTGAGCGGTTTGGTTAATCTCAATATCGAAGTGACCTCAGAAGGCGATACATTCTCAGACAACAATCAACTGAATGCAAGTTTCATTGTGAATGAATTTGCCAACGGAAGTGAAGTCTTTGATTTTGAAGGAGCAGATGGAGATTTTGTAACCTACAATGAAGGAGGTAACGGTAGCGTATGGGAGCGCGGAGAACCTACCGGAACGCTGCTCAATCAAACGACCTCCGGAACCAATGTATATGGAACCATTTTAGCTGGAGATCACCCGAACGAAACCAAAGGCTATCTAATCTCACCATGTTATGAACTTGCAAACATCACTGCGCCGGTACTTAAATTCAATATGGCATTTGAGTTAGAACAAAACTGGGATATCGTTTATGTAGAATATTCTACAAACGGCGGAGTAAATTGGAATGTTTTAGGAACCATAGACAGTGAACCTAATTGGTACAATTCAGATCGTACACAAAATACTGCTGGAAATGACTGTTACAATTGTCCAGGTGCACAATGGACGGGTACAGCCTCAGACATGACTGAATACGCCTATGACTTTGTAGCTAACGCTGCCAGGGGTGAAACAGATTTAACCAACGAGCCCAATGTGATATTCAGAGTGGTATTCCACTCCGATCAGTCCGTTGTAGAAGAAGGTGCAATCATTGATGACTTCCAAGTTTTCGGAGTTCAAGATGACGAAGATGATGATAATGACGGAGTCTTAGATGTAGATGATAACTGTCAATATACACCTAACCCTGATCAGACAGATACCGATGGTGATGGCGAAGGTGACGCCTGTGACTTAGATGACGATAATGACGGCATTTTAGATGTAGACGATAATTGTCCTCTTGTATTCAATCCAGGCCAAGAAGACTTTGACGGTGATGGCATTGGAGATGCATGTGATGAAGACATCGATAACGATGGCGTGCTGAACGAAAATGACCTTTGCCCGACAACTGAAAGCGGCGCAATTGTCGATGTAGATGGATGCCAGGTATTTTCTTTACCAGCTAATGCCTTTACTGTAAAAACAATTGCTGAAACTTGTAGCGAGAATAACAATGGTCAAATTAGTATTGAAACAAACCTTTCACAAGAGATTAAAGTGACATTACTAAATGATATCGAAGAGGTCATTACAAGTGAAGTATTTACAAGCAGCTACACCTTTGAGAACATTAATGCAGGGGCATATGAAGTGCGCTTGAGCATAAATGAGATTCCTGATTACAGCAGAAGTTACGGCGTTATGGTCGGCGAGCCCGAACCATTAAGCGTGCAAACGATAATGAATAATTCAGACGAGGTAACCCTGCAATTACAGGGAGCAACTACTTACACTATTAAAGTGAATGAAGAAACCTTTGTCACATCAGAGAGTGAAATTACCCTGAGTTTAAATCAAATTGAAAACCAAATTGAAATCAGTTCTGATTTAGATTGTCAAGGAAGTATCATGAAGAAAATAGTGTTAAGCGACAAACTATTTGTATATCCAAATCCGGTGAGAGATGGTATTGTCAATATTTACTTAGGATCGACAGAAAAGAATTCTGCTGTAGTAAGTATTTACCAACTCAACGGTAAGGCCGTATACCGCAAAGCACAAGATGCAGATAACGGATATATTTCAAGTAATATAGCGGGATTAGCTCCTGGTCTCTACATCTTAAACGTAGAAGCAGAAGATACCGTTCAACAATATAAAATCATCAAGAAATGAAAATAAGCAAACAACTTTTAGGATTAATTACACCCATAGCGTTCATGATTTCATGCTCCGGAGGTGGAGGTGGCGGAACTACAGATAATGATCCAGTAACAGATAATGATCCAGTAGCAGTTCCTGACCCTAAAGCAGCGTCTTTAGTATTCCCAGAAGACAATACCACTTGTTTAGAAGGCGAATCGGTAAATGCGAATTTTAGCTCAATTACCTTTGATTGGAGTGATGCTCAAGATACAGACACCTACACGCTTCATGTTACCAATATGGAGACCAATGCAGTGGTATTCAACCTGGCCGTAAACGATGGCTCAGAGCGAACACTGCAAATAGAAAAAGGAAAACCTTTTTCTTGGTATATCATCTCGAGAGCATCAGGAACGACTGCCACAGCACAGAGTGCTACTTTTAAATTTTACAATGCAGGTGATGGAATAGAAAATTACGCTCCATTTCCTGCAGAGGCTGTTCAACCGGCTCGAGGGGCTACGCTTAGTGGAGTTACCTCAGTAAATTTAGAATGGGAAGCCTCTGATGTAGACGATGACATCAGTTCTTTTGAAATTTTTATGAGTACTGCAGCTGAAACAGTTGGAGACAACTCAATTGGAACCAGTGAAACAAATACCTTAGAAGGAATAGAAGTGAGTGCGGGCAATACCTATTATTGGATGGTAGATACTGTCGACAGTCAAGGTAACCTATCACAATCTGAAGTTTTTGAATTTAGGGTGAATTAAATCCTGAACGATTGAGTCTTCTTCGGTATTATTCTCCAAATAATCAATTCGAAGCAGGAATAGATGAAGCAGGCCGTGGTTGTTTAGCCGGGCCTGTTACTGCAGCCGCCGTAATCATGCCGAAAAGCTTTGAATTGAGTACTGTAGATGACTCTAAAAAACTCAGTCATGAACAGCGCCTTGAACTGAGGTCTGTTATAGAGAAAGAGGCCCTGGCTTATAGCGTAGTTCATATTTCACATCAGATAATCGATCAAATCAATATTCTTCAAGCCACCTTTAAGGCAATGCACCAATGTGTAGATGAACTAAGTATCAGGCCTGAACTCCTGCTTATTGATGGCAATCGATTTCCTGCCTACTTAGGGATTATTCATCAGTGTATCGTTAAAGGGGATGCCAAATACCAAAGCATAGCTGCTGCCTCTATTTTAGCCAAAACCTATAGAGATGAATACATGGAAAAATTGCATCGAAAGTATCCTCAATACGGATGGATTTCGAATAAAGGCTATCCCACAAACAAACACAGATCTGCCATTAAAAAATTCGGTCCTACTAAATACCACCGCACATCTTTCACATTAATCAAAGAACAATAGTAACTTTGTGCTATGAATAGAAGCTTTTTTAGAGGTTGTATTCTCAGCCTCATCTTTGTTTTTAGTTGTAACCCCGACCCAAAACAGCCTACATCAGATCTTTCTTATCTTCCAAAGGACGCTCAGTTCTTTACCCAAGTAAACAGTTGGAACACTTTCAAGAATAAACTCGAAGAAGAAGCGATATTAGACTATATACAGGGTGAATATATCAATGAGAAAACAGCACAAAACCTCAGTGCTTTACTCTCATTAAACACCGAAAACAAAGTGCTTATAGGTCTTTACGACAAGGGGAGAAAAGAACAGGATTTCTTAGCCATTACAGCCTTGGATGAACAATACCTTGAATTGCCTTTTACCCTTGAGCAATCAGAAACCTATGAGCAGTGTAACATCAAGACTTATAGCTCAACTACAAACAGCTTGTACAGTATAGAAATTAAAAACAAACTCCTCATCAGTTCATCTCGAATCATTATTGAAGAGAGTTGCCGTGCTGCAGGAATGTGGCCCAGCGATGAAAAGCTGGATAAATTATTTAATTCAGCAGATCAAAAAGTCGATTTCAACCTCTATTACAAATCAGACAAGTCCTTAAAGATGTTGAAAAAGAATCCACTTGAATCCTTGAAAAATTTGTGGATTGGGCTTGATTTTTCTATTACTGAAAATGGAATTCAAGCCATAGGTGCCGCCTGGCCTTTAAATGAACGCACTAATTTTTATTCCAAATACTTGAATCAAAAACCCAGTGTTTTTAAAAGTATTCAAAGTACACCTAAGAACATCACTAAGGTGAAGAGTTACGCCTATCCTGAATCGACAAATGAAGCAGCGACAGATTATGGCATTCGTGAACTCAGTTTAACACAAACCAAAAGTGGTAAAGGGCTCTATGTTTACGGTTCTAATTTTATAAGCTTTTCACAAATAATTAGTGAGAACAGCAATTTAGAACAAGATTATCTCGGTCGTGAAATCTTAAAATTAGAAGATGACCTAAGCGCTTTGCAATTTCTTGAAGCATATGGCTATAACAACAGTTTTAGCTATGCCTGCGCCTTAGATAACGGTTATTTCTTTTCAGACAAAAAAGCGGTTGTTCAAGAATTCATCAAACTCAATAAGACTGAGGAAACTTTTGACCAACAACTCTTATACGAATCCATTCGCACCCAACTCTTTTCTGAAAGTCATGTAAACGACATCAGTATTGACGGAGATTACAGCAGTAGCTTTCAACTAAAAGCTGAAGATTATTATCACATTTTAAATCTTTCGATTCAAAAGAATATTCTAAAAGAAAAAGAAGTTGAAGTCACACCTGTGGTCAACATAAGCGTTTCTGAAAACATGATAACAAGACCCCAATTTGTCAATAATCATTACACTAAAAAATCAGAGATTGTTTTTCAAGATGCGGCTTACAATTTGCAAAGACTGAGTATTGAAGGTCAAGAGGTTCATGAGAAGGTTGCGCTTGACGGCCCCCTACAGAGCGCTATCTATGAAATAGACCGCTTTAAAAACAATAAGAATCAATTGGTATTTTGCACCGATAAGAGTTTGTATTTAATCGACCGCAATGGTAAAAACGTCGCTCCATTTCCAATTGCTATAAAGGGACTACCGCTTAAAAATCTTGCGGTGTTTGACTATGACAACAACAGAAACTACCGCTTTTTTATAACCCAAAATGAGCAACTCCACGTTTACGATGCACAGGGTAAAAAAGTAAGCGGATTTAAATACGATACAAGCACATCAAGTATTCAATCAGAAGTCAAACACTACCGCTTAAAAAACAAAGACTACTTGGTTTTTGCACTAGATAATGGAGCCTTAAAAATCCTTCATCGAAACGGAAAGGAGCGCATAAAAGTCGATAAAGTATTTAATTTTTCAAACAATCCTATTGAAGTCTACCAAGACAAATTCACCTTTACAGATGAAGAAGGCATCCTTCATCAAATTGACACCAAAGGGCAACATTCTCAATTGGATTTTGAGAAATCTGAATTTCACTTTTTTGATGCCAGACAAGATTACAAGGTCTTTTTAGACAACCACAGAGCCCATATCAACAACACCAAGAACATCACATTACCTGTGGGAATTTATGATCGACCTCAACTGTTTAAAGCCCAAGGCAAATCATATGTCTTTTTCTTCAATAGCAGCAATAGTGAAATTTACGCATATGACAAGGAGGGTAACGAAATTGAAGGTTTTCCGGTTATTGGCCAATCCCTAATCGATTTAAAAGACATCGATAAAGACAAGAAATTAGAATTTATTACCCAAGACGATCAAAAAACCCTTTCGATCTATCGGATGGAATAAATTCGACTTCAAAAAGTTGCGCAAAATGTTTCAAAATGACTTCTTTGACCTCTTCGACAGTTGGGCAATCATCTTTAAGTTCCTGTTTCATTGAAGTCACAGCCTTTCCCTGAATACCACAAGGAACCATCATATCGAAATAACGCATATCTGGCTCGACATTCAATGCAAACCCGTGCATGGTTACCCATCGTGAAGCCCTGATACCCATGGCACAAATTTTACGGGCTTTAGATGTGTCTACATCCAACCAAACTCCTGTTTCTCCTGAAGAACGTTCAGCCCGAATTGAAAAATCTTTCAATGTCAAAATAATAATCTCTTCTAAAAATCTCAGGTATTTGTGAATATCGCTGAAGAAATGATCCAAATCTAATATGGGGTATCCTACAATTTGGCCTGGGCCGTGATAGGTGATGTCACCTCCCCTGTTGATTTTGTAGAAGGCGGCTTTTTGCTCAGACAACTCAGCATTACTGATGAGTAAATTTGAGAAGTCTCCACTTTTACCAAGGGTGAAAACGTGATCGTGCTCAACAAATAGAAGGTGATTTGAGGTAAGGTGCTGAGCGTTTCGTCTTCTGTTGGCAATTTTTTGGTCAACTGTTTCTTTAAACAACAGTTCTTGAAAATCCCAAGTGTCTTTGTAATCTCTTCGACCAAGGTCTTCAATGAGCACCTTTTTATTCATCCCCTCAAAAATAAGGATAAAGCCACTTATTGTTCGAGTATGACCGTGAAATTATACCGCTCTGGATTTGTAGTTAAGTCTTGAAAATTAACCTCTATTGATACCGATTTTAGATCAGAACTAAGGCTGGCTCCTTCATAACTTACCGACTTTACTTTGACTGGAAAGTTATACTTCATCTTGTACGTAGACGCGTTCAAAATCATTGCGGCATCCTTAAGACTATCTAAGGCTTTGTTAAAAAGCGCTGCATCTTTAATTCGGGCTTTTCGCTCAAATCGATTTCCTTTAAAACTGTATTTAATCTCTACGCCATCATTGGTGATAATCGGTGCGCCCTTGGTTCTTTGATCGCCAAAGACCGAACTTTTACTAAAGGTTTTAAAAGCATCGCTCACATCTTCGATTTGTTCAAAATCCGTAAGCATTTCAAATTTCATCAAATCAGCGCTTTCATCCATTTGAATTCTGAGACTGTAGGGCTTTAATTTCATCAGTTCTTCTTGTTCTTTAAAAGGTAAACTTGCTATACTGTCTTTACTCGCTTCAAGGATGTCAGAGAAGACCACTAAAGAATCAATTTTTTTGACCGTCTTTTCTTCTTGATCTGCATTCATTCCTCCCATCATTTTCATAAACTCTGAACCGTCAAATCCGATACTGAGCTGACCGGATTGATCTGAATTAAAGGTGACTTCTTCGGTAAAAACACAAGAGGCTAAAATGAGGCTGACAAAAAGAAAGAGCAATTTTTTCATGGCTTTGTAATCAATAGGAATAAGTCTAAAAATATATTTTTTCGACAACATATATTACTTTTGCCCCACAAATATATCTTATGCCTTTGTCAGAACAAGAAATTGTCAGAAGAGAGAAGTTAGCGAAACTTCGAGAGTTAAACGTCAATCCTTATCCGGCGGAATTATTTCCAGTCACTCACCTTTCAGACGACATCAAATCCGATTTTAAAGAATCAGCTGAAGTAGTCATCGCAGGTAGACTGATGTCTCGTCGTATTCAGGGTAAAGCCTCTTTTGCTGAACTTCAAGACAGTGCAGGTAGAATTCAAGTCTATTTTAACAGAGACGAGATATGCACAGAGGAAGACAAAAGCAAATACAACGAGGTCTATAAAAAGCTGTTAGACATTGGAGATATTATCGGAGTAAAAGGTACATTGTTCACCACTCAGGTTGGCGAAAAAACAGTGATGGTAAAAGACTTTACGCTTTTGAGTAAATCTCTTAAACCATTGCCTTTACCCAAAGAAGATGCAGAAGGTAAAATTTACGACGAGTTCAACGACCCAGAATTGAGATACCGCCAGCGCTATGTCGATTTAGTGGTTAATCCTTCGGTTAAAGAAACCTTTATCAAACGAACGAAAATTACCAACACTATTCGTTCTTTTTTCAATGAAAAGGGGTATCTCGAAGTAGAAACACCTATTCTTCAACCCATTCCAGGCGGGGCGTCTGCAAGACCTTTTGTCACGCACCACAATGCGTTGAACATTCCGCTTTACCTTAGAATCGCGAACGAATTGTATTTAAAGCGCCTTATCGTAGGAGGTTTTGATGGAGTTTATGAGTTCTCAAAAGACTTTAGAAATGAAGGAATGGACCGTACGCACAATCCCGAGTTTACTGTGATGGAACTCTATGTAGCCTACAAGGATTACTTCTGGATGATGGAAACCACAGAGCAATTGTTAGAACGTATTGCTTTGGATAGCAACGGAGATACCACCGTAGAAGTAGGCGATCAAAAAATTAACTTTAAAGCACCCTATCCAAGAGTGCCGATTTTACAAGCAATTGAAACCCACACAGGCCACAATTTGAGCGACAAAAACGAGGATGAAGTCAGGGCAATTGCAGTTGAATTAGGCCTTGAGGTAGACGATCATATGGGGCTTGGTAAACTCATCGATGAAATTTTTGGCGAGTGTTGTGAACACCACTACGTACAACCCACTTTCATCATTGACTATCCCAAAGAGATGAGCCCTTTAACTAAGGAGCACAGAGAAGACGAGCGTCTAACCGAGCGATTTGAATTGATGGTCAATGGAAAAGAATTGGCAAATGCCTATTCAGAGCTCAACGACCCTATTGATCAAAGAGCGCGTTTTGAAGATCAACTCAGACTCTCAGAAAAAGGAGACGATGAGGCGATGTTTATCGATCAAGATTTTTTAAGGGCATTAGAATACGGAATGCCTCCTACCTCTGGAATTGGTATCGGTATTGATCGACTTTGCATGCTGATGACCAATAACAGCTCTATTCAAGAAGTTTTATTTTTCCCTCAAATGAGACCCGAAAACAAGGTGCAATTGAGTGAAGAAGAGAAACTCATTATTGATTTACTCAAATCAGAAAGCCCACAACCTATTGGAACCGTTAAATCAAATTCAGCATTGAGCGGAAAAAAATGGGACAAGGCTTGTAAGAACCTCACCAAAAACAAATTGGTAAAAATTGAGAAAACAGATGATCAAGTGTTGATTAGTCTTGTCAATTCTTAGAAAAAAGTTTAGCTTTCTGCTATGAATACCTCTAGAAAAATAGGTCTTATAGCAGGTCCTTTGTTCTTTTTGTTGTTTTATCTCAACGCGGGAGCACTAATCAATGAACAAGCCGATTTAGTCGTTGCCGTTGCCTCTTGGATGATTGTCTGGTGGATAACAGAGGCAGTTTCAATTTCGGTAACTGCACTCTTGCCCTTGTTGCTCTTTCCGATCTTAAAAGTGATGGAGATCAATGCCGTAGGAGCGAATTACGGAAGTTCTATTGTCTTTCTATTCTTTGGGGGGTTTGTAATGGCCTTGGCACTAGAAAAGGTGAATTTACACCGAAGAATTGCACTCACCATCATACATCTCACTGGAACCTCTCCTAATCGAGTCATCTTAGGTTTTATGCTGGCTACCGCGCTGCTGAGCATGTGGATCAGTAATACCGCAACCACTGTAGTAATGCTTCCCATAGCTTCTTCTGTCATCGCCTTACTCATAACAGACGAAGACGGTTTCACCAAAAAAGATAAAAATTTCGCCATAAGTGTAATGCTAGGTATCGCATTTTCAGCAAATTCAGGAGGAATTGCTACTCTTATAGGAACTCCTCCAAACTCTGTAATGGTAGGACTTTTAGAAAATGAATACAACATTCAAATCTCCTTTGTACGCTGGATGATGTTTGGCGTGCCCTTATCTGCTCTTTTAATAGCCATATCTTATGTATTAATGGTCTATGTCATTTTTCCGTCAAAGGGATTAAAATTCAGTGCCACCAACAATGTGATTAAAAGTCAGTTAGACGAGATGGGGCCATTAAGTGGTAAAGAAAAACAGGTCTTAGCTATTTTTGGGATCACCGTTTTTTTGTGGATTTTTAGAGCGCTCATCAATCAGTTGTTTCCAGAATTAAAACTGAGCGACACCAGTATTAGTTTGTTTGCGGCGATAAGTCTCTTTGCTATTCCACATCGCTTCAAAAAAGGTGATTTTATAATTGATTGGAAAGACACCTCCAAATTAGCATGGGGAATTCTCATTCTATTTGGTGGAGGATTAGCCCTTGCAAAAGGAATGTCAAGTACTGGGATTGTTGACTTAGTAGCTCAAGAAATTGCAACCAGCAATTTAAGCGTCTCCATTACTGCAATACTTTTAATTTTCTTGATGTTGTTTATGACTGAGCTTATGAGCAATGTTGCACTGGTCGCCGTCTTGGCTCCCGTAGTGGTTGGTATTGCCATAGGATTGAATATTCCTATTCTGCATCTATTGATTCCTGTGACTATTGCAAGTAGCTGCGCATTTATGTTGCCTATGGCAACTCCGCCCAATGCGATTGTATTCGCCAGTGGCTATATCAAGGTTTCTCAAATGGCTAAGATTGGGATCTTATTGAATTTGATATCTGTCGGGCTCTTAGCTCTGGTCTTTCAATTTGTAATGCCTCTACTCTTCTAAAAGATCGAGTTCTAATTCTAACTCGTCAAGATCGATAAATGAAATCGTCATGGGATCTTGAGGTAAAGCATAAGGATCAAAATTTGAAGGTAGATAAGCTTCAGTATCGAACCCTAAATCAAAATCTTGATTCTCAAGCTCGACAAACGAAATATCGTTCATTGAAACTTCAGGAGCATCTACATTTTTGTGGGTTAAAACAGGTAGGCTTAGCAATAAGAAAATTAGGACAGTTAGGGTTGTTTTTGTGTATACCATTTATTAAATACTATTGATGATTTTATAATTAAGACGCAAAATTAAATCAGATGTTACAATTGTTTCAATATTTTATTTTTATTTAACAATAAATTGATATTCAGTAACTTATAACTTTATAGTAAAAGTTAATTTATGCAATAAACTCTTTAAGTTCTGATTTCAAAACTTAACGCATATTCAATGACATTTCATTTTTATTGCACATTTGATAAAAATGAGGTGACTAACTTTTTTATCGAAATTTAAGAGGTGTAGACTGTTTTTAACATATCTAAACACTTCACTATCTTTAAAAAACTAATTCAAGAAAATATTTACTAGAATGCGAAATCAATTGTTACCACTTTTAGCGCTTTGCCTTATGATTTTAGGCGCACCTGCAGAAACCTTTGCACAGCGCTCAAAAAAGAAAAAGAAAAACGAAGCTCCAACTGAAGCAGAGAAGAAAGACAAAAAAGAAGATAAGGATGCGATCAAGCCTTACGAAAAAGTAATCACTGATGAGGCGGAGACAGATGAAGGACTCTTCAAAGTGCACAAAATCAAAAAAGACTATTTCTACGAAATTTCAGATAGCCTTATTGGACGCGAGATGCTTATGGTAAGCCGAATTGCTAAAACCACAAACGGATTAGGTTTTGGCGGAGGTAAAATCAACACTCAAGTACTGCGATGGGAAAAGAATGAAAACCAAGTTCTACTCAAGGTAGTATCCTACGAAAACGTCGCAGCCGATAGCTTAGAAATAGCCGAAGCAGTGGTCAATTCTAATTTTGAGCCCATTTTATACGCCTTTGACATCAAGGCTTACGGAAAAGACAGCCTGAATCCATCAACTGTAATTAACGTTTCAGACTTATTTAAAAAGGATGTCAAAGCCATAGGTCTTCCTTCTAGATACCGCGAGCGTTATAAGGTAAGTAAACTCGATGGTGATCGCTCGTATATTGAAACCATCAAGAGCTATCCCCTGAATATTGAAACTCGAACTGTAAAGTCATATAGCGCCAAAGAACCCCCTTCAAATGAATACTTAGGAATGTTCTCGCTTGAAATCAACAATTCTATGATATTGTTGCCTAAAGAGCAGATGAAAAGAAGGTATTTTGACCGCCGAGTGGGATGGTTTGCAAGATCACAAACCGATTACGGTTTAGAAGCTCAAGAAAGTAGAGAAGTAACTTATTTAGACCGTTGGCGTCTAGAGGTAAAAGACGAAGACATCGCCAAATTTGAAGCTGGAGAATTGGTTGAACCCAAAAAACAAATCGTCTATTACGTCGATAGAGCCACTCCAAAAAAATGGGTACCCTATATCAAACAAGGAATTGAAGATTGGCAAATAGCCTTCGAAGCGGCTGGATTTAAAAATGCCATTATTGCCAAAGATCCACCAAGTACAGAAGAAGATCCAGAATGGTCTCCTGAAGACGTGAGATACTCTGTAGTTCGTTACTTGGCCTCACCTATTCCTAATGCGAATGGACCGCACGTGAGTGACCCAAGAAGTGGAGAAATCTTGGAATCGGATATCAACTGGTACCACAATGTGATGACCTTACTGCGCAACTGGTATTTCGTTCAAACCGCGGCCATCAATGAAGAAGCTCAAGCACCTGAATTTAAAGATGAAATCATGGGAAGACTAATTCGATTTGTTTCTGCTCACGAGGTGGGACACACTCTTGGACTTCCACACAACATGGGTTCAAGCGTCGCCTATCCTGTAGACTCTTTACGCTCTAAAAGCTTCACCCAAAAATATGGAACAGCACCATCTATAATGGATTACGCACGATTCAATTACGTAGCTCAGCCAGGAGATGAAGGTGTTGCCCTAATGCCTAACATAGGGGTATACGACAAGCACGCCATTAATTGGGGTTATAGACCCATTCTGAATACAACGGCCGAAGATGAAAAAGAGATTTTAAATGAGTGGATTTTAGAGCACGCAGATGACCCTATGTATCGATTTGGACACCAACAGGCAGGCGGAGTAGTAGATCCTTCATCACAAACAGAAGATTTAGGAGATGATGCGGTTAAAGCTTCAGAGTACGGGATTGCCAATTTGAAAAGAATTGTACCCAACCTACAAAAGTGGACCACTGAAGAAGGTGAAAATTACGACAACTTAAAAACCCTTTACGGCCAAGTGCGCAGTCAATACAGAAGGTATATTGGGCATGTTGCAAATAATATCGGTGGGGTTTACGAGTATCACAAAACGGCCGACCAAGACGGTGTAGTTTATACTCATGTTCCTAAAGAGAAGCAGCGAAATGCTATGAAGTTTTTGCAGCAACACGTATTTACAACACCTGAATGGCTCATTGATAAAGACATTTTGGCTAAAACCGAATATTCAGGTCACGTAGAAAATATTCGGGCACTTCAAGAATACGGAATGAGAACTGTACTCAATATGGGTAAAATGGCTCGTTTGGTAGAGAATGAAGCGCTCAATGGAGCCGATGCCTACACCCTAACTCAAATGACAAGAGAACTCAGACGAGGGTTATGGTCAGAAGCCTATAATGGAGGTGTAATTGACACCTATAGACGTAATCTACAAAAAGCACACATCGAACGATTAGGTTATTTACTCACTGCCGACGATCAAAAAGGAGCGCCTTACGGAGGCTATAGAAAGGCCACTGCAGTGACTCTGAATCAATCTGATGTGCGATCAATAGCCAGAGCCGAATTGAATAATATTAAAAGTGCTATCAGTATCGGACTCGGAAAAATTCAACACACTATGAGCAGATACCATCTCAAAGATGCATCCGCAAGAATAGATGAATTACTCGATGGAGAATAATTAAAAATCAACCCTATTATAAAACCACTTCCTCAGGAGGTGGTTTTTTTTAACACATTATTAGCATCCCTCTTTTAAACCCAAGACGAAAATTGCGGTCAAAATAAAAAAGAAAAGAAATTATGAAGAAAATTATCCTTGTATTGAGTTTGGCTTTTATCAGTTTCAACAGCTATGCACAGCATCACAAAAAGCAAATAGCTGAAAAGATGAATCCAGAGCAACGAACAGAACTGCACCTAAAGCAATTAACGCTCGCTTTAGATTTGAGCGAACAGCAGGCGAAGAAAGTGCATAAGGCTTTGGAGGAGTTTAGACCAGAGGTGAAAGACAAGCAAGGCAGAAGTTACGAGCGAAAAGTCGAAAATTTAGACCGACAAATAGCTTTTCAACGAACAATGAAAAACATCCTAAGCGATGACCAATTTGAATTGTTTAGAAAACTTAAGGCACAGCAAGGAAAACGAAAAAGAATTGCTCATTCTAGATTTAAAAGAGGGAGAAAAGTTGCGATGTAAAGAAAATGATCACTGTAAATAGTTTTTTAATTATTTGATTCTAGAAAAATCGGTCTTCGGACCGATTTTTTGTTTCTATCACCTTAGATCAAAAAACTTTTTTAACCGCCTCGATGGTAAAGTCGATATCAGCATGTGACAAAGCATCATTCAAAAAATAACTTTCAAAAGCTGATGGAGGCAAATAAACTCCTTCTTTTAGCATTCCGTGAAAATACTTTTTAAAGGTGTCGTTATTGGCTCGGCTCGCAGAATCAAAATCAACTACAGGCTCTTCTGAAAAATGCACTGACATCATACTACCTAATCGATTGATGGTGTGCACCACCCCTTTCTCGGTGAGCACTTCAGCAATACCCTTTGCGAGAAGCGCTGTTTTTTCTTCAAGTGATTTAAATACATTAGGATTTTCATTTAATGCAGTCAACATAGCCAAACCAGCATTCATCGCCAATGGGTTTCCACTTAACGTTCCGGCTTGATAAACCGGGCCTTCTGGAGCCAAATAACTCATAATTTCAGATCTAGCCGCAAAGGCACCAACGGGCAATCCACCTCCGATCACCTTTCCGAAGGTCACTATATCTGCATTGATTCCTAAGCATTCTTGAGCTCCACCAGCTGCCAAACGAAAGCCGGTCATAACCTCATCAAAAACCAGTAGAATACCATTGGTATCACAAATTGATCTAAGCTCTTCTAAAAATCCAGCTTGAGGAAGAATACATCCCATATTACCGGCCACCGGCTCCAAAATAATACAGGCAATTTCGTCTTGATTCGCCTCAACCAAAGCTTTCACACTTTCAATATCATTGTAACGCGCGAGCAGGGTGTCTTTGGCTGTACCCTTGGTAACACCTGGGCTACTAGGGCTTCCAAATGTAACAGCTCCAGAACCTGCCTGTATCAAAAAGGCATCTGAATGACCGTGATAACATCCGGCAAACTTGATTATTTTTTCTTTACCTGTAAAGCCCCTCGCCAAGCGAACGGCACTCATACAGGCCTCTGTACCACTATTTACAAATCGTATTTTATCAATATTCGGCACCATAGAAACAGCTAATGAAGCAATTGCCGTCTCCACTGCAGTGGGAATCCCAAAAGATGTACCCTGATCAGCTGTAGTTTTAATCGCATCTATTACAGGTTCATAGGCATGTCCTAAAATTAGAGGTCCCCAAGAAGAGATGTAATCAATTAAACGCTGATCATCTTCAGTGTGCAAGTATGCGCCCTTGGCGGATTTGACAAAAACAGGTGTTCCTCCTACTGCATTAAACGCTCGTACTGGTGAATTTACCCCTCCAGGAATAACTTTTTTTGCCGCTTCAAATAGGGCGCTACTTCTTTGATAAATCATATCAAGTTTTTATTGCGGAATTATTAATTCTTGCCCTACACTTATGATATTGTTTTCTAGGGCATTCACTCTTTTAAGTTCGTCTACGCTAACACCAAATCGCCTTGAAATACTGTATAACGTATCTCCTGAGCGCACTTGAATCTTGTCAAAAGACCTTTGCTCGGTTCTTTTAGTTTTTGGCATATCGGCCATTACCAACCAGCGCTTATCTCTTTTTTTCGATTTTACCACCTCATCGTCATAACGATCGAGTCGATAGTTTTCGATGATACTGATGAGTTTTTGAGGATATTTTGGGTCTGTAGCGTAACCGGCTTTTTTTAATCCTCTAGCCCAAGACTTATAATCGTCAATAGCCAAAGTAAAAAGCGAAGCGTATCGATCTCTTGTTCTTAAAAAAACAGAGTGATCTCGGTAAGAATAAACAGGCAGATTATACTTTCTAAAACACTCTGAAGGTGCATCATCGTCATGACTAACCCAGGGTCCATCCCAACCTTCATGGCATTTTATCCCAAAGTGGTTGTTAGATTTTTGAACCAGATTACTACGACCAGAACCACTCTCTAGAATACCTTGAGCCAATGTAATACTCGCCGGTATTCCATATAAGGTCATTTCAATCTTGGCGATAGGAGCAAATCCCTTGATGTACTCTTCTGTAGTTCTAAACTCAAAACTCTTGAATCGACCAGGGTCATTGGGCAATTCAACTCCGTAATCGGTTTCGAAATTATATTCTTCTGTAATGGATTCTATGCGCTGCACGTAATCACCTCTATCATTTTTTGGCAGGCTTTTCTTTGAGCTGTCGTCACTGCGAACAACAGTATAAGTCGAGCCGCAAGAACTTAGAAAAAAAGCTACGGCTAAAGGCAAAAAAAGGTTCTTCATTCGCATAACAACTGCGGCATATTTAATCGTTGGAGTCTCTGATTCATTCCCTGAATTCCCTGTAATCCTCCGGTGTGAATAGCCAAAATTTGAGATTCTTTATCAAAGTTACCAAAGTTCGCCTTATCAAAGATGGCATACATCATTTTTCCGGTGTAAATCGGATCTAAAAGCACTTTGGTTTGACGGTAAAACTCATTTAAAAAAAGAATATAATCTGAATTGATTTTGGCATATCCGCCCAAATGATACTCCTCCCACAATTCAAATTCTGATTGCTCTGACAAGTCTGCAATACGGGCTTTCAAACTCGAATCTTTTAGTGAAGCCACTCCTATGAGTTTTTGAGGCGCTTTAATCGATTTTGCCAGACCTGCCATAGTAGTCCCCGTTCCAGCAGCACAAAAAATATAATTAAAATACTTGTCTGCTGCAGTCAATATCTCTTGACAGCCATGAACTGCGAGTTCATTAGCACCACCTTCGGGAATAACATAAATAGAAGGACTTTTAAATTCAGAGGGTAAGTCTTCGCCCTGCTGCGTACATTTTTTATAGTGATCTCTGCTAACAAAGTGAAGTTGCATTCCAAATTCAACAGCCTTAGTAAGGGTTGGGTTTAAGGGTTGATGAGCCAATTCCGCTCCGCGAACAATGCCAATGGCCTCAAACTCATGTTCTTTTGCCGCAGCAGCTGTAGCCAGCAAATGATTACTAAAGGCACCGCCAAAAGTGAGAAGCGTCTTTTTGTTTTGTTCTTTTGCAGCCTTGAGATTGTATTTCAACTTGCGCATTTTATTTCCAGAAATAACTGGATGTAATTCATCTTCTCTTTTGATGTAAAGTTGAATTTTTCTTTTCGCCAGCTCAGGATGATCAATTTTTTGGATACGCGAATTCATAGTGTTAAAAACAGCCCGTAAAGCGTGTTAAAATTTGAGAAATCAAAGTTAAAGATAGTTTGACTTCTTATTTTTAAAGTATGAATCGTTCAGTGCCCATAGAAGAGGGAGATTACTATATGGAAGGAGGGTATCGTGTATTTACCGAACAGTATCACCTCAAACGCGGTTACTGTTGTAGCAGTGGTTGCCGACATTGTCCTTATGGATACGATGTCAAAAAAAATGCCTTTTAAATACAATACATATGAAATTCAAAAATTTAGTATGCTTAGCACTATTGATGACCTTTATCAGTTCATGCGGAAGTATTCGAGTATTTGCAGACTACGATCCAGAAGTAAATTTCACCAACTATCAGAGCTTTGCCTTTTTTAAACCTGGCATTGATGAAATGAAAATCTCTGAACTCGACAAGCGAAGAATGATGAAATCCATAGAAGTGGTAATGCAAGAAAAAGGATTTGTGCTTGAAGAAAATGCCGATATCCTTGTGAGTTTATCCACCCGAGAACAAAACAGAGTAGACATCTTTCAGGGCAACAATTTAGGTTGGGGATGGGCGAATCCCTTTGGCTGGTATTCAAGAGGATTTTGGGGCCCTCCCTATTGGGGAAATCAAACCTCTGTTAGCAGTAGTGTTGAAGGCAGTCTGTACATCGATATTTTAGACAGTAAAAGCAAGCAACTCATTTGGCAGGGAAAAGGAACTGGAATGCTCAATCCCAGAGAAAATCCTGAAGAAAGAAGCCAGCGAATTGAAACCTTTGTGCGGTCTATACTCGAAAAGTATCCGCCAGAATCATAAGGTTTAAAGTGAGGCAATCAGCTTTTTTGCTTCCGCAATAGCTGTGTTTAAACCGTCTGGATTTTTACCTCCGGCCGTGGCGAAGAAAGCTTGGCCTCCACCTCCACCTTGAATATATTGGCCAAGGGTTTTTACCATTTGACCGGCATTCAAGCCTTTAGATTCGACGAGCTCTTTAGCGATATAACAACTCAATAAGGCCTTAGCACCATTATTCGACCCCATAACTACGATAGCGTTTGCATCTTTAGACCCAATTTCAGTGCAAATATTTTTTAGCGCTGCAGCGTCCAATTGATTGACTGAAGTATAGACGTTCATTCCATTTATGGTCTCGGCGTCTTGAAGCATTTGTTGTTTTAAAAGTGCAGCTTTTTCATTCAATAACTGTTGTAGCTGGTCTTTTAAATCAGCGTTTTCAGCTTGTAATTGTTCGATAGCGGTGAATGTATTTTGGGCCTTGGGAAATAGATCGTCAATAGCTTTGAGATCTTGCTCTAATTGTTGAAAATACCCCTTGACCTCTTTAGAAGTCATGGCCTCTATTCTTCGAATACCAGAGGCAACCGCAGATTCTGCTTTGATTTTGAAATGCCAAATATCTGAGGTCTTCTGCACATGAGTACCTCCACACAATTCAACCGATGGTCCAAATTGAATCGTTCTTACTTTATCACCGTATTTTTCTCCAAAAAGAGCCATAGCGCCCTTGTCTAAGGCGTCTTGCATACTGATTTCACGTTCTTCAACAAGTTCTATAGCTTCAGAAATCATGGCATTCACATTCTTTTCAATTTCGACAAGTTCTTCAGTCTGAACTTTAGAGAAATGAGAGAAATCAAAGCGCAGACCATTTTCGTTAACCGAAGATCCCCTTTGCTCTACGTGAGAACCGAGCACATTTCTTAGGGCATGGTGTAAGAGATGTGTTGCGGTATGATTCGAACAGGTATTTCTTCGTTTTGCCTCATCGACTTTTAGGGTAAAGCTGGCGTCGAGATGTGTAGGCAACTCGTTTACAAAATGAAGTATTTCGTTATTCTCTTTTTTGGTTGCAATTACCTGTAAGGTTTCTCCCTTGTCGTTCTCAATAGTTCCACGATCTCCAATTTGCCCCCCGCCTTCAGGATAAAAGGGCGTAGACTCAAAGACAAGCTGGTAGGTTGTTTCGTTCTTATTAGAGGTGATCGCTCTGTATTTGATCAAATTTGATTTTAATTCTAAGCTGTCATAGCCTACGAAAGATTCAAATTGTCCTTGGTGAACACTGACCCAATCGGTTGTACTTGTCGCGGCCGCAGATCTAGAACGCTCTTTTTGCTTTTTAAGTTCCTCTTGAAAGGCAGCATGATCGTATTTTAATCCTTTTTCTTCTAGAATTAAGGCAGTCAAATCAACAGGAAAACCATAGGTGTCGTACAGTTCAAAAACAGTAGCTCCAGATATGACCTCAGTAGCTGAGTTTTTAGTGATTTTATCTAACAGTTTTAAGCCCTGTTCTAAGGTTCTTAAAAAAGACTGCTCTTCTTCTTTTATCACTTGGACAATCAACTGTTCTTGTTTTTGCAATTCGGCATAAAAACCTCCC
>Ga0213859_10000268_pt1 | contig 24024 bp, 39 predicted proteins | sample PICome_2_FD_160133 | JGI IMG/M metagenome (GOLD analysis project Ga0213859, IMG submission 160133) | Coastal seawater microbial communities near Pivers Island, North Carolina, United States - PICO304 | ecosystem: Environmental > Aquatic > Marine > Coastal | place: USA: North Carolina...
CAAATCTAGATGCGATGAACTTTGGAATGTTCCCAAGATTCCAAACTGGTGGTAAAGTATCAAGACAAGAAGGATGGGATAAGTTTACTCAGTGGGGTAAGGAGAAGGGTGCAAAGTATCCACAACTCGTTAGTGCTCAGTGGGCTCTCGAAAGCGGATGGGGCTCAGCTTTGTCAGCTAAGAACAATTTCTTCGGAATCAAAGCAACTAGTAGCGAATCTTCAGCAAATCATAGAACTAGAGAAGTTATCAATGGTAAAAGCGTTTATGTCAATGCTAACTTCAAGAACTTTGACACACCTCAAGATGCCGTTGATCACCTTGTGACTCAGTGGTATAAGAATTACAAGTCATATAAGGGTGTCAACAACGCTGGTAGTCCTAATGAAGCAGCAGCGATGTTGAAACAGCAAGGATACGCTACAGATCCTAGCTATCCTCAGAAGTTGATCGAATTGATGCAATCGAAAGGTGTCAGTAGTGGTCCTGCATATATTAGTGGAGATGGAAATTCCACATCTGGATCTTCTGCTGAACCAAACAGAAGTGGTGGTTTTATGAGCAACCTCGTAGGGTTTATGCAGCGAGGTGGTAGAGCTGGTGGTGGTAGAATGCCAGATGATGGTAAGAAAACTGCAAATACTTCAGGTTCAACGACTCCATCTGCTGGTGATATGAATGCTGAAGGTAGCGGTAAAGTCATTGTAAATGCAGCAAAAGCAGCTGTAAAAAGAGGGAAGAGAGGATATGCATCTCCTCCATGTGCATCTTGGGTTAGAACAGTTCTCAACGCAACTAAGCATAGTTCTGCGAAGAAATTTACAAGGAAAGCAGACCTTGATCCACAAATTGGACCAGAAAGTGCATGGGCTCAATCTTTAGAGTCGGCAGCATCTTTTGCTGGATCTGATATGGGTAAAGTGATTAGATCGCAAAGTGCTTTGAAACCTGGAGATATTGTTCTCCATAAAAATACATTTGGTAATTTTGGTGAAGGTGCAATTACTCACGTATCTATTGCTTCAGATAAAAAGGGTAAGATTCTACATCAAAGCACATCTGGTGGAGCACCACATGAGACAAATATGTTCAAATTTGCTGCGGGTATTAGACTTGGTGGCACAGGATCTGAAGGAGAATTTTCTGATTCTGATACAACTGGCCCTGGGGGGAGCACACCAGGACCAGCAACTGCTGAAAATAATTATGGATTCTTAGGACAACAAGAAGTATTGGCAAGTGGTGGAATCACAAGTCAGAAAAATATCTCCGCAATGACAAAAGGCATCATGGCATTAGCAGGTGATGTAAGCAAAGCAGGCGGTGGAGGTATATTTGGCGGTGCTCTAGGTGGTGCGATACAACCAGCACCACCAACTGGAAGTAGTAATCCTCCAAATCCAGTATCTTCAAACCAAAGCTCTGCTAATCCTACAAGTGGTGGTGGTCTTTCCTTGTCCTCTACTTCAACGGTAAATAGAAATAACGAAGCAAAAGGTGACATGAGGTAAATATGAAACCATTAGGCGCTGGCGATTACGAACTAACTCTAAAAATTACTGACAAAGATGGTGAACAATTCACTATCAGCGGAGACAAACTTGCTGGTCTTGTCTATAGAGAGGGTATTCAATGTCCTACTCTTGAATGTGATTTTGCTATAGTTGACACTAATGATGCAAACTATATGGATAAAATTCTCGTTGGAGAAAAAATTGATATCACTTTTAGAACTAAAGAGGGTGCAGACATTACTGTGAAACTTGTGGTTTATGGTGTAACCGCAGGTGGAAGAGAGAATGATAAATCAGCAAACATTTTCAAATGTATGAGTCAGGAAGCATTTAGGTCACTTTATACTAGAATTGAAAAACTGTATCAAGAAAAACCACCCACAGAGATTATTGAAGATGTTCTTACTACCTATCTGGGTTCAAGTAAAGAGGTGAATTCTGGAATAGATGCAGAACCTCTTACAATGGCAGCAATGAGAGATAAACCATTTGATTTTATTCTCAATACATGTAAAAGATCTGTTCCATCATTGACAAGTCAAAAAGGGGCAGGAAAAGGAACTGCTGGATTTACTTTTTTTGAGACATCTACTGGTTATCATTTCAAGTCTATGGATGAACTCCTGGGTGCAGAAAGTGATGGAGGAAATTATGCTCCTACAACGTCTACTATCAAGGGCGAAAAGGCAGTTGAAACTTATTATGTAAACGTTGCACCTAATGCTGATGGTACTAGTGATGAGGATGAAAGTAGAGTTGTTCAAAACTATTCAGTAAAAGATAACAATGACCTAGAGGATCAACTCTACAAAGGAACTCAGTCAAACTTAGTGGGATTTTTTGATCCAAACTCTCTACGATATACAGAAGAAGTCTATGTCCTGAAAGGTGAAAACTTCAAATCAATGGGGCACCTTGCTAAAGGGGAGGGGGAGAATCCAAATATTGATGAGTGGAGAGAGATCCCTTCTAGAATCATGACAAAGATTTTTAATAATGAAATGTATGAAAAATCTTCTGAACGTGCTGAGGAGGAAAGGTACGATAAAATCAAACAATATCTTGCTCAACAGATTGTTAGAAATAACCTGGGAAAAAATCAGCAAATAGAGATAAATATTCCTGGTAACTCTACATTACATGCAGGTGATAAAATCATTCTGCAGGTATATAAATCAGTAAGTAACGCAGAGTCTAGCAAAAAGGACAGGGTTGACAAAAAGATGAGTGGGTACTATCTTATATCTAAGGTGGCACACAAATTTGATTCTGGTATGGCAACCACCACCTGTTTACTAATTAGAGACCAAAACAACGAAACCTAACATGGAAAACATCGAAGCACACATCGCGAAAGACAAGGAGATTCTTCACGACCCAACTGTATCTCCACAAATGCGTCGTCACATTGAAGGCGAACTGCATGACTTAGAAGATTGGGTAGAGAATCATAAAGAAGAAATTGCTGCTGGTGATCATCATGATCCCACGCCACTTGAACTGTTTTGTGATCAAAACCCTTCAGAACCAGAGTGTTTAGTATACGACGACTAATATATGCCAGATTCAACGCTATCAACTCCACATTTTATTGGTAGAGACAAATTTGTATGGTGGATCGGGCAGGTAGAGAAGTCTGTAGATACTGCTAAGAATTCTAATCGAGTCAAGGTTAGAATTGTTGGATATCATTCAGACAGAACTGCTGTCCCTTCTGAGGAATTGCCATGGGCAAATATCCTTATGCCACCTACAAATGCTCAGAGTGGTGGAACAGGGAAGAAAGCAATGCTCACTCCTGGACAGTGGGTAGTTGGTTTCTTCCTGGATGGCGATGAAGCACAGGTTCCTTGTATCTGGGGATGTCTCGGTGGAACCATTGGAACTGATACTGATGCAACAGTTCCCCAAGCAAATTATCAGAGTCCACAAAACATTTGGTCTAAACCAGAAATGACCACGCCTTCAAGCGTGGCAAAGAAAGCATCGAACCCATCATCTGATTCAACCAACCAGATGCCACATATGGCAGGATCAAATAAACCTGCCGCAGAGGGAAGCACTGAAGGATCCGAAGATGATTTTGAAAAGGTGGACTCTAGTGAAACTAAACCCAAAGTATTGACTGAAGATCCTCTTGCATCTACTGGTCAAGTTGCAAAGGAACAAGAACAGACTTATGAAGTAGCAGTTGCAGATGGTGTCTGTGGTGCTAACTCTGTTATGGACCAGATGAGTTCTAAATTGACAGAATTTATTGAAGATGTTTCCAGTGCGACTAAAGTAGGAGAACTTTGGATCAATACCCAGACTGGTGCAGTCATGGATATGACTCAAAAGATTCAGAGTTATTCTACACTTATTGGAAATATGTTGCAGGCACCAATGTCTGCTATCATGAGATTTGCTGAAGCAGAAGCAAAAAAACTATTTCCTGCACTCTTTGCAGCAGCAGCGGCACCAGATCCATTTGGACTCTCGGGCGTAAAAGAGACAGTAGATAAAGTTTTGTCAGCAATCAAATGTGCCTTCAATAGTGACATCTTGAGTGGTCTTGGTGATTTAGTAAGTGGTATCCTTGGAGATATTGTTGGTGGTGTTGGTGATGCAATAAGTGGATTGTTCACAAACGTAGTCAACGCTGCTGATTGTATTCTCCAATCTGCACTTGAAAAGACCCTGGGATCTATCATGTCTGGTCTCAGCACTGTCATGGACGGAGTAAGTAGTGCTCTCGCATCCATTGGTGGTACTATTGAACAGATCACTGGTGCTGTCAGTTCCGTTATGGGATTTGCACAACAGATTCTGGGTATTCTTGATTGTGTCAATCCTGACAGCAACAAGTGTGCTAGAACTAAAGTTTACTCTACTAAAGAAGGATCGAAGAGACCAAAACCATTCTTCGATATGAACAATCCCGATCTTGATAAAGCACTTTCTGATTTAGCAGGTGCTCCCCTGAATGTCTGTGAAGATGCACAGAAACCAACATCTAATAGTCAAGAAGTTTTCGCATCTGCTGTAGGGGCAACAGTTTCTCAAACAATCACTGGACTTGGTGGTGGTGTAGGAACTGTTCTTTCTGCTTTTGGTGGAAATACTTTGGGAGGAACAGGTGCTGGACAAAGACCAATTCAGACAAGTGCTGTAGAAGAAGTTGGAGAATTCTTTGAGGGGTATATTCCTATCGAAGCAATTCAAAGTTTCCAAGATGGTGGTCTTGACATTAGCGTTGCTTTAGCAGCGTCAGGCATTCAAGATCCAACAAGAGCTCTTGCATTTTCAACAAGTGTTGAATCAGCAATATCTTCAGGATTTGGTGATCCAACTCAAGCATATCAGGCAGCACAAGCATTAGGAGAGACAGGTATTCTTTTCCGATTTACTGAAAGTAATGGTGTTGGTCCAGCATATGGTATTTTTGGTAAACTAACTGCTTATAATCCTGATACTGGAGCGTATATAATGGAAGGACTGGATGCTCCACTTATCCCAGGCACCTGGATGAGATCATCATCAGGTCATTGTATTCAAATTGGAAGCACTAGCATTTATAAACCAAAAGCACCTGGAAAGGGTAGAGGTGCTAGAGTCATTCTTCCTGTTGATGAGGATGGATGTCCTAAAACTGATGCTATTGTTCTTGATGGTGGATCAGGATATGGTAATGGTAAGAATGGAAATCATGCTCCAGATGCATTTGTAGTCACAGAGATGTATGACCACGAAACTGGTCAACCTGTTGAAGGATACTATCTCAAGGGAACTGTATTTGTTGATGATAATGGATCTATCACAGCAGTTACATTCAATAATGAATTCAATTATTGCTTTAGAGATATTCCTCAGGTTTCTATCAATGGAGACGGTGGAGATCTTGGAGACCCAACAGAGAATGATGCTGTCAAAGATCCAAACACACTGACTAACCAGACAAACACTACACTTGTCCTCAATACTGCTAACACCTCTATCAATGGTATCATTCAAGACTTCCACATTACAAATGTAGGGTTTGGATATAAGAATCCAGTCATTACTATTACAGGTGGTGGTGGATCTGGTGCTACAGCAGAGGTGGTTGACTACTATGGTAGAATAGTAGATATCAAGATTACCAATTCTGGTTCTGGATACACATCAGTTCCTAATATCTTTATCAAGGATGAACCAATTCTTGGTGAAGATCCAAACACCTTCCGAGGAACTGGTGCTAGAGTATATCCAGTAATAAGATACTTGTCCTCCTCTAACCCAAGTCTTGTCAAGAAACTTGCTGGTGCGGAAATTGTTGAAGTCGTCGATTGCCCCTAAAAAACTATGTCAACTACAATTAGAGACGAAAAGGGGAAATTTTCCCACATTCTTGGAGAATCATTTCATGATGGTTCTCAGTTCGTTATCAATACAACACCAGAAGAGGAGACAGTCTCCTTTCGACACAAAAGTGGTAGCAGTATCACATTTACTGCTGATGGTGATATTTCAATCGTTGCAAAGAGAAACTTTCACCTGTTAGCAGGTGCAAAGCAAGAAGGAACACAACACTCCATTCGATTTGGTGGTGGCCCTCTTCACTTTGAGCAAGAGAAAAAGTTTGACATGATTGTTGAAGATGTCATGGATTTGCAGGTGACAAAAGCTTTTAGATCTGAAATGCTAACTGCAACAATGACCGTCGAAGAATCATGGGTCAATAAGTGTGAAGCATGGACTCTAGATGTAACTAACAGAGTGTATACTAAGTGTAATGCTTTTGATACTGAAACTGACTCACATTCTGATAAGGTTGCTGGAATCTATCTAATCGAGAGTGAAACTGGTGTGGGTATCAAGAATACCAATCCAAAGGGTGGTATTCATATCGAGACTCTAGGATTTATGACAGTTCTGTCAACACAAGCATATAATACTACAGTTCTTTTGGGTGACATGAATACTACTGTCAACGTAGGAATGTATTCAGTTCAAGCACCAGCAAACTGGATCGACATGGACGCTCAGAAAATTTATCTGAACTAGGGGTTGACAGAACCCCAGAACCGTACTATAATAAGAAGACACCAGGGGAAGACCATGGAAAACGATTGCCTCAACAAAGTTGTTGTCGATGTTCAATCAAGAAAGTTTTATTTGTATTCCGACAATGGAGACGAAAAGATTCTAGACTGTGAGTCTCCCCAACAATTCATGGATGTTCTTGAGGTGTGTAGAAAACTCTTGGATGAGAGGATTCTCAAATACGCGAGTGTAGTTTAGGGGTAAAACTCCTGCCTTCCAAGCAGATGTCACGGGTTCGATTCCCGTCACTCGCTTGTATCTGGGAGTGTGGTGGAATAGGTAGACACACCAGACTTAAAATCTGTTGACCCTGACAGGTCGTGCGAGTTCAAGTCTCGCCACTCCTATTATAGAGTATAAATATGCATATAGGATCAGTATGTCTATAAGCATGTCACTCACTCGTTTATCAAACCTCATTAGTTCAACTGAAGGCAGATTTTTATACGTTGACCCTAATGAGTTCAACGCTTCAGACCTGATTAGTAACAGAGGTAACTCACCAACTAGACCTTTCAAAACTATCCAGAGAGCACTGCTGGAAGTTGCTAGGTTCTCATACGTCGCTGGACCTGATCGTGGTAATGACAAATACGATCAATATTCAATTCTATTGTCACCAGGAGATCACTGGATTGATAATAGACCTGGATACTTTGTAGATTGGGACGTTACTGCAAACTACTGGAATACTGATCAGAACATTGGTAATACCCAAGTCCCCATCATTCCTCAACTGACAGATCAGTCAAACTTTGACATTTTTGATGACAATAATGATCTGTTCAAGTTCAACTCTACGGATGGTGGTGTAATCATTCCTAGAGGTACATCTATCGTTGGTAGTGATCTGCGTAAAACTAGGATCAGACCTAGGTATGTTCCTGACCCAATGTATGCAGAGTATCTTGACTCTGACAACCCAGGATACGCTACCTCTGACTACAAAGTTCCTGGTGCATATGTAGAGGAAGCATATACTCAGACGCTTGGAAGAGCAGCGTTCTTCAGAGTTACTGGTGCTTGTTATTTCTGGCAGTTCTCTATCTTTGATGCTATTCCAACTAACACTGGTGGTATCTATAGATATGCAACTAATGATGCAAATGACATCATCAAGTTTACTAAGTACACCCAAAACTATGAGTGGAATCTGACACAACAACCACTCACAACTAATGCTACAACTGGTCTTGGTTCACACCACAAAGTTACTGGTTTTGAGTATGCTAATGGTATGTCAGTTGCTGACCTGACAACCACAACTGTAACTAATGCTGCTGACACCGAGATCTTCTTGAATAAGGTCAACAGTGGTTCACAAGCAAGACTCTATATGGGTGACTTGCTGTTGATTGATAATGGTGTAGATGCAAACAAAGAGGTTGTCAAGGTCAAGAAGGTACACCCAAATCTGAGTAAGATTGAGGTTTATAGAAACCAACTGGGTACGACTGCACCTGCAACACATCCAGCAAACGTTTCAGTTGTGAAACTGAATGACCTTGGATTGTATTATGCAAAGGTTGCTAGAGGTTTCTCTGCACAATCGATCGATGATTCTATCACTGACTCACAAGGTGAGATTGAAGCAAGACAACAAGAGAATCGAATCGTTGGTCCTCTGAACGTTGATAACAAGATTGCTAGTATTGCTATCACCCAGATTGTCAATACTAGATATAAGATTACAGTTACCACCAGAGGTTCTCACGGTCTGTTCAAAAACCAGATTGTATCTCTGAAGGACCTGGATGCAACTGAAACCACACAAGGTTCTGGTTTCTCGGGACAGATCAATGGTACAGTTTTTGTTGGTACTGTTCTGAACGCAAATACCATTGAAGTTGAAAAAGATCTATCTGGATCTACTATTGCTCAGACATATACATTCAACCAAAATGCAGCAGCAACACTGGTTGCTGACATTGATACTGTTGACTCTGCATCACCATATATCTTCAACTGTTCGATTCGTTCAGTTTTTGGTATCTGTGGCATGTTGACTGATGGATCTAAGGCAACTGGATTCAAGTCAATGGTTGTTGCTCAGTACACTGGTGTGTCACTGCAAAAGGATGACCGTGCATTTATTCGTTATGTCTATCAGAACCAGAATAGAACAGATGATAACAACAATCCACTGCTAGATCCTGCGTTCCTGAAAGAGGGTGATGTTGGTTATCTGTTACCATCTGATCAAAATACATCAACAATGTCAACACTGCACAGTGTTGGCGATGCATACTATCAGGACAACTGGAGAACATTCCACGTTCGTATCATCAATGAGAGTTTGATTCAGGCAGTTTCTGTCTTCGCTGTTGGATTCTGTGATCACTTCATCATTGAAGATGGTGGTGACATTTCTATTACCAACTCGAACTCTAACTTTGGTAATACTGCTCTGAGAGCAATTGGTTTCCGTGAGAAGTCATTCCCACAGGATAAGTATGGTAAGATCACACACATCGTACCACCACAAGCACTTGACGATGAAGATATTGAACAGTTCTCTTGGTATCCATTTGATGTCAAAAAGACTCAAGAAGCAAACACCACCATATCTAGAACTAAACTATACTTGTTCAATGCTGTAACTCCAGCATCAACTCCACAGTATGTCTTTGATAACAAGTATGTTCTTGGCGGCAAACCTAACGAGAAAGTGTTTGCTGATATGACGATTGGTGCTCTCACCAGTAAGAAAGAAGCAAGTCTTGCAACTAACACTGAAAGCACTGGATTGTATGAACCAGTACAAGAGAAAGCATTTACCATCAACCCTAACAATGATGTATGTACTCTTGCAAATAATGATACTCACCAGTGGAGAACTGGTACTCCAGTAAGACTTGAGTCTGAAACTGGTTACATGCCTGATGGATTAGAACCAGATACTACTTACTACATCATCACTGAGAATGGTGGTAGATGGATCTCTAACAACTGGAATGGTGATACTGGTGTAATCTCAAATAGAAGTGCTCAGTTTAAACTTGCTAAGACACTTGAAGAAGCAAAGGCAGGTACTGCACTTGATCTGAGAACTGATAACCCACCAAAGACAGTCAATCCTGTAACTGGAGCAATTCTCACTAATGGTGAGATGAAGATCTTCCAGAAGACATTTGATGTAAAACCAATTCCTGCATCATTTGAATTTATCACTAGCGGTTCTACTAATGAGTTTATTACTGTCAATGATGCTGAAGCATCAGGTGGTAACTATACTGAAATTCCTCATGGTCTTGATAGAGGTCAACCTATCTTCTTTGCTAAGAGTAAGGCAACTGATACATTCCCAAATCTTTCGACTGGTGATCTTGATGTAACAAATTTCTACTATGCTTATCCTACCAGCAAAACTAGATTCAAGATTGTTGCTACTCAGGATGATGCTGATAATGATAGAAACTTGATTGCTCTTGGTTCTATCAGTGCTTCTGGTGCTGTAAAGGTTTATGCTAACGCTGGTCAGTGGAGTGTATCTCCATGGATCACAAGAAATCCACTTCAGTATGATCCTTCTCGTAGGAATAATGCTCCTATCAATCCAGAGACTGGTACATATGGTAACTGGATTGTTACTTGTAGGTCTGCATCTAATGAAATTGTTGCTACTTTGAAGGAAGAAGCAGACTACTCTGGTAATGAGGCACCTAAAACAACGTCACCATCATATATTGACAGAGTGAAAGACGTTAGACAGAACTATGATAGAACTTACAGATTCCGTTATGTTCTGCCTAAGGAGAATCGTGACGCAAGACCACCATTCCTTGGATATGTTCTCAAACTGAGAACTAATCCTGATGGTTATGTCATGGATACCTGGGACGGTGGAACATTTGATAATTATACTCAGTATGAAAGAACTTACTACATCTATGACATCACTGAAGTTCAAGATTATATTCCACAGGTGCAAGATGGCGTCTATTACCTAACATTATTACTTGCAGATATTGAGATTGACCACGACAGAATGGTTCGTGGTAATGGTGGATCCATTACACAAAACTGGTTCAAGAAGTTCAAGTTTAGTCAGAACACTGCTGAACTCTATCCTTCACTTGAGGCAGATAATCCTGCTGAAAACCCTGATTCTGCTAAATCAGTTGCAGACCACAGAGTACATGGTTATGTTTACTCTAATTCACGTCTGAAGTCTATCACCAGAGAGGCAGCAGAAGCGTTCCTGGATGATAACAACTATGGACAGACAGAGATTAGCAACCTTTGTGTTGCAAATGAAGGTGATGCAAGAAGAGGAAGAGAGGATCAATCTAGACTCAAACCTATTGGTTATCTGAGAGGTGGTTCTACAAATAGAACCGAAGATGTTGGTATTGAGATTGAACTTCGCAGACCATCTTTGGTTAGATCTGGTAACCACACGTTTGAATATGTTGGTTATGGTCCTGGTAACTACTCAACTGCTTTCCCTGCTAAGCAACAACGTGAACTGACAGATCGTGAGGTTGTTGTATCACAGGCGAAGAAAGAAGATGCTGGTGTTGTATTCTATTCTGGTCTGAACTCACAAGGTGACCTGTTTGTTGGTAACCAAAAGATCAACGCTGTTACTGGTGCAATCGAGATTATTGATGAATCAATTCTTGAGATCTCGGCACTTCCACCAGAAGAACAAGAAGATGATGGGGGCGCTACAGGTGATAGAAGTCCAAACTTCTTCGATGTAACTGTTCGTGGTATTCTGACAGTTGAAAACTCTAGTGATGATACAAATGCTAGATTGAAAGGATCAAACAGAGGTCCAACTAGATTCTATGGTGGTGTTCAATTTGCAACACCAAGAGAAGGAGATGGTAGTTCACAGAAAGTAACTTTCTATGGTGCTCCTAATGGATTCCAACCCACCACTGCTGGTGATTATAGAGGTGTTCATGACCTGTTATCTACAAACAGTGTAAACTTTAGAGCAGTTCAAATTGTTGATGAAGCAGGCGGCGTAAAGAAAGTAAAGACAGGTGCTGCTAGTTCTGATTTGAGAAAATCTGTAGTTCTTTGGGGTAGTACAACTAGACCTGGAGCATATATTTCTGGTGGTGGTGAAACTATTGACAACTTGGTATCTACCAGTCTGACAGAGATTCAAGCAATTTGGTCTCTTGGCAGAACATACGGTGACATTGCACATAAACCAGCAGCATCATTCTCATCAGCAACTGGTAAGCATAACACTTCATGGGTATTCTTACCTGACACTGAGGGATCTAACACTGGTCATTGGTATCAGCATGGTCTGACACAAACTGGTGGTTTGTATCCATATGAGGATCAAAGTGTTGGTAACACTGGACGCCTGGGCATCAATGCTTATTATAGAACTACATCTAAGGCAGCAAATCTGTATGTCAAGGGTGGTTCTCTAAGACCAAATGATGCTCTTCTGGGTATTGATAAGATTGATGGGACTGGTGTAGTTTGGATCGAAAATGATGGTGGTGGAACTACTGACACTGCAACTATTGCATTCTTCCAAGATGAACCAACTTCAAGAATTGGTGAACTTGGTGGTACTGCACCTGGAACAGGTAATCCATCTATCTATTCGTTTGATGTTGCATCAGGACATACCTCTAGATTCGGTGATGATGTAGTCTTCAGCACTGATGTTTATATTGAGGATGATTGTTTCTTCCGTGGAACAACCAGTGGCATCTCAATTCCTAACACTCACGGTGCTTCGATTTCTAGAGCAGGTAACAACGATTCTTACTTCTTTAGAATCAAGGATCCTGGTACTGCGAATAATGTTTATAAGAACTTTAGTTCTAGCAATGGATTTAGTTCCAGTGCAGCAACACTATTCTCACCAGAGATTCGTGATGATATTATGAACAATGCTCTACCACCTGGAGCAATCATCATGTGGAATGGAACATCAAGTAACATTCCAAACGGTTATGTTTTGTGTAACGGTAACCAATATACTGACAGAAATGGTAATAATATTACCTCACCAAACATGACAGATAAGTTCGTAAAAGGTGCAACTACATCTGGAACATCTGGTGGTAATCACTCAATAACGAGAAAAATTGAAATTTCTGCTCACGAATTGTCAAGAGCAGAAGTGCCACCACACTCACACGGCATCAACTATGAGTATTTGAGAACTAGATTCTACTTTAGTCTCAATACAGTAACTGAAGGCGTTGAAAGTGGTGGTGCAGCAGTTCTGGATGGTATCAGTATTGGTGATTCGGGTCCAAATGGTGCTGCTTTCAATACTGGAACACAATATTGGGGTTCTAATAGTGGATATACTCAAGATACTCCTGGACCTGCTGGTCACGTTGGTACTGATGGTGGTCAAGTCAATAGAACTGGTCCTGGTTCTGGTGGTAATCACGCCAACTTCCCTGGTCTTACTGACTCCAGAAGACCAGATACTGGAAGCGCAGGTAACACTCTTGGTACGCAAGTAGCGGTAGATACTGGCGGCAGATCTTTCCCTCACCATCACCCAATTAGAATTAGTGGTACGGGACAAAGTGATTCTGGAAGTGTCAATACTGAAAACTTTGATAGTGGTGATGACCAAGAAGCAACCATGACATGGGACAACCAACCAGAATGGGTTGGTCTTGTATTCATCATGAAACTGTGATAAAATATAGTACAACTACGACGTATAACAATGTCTGATTCAACTAGATACGAAATTTTGGAAAAGTGGAGTATTGCACTGTTCATTGAGGATGGTGTACTAAAATCTTCTCCTGTTGGTTTGAATGGTGTTCTCAAAGAAGATCGCTATAAGACAGTAATTGACTTTGACCATTTTGATACTGATCCACTTTATACTGATGATGATGGCGAAGGTATGGGAGGATTCCCTGCTGCTGTCAGGGCAGCATATGAAAGACTGAAAGCGTGACACTTGAATTAGTGTCACACACCCCTTGACGGAAACGTCAGGGGGTTTTATTATAGGAGAGTTCAAGACACAACACTATGAACGAATACACTGAATTTGACTTCTCTGCTGAGCAAGAAGGTTTTGACTTCCGCGAACTGGAATCTGATACTTATCTTTTCTATGAGGATGAGGATCCCTATGCATGTGGAATCCGTGAAACCCTTGACAAAGAGACTATTGCTGCGCTAAAATCTTTCAAGTGAAATTAGCGTTCGTTCTTTCTGGAGTCTGGTTCTTACACTGGTTATGTCTTGTTCCCTCTCGGTTTATGACTATTCTGGATACAAACGTCTCACCAGATCTGTTGTCGAATGGTTTGTCGATTACTACAAACTTGGTCGGTACAAATTTGATGTAGACGTGCTATGTAAGGGACTCTGGAGAGAAGGACTCAACGGTTCTTGCACTGTCCTTGGTAGCACTTATCGCCCTCGATCGTTTGAGATTCAAATACATAATGGACTCGAAAAAGGGTCGTTTGTTGCTACACTGATGCATGAGATGCTTCATGTCAAACAGTGGTTGACTTCTGACCGTAAGGAGAGACAAGGTGAGAACTATTGGCATGGTAAGCATATCGATGTCAGTACAGAATATATGGATGAACCGTGGGAAATTGAGGCATATGCATTAGAACATGGTCTAGCAAAGTTATATCTCAAGACAGTTTGAGAACTGTCACCCCCTCTTGCGCGAGGGGGTTTTTTTGTGTATAATACATGTATTGAGACCAAACGCCCTTGACCTTCACCCTTCGCCCACACCAGCAGCGTTCACTGGACGCCATGGCACGGCACAGCAAGGGTCAAGTCATCGTGCCTACTGGCGGTGGCAAGACCTTTATCATGATCCGTCACGCGCTGCGTCTGCTCGCTGACGGTCCTCAAACCATTGTTGTGGTTGCTCCTCGTATCCTGCTGGCAAACCAGTTGTGTGAGGAGTTCATGCAACAAATTGACTCCACTTATGCTCATGTTTGTCATGTTCACAGTGGTGAAACTGATCACTTCAGCACCACCAAGAGTGACAAGATTGCGCTGTTCAACAACACTGCCCGCGCAGCAGATGAGTCCTGCATCATCTTTACCACCTATCATTCTCTGAGTCGTGTTATTGATTCTGGCATTGACATTGACTGTGCTTACTTTGACGAAGCACATAACAGTGTCACGCGCAATTTCTTTGTTCCTGTTGCTGCTTGTTCTGAAGTTTCTGCTCGGACCTATTTCTTTACTGCTACTCCTCGTTTTTCTCGCCGTCATGATCGCGGTATGAACAACACTAAGGTGTACGGTCAAGTCATTGAGAACGTACCTGCTCCTGAACTTATCAACAACGGTAGCATCATTCCTCCCAAGGTTGTTGCCTTTGAGACTGATGCTGTCCGCAACAAAGTGACTGCTCCTCAGGTTGATGCTGACACTGTTGTTTCTATCATAGATAGTTTGAAGGAGGATCATTCTGCTAAGATTCTTGTTGCTGCTCCCACCACTAAAATTATGTGGCGGATGCTTTCGCAATCTGATCTGATTGCGCGACTCAAAGAGCGTGACTATCATGTTCTTCACATCACATCTAAGCATGGTGCATACATTGACGATCAAAAAGTCAACCGTGAACATTTCTTCAAAACGCTTACGGAATGGGGTAAAGACGACAGCAAAAAGTTTGTGGTCTTTCACTACTCTATCCTTTCAGAAGGCATCAATGTGCCTGGACTCACTCACACGATTCTTCTTCGCAACCTCAACATTGTCGAAATGGCACAAACTATCGGACGGGTTATCCGAGTCGATAAACAAGATGCCAAAGCGATTGCTTCTGGTTCTATTGTTCCTGGCAAGTTTGCTATGTATCGTAAACCCTGTGGGTTCGTTAGCGTCCCTGTTCATTCTAATCACGGTCAACAAACGATAGGTCGTCTTCAACGTGTTGTTGATGCAATCTTTGTCGATGGTGTTCCTCCCCTCTCTCTCGTTTCCTAATATGAAAAAGATTATCCCTGCTATTCTCGCTACACTTTCATTCACCACCGCTGGTATTGCACTTGCTAATGAAGACAAGATCACCAAAGGATTCTACTCCATGGATGCAATGGGGTGTATGTTACTGCGTGAATGCACTAAAGACGTGGAAGAAGTCTTCTCGATTCTTGATGTATCGTCGAAGTATCCTAACACTGAGGAATACACTCCTGTCGCGTTAGAGTTCAATAATATGCTCATGTCACTCAATCAGATTGGTGTGAAAGTATTTCTTGCTGATGAGCGTTACTTCCCTAAGATGCATCGTGGTGTGTACCATACTGTGTCAAATAACTTCTTCCTCAACAAGAAATACATGGACAATCCTGGCACGCTGATGATGGTCATGCGTCATGAAGGATGGCACGCTGCACAAGATTGTATGGCAGGCAGCATCGATAATAGTATGATTGCTATTATACATAATGAGGAGGAAGTTCCTATGATCTGGCGCACATTGGCAGAGCGTACTTATCCTAAGTCTGCTGTACCCTGGGAAGCAGAAGCGCAATGGGCAGGTAGAACTGAAGGCATGACAATGAAAGCACTTCAGTCATGTGCTGCTGGTACTATGTGGGAAGACTATGAACTAACACCACTCACCCGTAAATGGTTAGAAGAAGAAGGATTTATAAAATGACAACACCCAACTGGCAACATCATTCTAAGAAAGAAGCAAAACGCACCCTGAAACCTCAGGCATTGCGTCAAGCAAAGAAGCGTCGTAGTGCTCTCAAAGCAAAATTACTTGCTGCTTCGGTGGTGGCAGTTGGATTTACTACCCCCGTCAAAGCACATGCTATCACCTGGGGAGAGTTTTGGGAACCATTCAAACCTGATGAGGTTCACTATCATTATGAAAGACCAAGAAGAGAGCGAGTAATCATTGAGCATCATTATCACGAATCAAGACACAGGCACTTGCATTATCATCCTCACTCGGGTATAATGCATAGTCATGGACATAGAATCCATGGACATGGACATAACGACAATCACCACTACCATCATTGAATAAATGTCTGACGCAATTTCTGACTACTGGACGAAACCAACTGCTGAAAGTTCTACATCTACAAATTGGAAAGATGTGTATGCGCAACAGCGTAAAGATCGTATGCAAGATTGCATCGATGATTACCTCCAAGATAATGAAGTTGATGCACGAAGAGCATATGAAGAGATTCTATCTTGCGTTGATGATGTAATCAACTATCATAAAAAAGAAATGGATAAAGCGGTCGAACTCAAATCTCTCATGATGGGGCATCGTCAATTCGATGAAATGGTTTGATCCTCCTCGCTCGCTTCTACAAGTAAAGAAACGAGCACAACTTATTCTGTTGTTCTTTAACATCATCATTGCATCTATTACACTGTGGAAGATTGATGAGTCAAAACCTTATTCTATCTGTAAACAACAGTATGATGGATCTGTTGTGTGTTACTGTTCCCGATGAAAACTACACTGACTGTTGATGATGATGGTGTCCTGACATTTCCTGATGAGTTGATTGAAAAACTTGGATGGAAAGAAGGTGATGTGCTACAATGGATTGATAACAAAGATGGTTCCTTTTCTCTGGTGAAATCTGATGACGTATAATGCAGAAGTTCAATTCAAATTTGATGCAACATTCACCCATACCTATGGTTCTTTCTTGGATGCTGATGACTACATCCCAGAAGAGCATTATCTGATCACTGCACCTGCTGCTGATCTTACTGCCAAACAGTATTTCAAACTGTTTGAGAAGTTCATGCTCTGTGTGGGTATGTCTCCCAGTTCTATTCGCTCTGGTGCTATGTCATTGGTATTCAATGATTACACCAACGAAGAAGAGCAGCGTAAGATCTGTAAAGAGTATGAACTTACTATGGATGAAGATCTCCATAATAAGTATCAAGAATGGAAGAATCTTGAAGAATCATTTACCAAGAGTGAACCAAAGATCAAAGGTGATCATATGCCACCATGGGGACATTCTGACCTGGAAGCACTGGTAAACAATGACAATGCATGGGATTCAGAATGACTTACACCAATCAACAACTGATTGATGCACTCGTCAAAGAGTATGAGTGGTTGTGCCATGATGACTTTGACCCAGAAGAAGACTGCACACCAGAACAATACCTTGACGCAATCAAGGATCTATCCTATGATGAACTGGTAGAAGAGACACAGACGGATGACATCTTCACCCTTGACGAATTTATGAGGACGTATTCATGACTAACTGGACCTACAATCATAGACACACAACAGAACTCTGGGATATTGCTGCTGAGATTCTCACAGAACTATCCCGTAGAGATGAAGTAACGTATCAAGTAAGAGCAACTCCCGAATCTGTAAAAGCAAAGATTGAATCGCTATGAGTATTCCTAATTTCAAATCTAACCACGACTGGGAAGACTTTACCAGTATTTTTGATAAGCAATGGCATTGTAGGCGAGCACTGCTGAATCGTGTGAAGGATGATATGTTCCCCAATACATCCTGGAACGGACTTACCGCAAAGTCCATTGAAGTTATCAATGACATCGTAACAAATCTCCTGTATGAGGTAGAGCGTCAGTTCAAAGAAACTCATCAGGACTATAAAACTGCTGATGATGATGTTTTTATTCCTTATCATTCATTCAAGGAGAGTGTAGCAGCAGCACTCAAAGAAGCATTGGAGACTAAGAAAGAATCATTTGAGGAATCACCTTGGGATTCAGAATGAAATAGGAGCAGAAAAAATGGGAATGTTTGATACAATAAGATGCAGTTATGATTTAGGACCTGGGTTCAACAATAGATCATTACAAACTAAAGATATTGAGTGTATGATGCTCTCCCTGTGGGTAGATCCTGCGGGGAAATTGTGGGAGATAGACTACTCTGGCACACAAGACTTTATGTTGAATGATACTATGGACAAACCATGGAATGCATTTAGAGCGATTCCTAATGGAAACCATGGTAAAGTACGTCCATATTTGTTGACACGGGATGTTATAGTATATCCTGAGAAGTGGTCCGCGCAATATGCACCATTCCCTGAATGTAAGGTTACGTTTATATGCGGAATTATTGACAGTTTTGAACATATAAAGAAGAACAATGCGGAAACTGTGGAGGATATGGGCGAAGGCATTAGGAGCAAAGGAAGGGAAGAATGATAGAGAGGCAGATATTATTGCTAGCATACGCACCTTTATTCTTATGTGTTACATGGTTACTAATGTTGCTATTGTTGCCAATGCCATGAGACATTGGAATAACATTGACAAACCCTCTGAGAGTACGCTAGAATCGTCTGTAACGTGCCTGAAACCATGACAGACCCATCTAACAACGTTGTGACACAATTAGAGATTTCAACATCACAAATCAAATTTTTGATGGATTTGATGATGGGATGCCCCCTGGGGTTCACGAAGGACCATGCTTATCAAAATAACGTAAATGATAGTGAACTCTACGACCAGTTGGAGAACTGTCTACAGAGTGCCCTACTGGAAGCGGAATGACCTATACTATAGAAGTCGTCAAGGGAACCAACCTAATGCTCAAGAGCAACTATCGCATTGAGATCGACAACAGCGATGGCACCACCAGCATTCTGTATGCTCAACGCCCCAAGTGCAAGACTGCTAAGGGCATGGATCGTCAGCATGAGCGCCTGGTGAACGATGTTGTCAATGGTATCCGTGAGGTTCGCGGATGGCAGCGCCTCACCGTTGCCCGTGTGCCAGCAGAAGAACTGGTACAGGCAGGGGTCATCTGACCCCATTCTGCCCTATAATAAGTTCATCAACGCAAGACACCCCATGCAACTCCAAACCTCTGCCACTCTGATCGACTTCTTTCCCACTGGTAGCAAGGATCGCTTCACTAAGTGCGTCACCTGGCATCCTGGTGCGGAGAGTGAGATGAAGTCTTTCTCTACTGTCACTCGTATGCAATTCATGTATGATGCCAATAACTATATCGCAAACGGTGCTACTGTTGTTGATTTCAACACTGATCAGTATGCTGGCACTGAATATACTCCTATGATGTGCTGATAATGTTCACTAAAGAAGATCATGAGTTTGTTGACTTTCTGTTCGGCAAACTCACTTGCCTCACTGATACTGAGATGATTGATTTGCAGGATGATGATTCCTGCTGTGATCACCTTGAATTCAAACAACTGGAGATCAATGATCACTGAAGCAACACCACAAGATTGGGAAGATTTCTGGTACGCACCAGAGAAGTTTGGAAGATGGTATCCTGAAGACTTTGAACCAACTGGTAACCAATATGTTGACCAAGTGTTAGATCTGGTAGACTATCCACCTGCCTTCAAACGTGATTCCCGATTGTCCGAATGATTCAATTTACCAAAGAACAATTAGAACTCATTGCTGAAGCAGTAGAGGACTATGCTGTCCTCGTAGATGAAGACTCTGCGGACAAATGCGGTGAGATTCTTGACATCATCGAAGCACACTTATTCAACAATGCTTGAACTTCCTCATGACTTTCCGCACCAACCACCAGATAATTACAGATATGAAGTTGTACGCCACAAAAGTAATGTTGATTCAATCTTTCTTGTATCTAATTTTGGGTGGATTTACAGTGGGGGTGATCAGTGTCGCACTATCTGGGGATTCGTCAAACATAAGAGAACAAAGAGAAGCAGTTCGCACACTTACCATGCCCCCATCAACGCAAATAAAATAGGTGCGGAGGTTAGCATTAGTGACACGCGCCCATGGACTGCAATGCAGATACACTATCAGGGATTGGAGCAGTTTTTCATGTGACAGTCGAAGAGGTGTCCACTGAACCCGCACAGACCCCTGAAATGGTGTATTCTATAGAAGTCGTCAAGGGAGCAGCACATGACCCGCGCCATCGATCATCACCTCTCCATTCCTGAGAACCGCATCAAATATACTTTTCAGTTCCTGAATAACTTCGGTGATGATGCAGAGACCCGCAAGAAGTGCTACGATAAGATTGCAGAATGGTCTGACAAACTTGACACTTCCGAAGCACACTACTGATTTCTTTTTCCAGTTTCCTTTTCTCTTCACAACAATGGCAACTCGTTCACGCATCGGTATTCAACTTCAAGATGGTTCTATTCTTTCTTCTTATCACCACTGGGATGGTTATCCTTCTTGGTTGGGTCGGATTCTCAACACGCACTACAATACGAAGGAGAAAGTAGCAGAATTGATTGATGGTGGTGACATGAGCACTTGCTGGGATGAGAACAATCAACCCGAGTATTATTCTGCTCGCGGTGAGAATTGCCCTCCTCGTCTTGATAAGGATATGGAAGAGTTTTTCTCTATGGGTAAGAATACTCTTATATCTTCCGCAATGGTAACTGGTTTGCCTATGATATGCATGAGTTTGATTCTCAAGTAGCACCCGAACCTATCGAAATTCCTGAAGGAGCACTTGCCTGCTGAGGACAGTTGGGGTAGTGTCCACTCTACCCCGACACGGACCCCATTTTGCCCTATACTAAGTTCATCAACGCAAGGGACTCATGTTCAACTCTGCTCTCGCTTCTCTCCCCCAATTCATCATGGAGACTGATGCTGACTGGGGTATGGTTTATGACTTTATGGAGGCACAGTGTGGTGATCTGAAAGATTATCATTGGGAGGAAGTTGCTGAGGTCTACAAAGAATATATGACTGACACTCGTTATTGATCACAACTGTTATTCTCTGATTCATCACTTCAATCAACAAATGATTTCTCTTCCGAATCCAACCAAATCCGAATCTTTCGCTGAGTTTTGTGCTACTGCTGATGCACGGAACACGATTGAGTTGAACATCCGTAAGTATTGCCTGATGCTGTGTGATGCGCTGGAGCAGAACTTCAAGGATCGTAATCATGGTAAAGTCGGTGGTTATGATGCTCCTGAGTATAAGTTTGTGATCGAATCTGGTCGCAAGTATCACAAGATCATCATGGAGGTTCCTAACAACAATCGTCCTCCCTCCCGTAGTGTTCATGCTTTCGTGAATAAGAAGACTGGTGAAGTATATAAACCAGCATCATTCAAAGCACCTGCAAAGCATGTGCGCTTCAACCTTTGCATTATCAGTGATCGTGAGTGGTTGCTTGCTAATGCAGATTGGGCAGGCGGTTATCTGTATATGAAGTGAGGGTATCAATCATGACCGCATCCTTTCCTATTCTCAGCAAAATGATTCACTCCAAGAAAATGATCATTGATGTCATCAAGAGTTGCTCTGAAGTTGACACATTAGATCGCGCACAAAAGTTTGAAGTTTTTTGTAATGTGTGTGATAATTTGTTAGAGGAGGGGCGAATTACCAAAACCAATCATAAGAAATGGACGGAGATTGTATGATGAAAGAGTATCCTGCATCATTATATCAAGAGGTTGTGAAGTATTATGATTATGATCCAACTGACTTGACAGATCATTTATATGAGTGTATAATTAGTAAAGGTGATTCAAAAAAGTCACCGCCACCACTTGATTCTGATTCTCAATCACAATCAATTCGGTAACAGTTGGATGATCCCAATCTGGTAAGAGGATGTATTATATTCCCATATATGTGTAGACGGGGTAGGGATTAGTCTCCCTCCCCATTTTTCTTAGTTGATGAACTACTCATGAATGATCAATGGATTGAAGGAACAGAAGTCGAATATGATGGAATGAGAGGACAAATTGCATTTGTCGATCCGCTATATATTACGATTGCAATTTATCCATCCATGGTAAGAGTTATTGCATATCCATGGGACCAATCAAAAGTCAAAATTGTCTCTAAATAAAAATGAAAACATTCACACTTGAACTGAAAGAAAAAGAAGTCGATACCGCAATTCAAGCATTACGTTTGTTGAGGGAGACTGTCAAACAAATGTCGCACTTAGATGATGAAGTAGATGATGCAATGTCCACGTTGTATTTCAAACTTACTAATGCTGAAGAAGTATGAAGAACTACTATCACTGTATGTCAATGATGGTATCACCGATGAAAACGATCTGGTAGAACTCTTTCAATATCTCATTGATACTGATAAAATACATCATCTATCAGAACAGATGCGAAAGACTGCCGATTATTTGATTATGGAGGGATTTTGTTATTATGTCCCTGGTGAAGAACAACCAAAACAAAAGGACCCCTAGAGGTCCTTTTTTTATGTCTTATTCCCAACGTTTTGTCTTCAAGTATTCAAGCATATCATTTCTTACATCCATCAACTCATGATAACATTTCTGATTATGAGCACATTGACGTAATGCAGGATCTGGTTTCAATACAGACTCAATGAATAAATCTAATCCACGATTCCATTTGTCCCTCTTACTTTCACCATCTTCGATGACATACTGATCCTTCATTGATTGATCTCCTTTTTACGTTCTTGAATACGACGGGCATTGTTTAGTTTGATCCAATCTTCTGCTGTTTCATGTGAATCAAAATACTTGACTCTTCCTTCCCAGAAGAATGTGAACTTACCAACAAGTGAATCGTATGTAATCATTGGACCCACTTCTTCTTCCCAAACAACATCGTTATTATAACATTCATCAATGAAACGGTCAATGTCTGCCATCTCTTCTTGTATCCAACGTTCATTCATAGTTTGTTACCTCTTTTAGTTCTGGCATGAGTAATTCCCATCCACCACGATTGCAATGATGTTTATCCCAATACTGTGGTGAAAGAGATTGTTGTTGTTTATAATGTGTTGGGTTAGATGCTGAAATCAATGACTCCCTATCAAATATAAAAAGATCATCCCTTCCATCAATACCATCAACACATACTAAGAAATCAAATTCCTCAACTTTATATAATCTCAAATGATGATTCTCTGATCCACCTTTACCTTTCATTGCTTTCTTTATATCAACAGCACGTTGTCTCTTATCATTACCTGCTGTGACTCTACCAGTCTTGAATTGTAAAGTAAACAATTCTCTTCTCTTTCCTTTCTCTTCCCTAATTACACCTAAGTCATCACCAGTGTCAATACTTGATGTTGATAACTTATAAACAATACCCATATGAGAATGTATCCTCAATGCTTGTTTATAAAACTCATACTGAAATAAACCAAAGTTCTTTTGTTCAGTCATCTGCGTAAATGACTTACTCTTCTTCAATTTACTCTTGTATTCATTCTGTATTTGTGTAAGATTTGTATCGTATTCTTTCTCTGATTTTGTCTCTTGTTGCTTTATATTTGGCATGAAATCAAGTAATGTCATGAGATGCGGACTTTTTGTAAATGTATAAAAAAATAGGTTTGTGTTGTTTATAGTTTTCCACAACCTTGTTGAAAAACTTGTGGAAACTGTGGAAATGTTAGTTTATGTGCTCCCTTGTAGTCATCTTAGCGAGCAGTCTATCAGATCTCGGCGGTTTTGTCAACGCCCCCCCAAATCTAGTCGAGACCCTCC
>Ga0213859_10000269_pt1 | contig 24011 bp, 30 predicted proteins | sample PICome_2_FD_160133 | JGI IMG/M metagenome (GOLD analysis project Ga0213859, IMG submission 160133) | Coastal seawater microbial communities near Pivers Island, North Carolina, United States - PICO304 | ecosystem: Environmental > Aquatic > Marine > Coastal | place: USA: North Carolina...
CATCCGGCCAAAAGATGATTCAGCCCAGATCGTGCGCGACTTGACTTAAGCACAAATTGACAACTAATCGTGTCAGGCAGATTGAAAGTTTCGATCGTTTCAGCAAGGCAAAATTCACCAGGCTGCAGGAAGTAAGGATTATCTTCGGTGCGATCTGAAATATCAATGCGCTGCAGCTCAGGTGTGTCTGCAACTTCAATCATCAAATTAAACCCAAGGCGTACGTCAAGCGATGCCGGATTAAGTAGATCCAACGCAAAGGGATGAACCATTTGAGAGCTTTGGCAGTAGCTGCGAATCTGCCAGTCAGCAAGAACAGTCATTTAGCCAAAATCCCCAGAGCAGTATTTTAGTCTAACTTCTGGCGGTTCATGATGGATACCAATTTGGATGGATAATTGGGGTCAGTTGCGTAACCTTCGGCTTTCAACATTGCTGCGCATTGCTCAGGTGTTATGGCACGATTAACGCCTTTATATGTTCGATAATCTTTATACCATTTATCTACTAAATCAACGATGCAATCCATTGGCGTATTAAAGTCCTTGAATTCATCCTTGATTACAACAGGACCGTTCCCATAATCCTCCCAAGTGGTCTTGACAGTGCCCTTACCCTTAATTCCAAAATAGTTGTTTTTGCCGCTTACATGTTCGCCCCATGCAGATTCAAGTGCCCATTGAGCTGCAACAACTTCAGGGAACTTAGCCCCAGCTTTCTTGGCACAGTTGTAAATACCATCCCAACTATTGTCAAACACTGCAGGCTTGACTGCTGGGGCAGAATTCCATGTGTTATACCATTCAGCACCACGCATCAAAATACCAGGATCTAACGCATTGATCTCAGCTTCAAGTTCTTGAATCGCTGCATTCTGATGCGGCAATGCCTTGTAATACTTGAACAGGTTAATCAGTCGAATCGGTTTCTGATTCATCGTTCCAGGAATAGCGAATGCTGAGTGGTGGACCTAACCCAGTGGTGTCTTCACCCAAGTGGTGCGTGACGATGGTGCGGGGCTTGTTATCAGGTTGTGCCGCGTGCCAATCCTCAATTTCGTTGTCGAGACGAGGTTTTAACGTTGCATGGAACTTGAAGTCCTGCGCGGCTTTTTTGACGTGATCGGTCCAGTGCCTATCACCGAACCGAACAAGCCATGTTCCGTCTTCCGGAATGCCGCTTACTTTTTTGGGAACACACGCGTCAGCACTTGCAGCACGATCTGGATGATGCTGTTGCTGCGCAGTGGTGACAAAGCAATGATTTCAGATGCAGCGGCAAGGCCGATTGCGATCATCGCAGTAGTTACGGGGTCCATGTGTAGCAGCTATCGACAATTTAATCTTAGAGATTCTGCTCTAAAGCACGCAACCGCCTTTCATGGTCATCCAGCCGTTCTTTATGATCTGAACGCAATGCCGTAATCTGCTCCAGCACTAGCGTGATCCGTGCATCCATGACGCTAGAACGTTTATCGAGACGCCACAGCGCACCAGTGGCCGAAGCAATGATGACTGTTGCAACGCCGGAGAACACATCCACGGCAGGTTCTCCAGGGCTCCTCAGTCTATTCTAACAAGTCCTTTTTACCAGCAAGGACCGCACAAGCACGCTTGTAGAACATGGTGTCCGTGCGGCCTTCTCGTTCCATTAGTTCCTTTATCTTTTTCCAATTCTCAAAGGTGTGACGATCCATTACTTCCCTTGACCGCGATACATCTTTTTATTGTGCCGTGGCCGTGAATTGTTGCCTTGACCCTGCCGAGTATTTTTAGGCTTGCTAGGGATAAAGTTTTGTCCCTTAAGTGATTTGGCCATCAGATGCCGTCAGTTGAGGTCAAGCTCTGATATTTCAGAGCTAATCCAGTAAACAGACCACGTTTAGGGTGGCTGATCTGATCACGACCATCTAAGAAGTACAGCTCTTCTAGCCACAGCGTTCTAGCCGTCATGGCCTGTACGTCTTCCGCACCAGGCTTAGCAGCAATCATCGGGTCAGGTCGTTTCATCGAACTTTTCCTGTCAATGTATCGCCAGACTGTGTAATCAGCTGATCACCGCCTTGCGTAATCAAATTCTTGAGCACAAGGGCCACAGCAACGCCACCTGAAATGCTTTGGCGCAACCCGTTGTTTAATCCAATGTTGATGCTGGTGCGTAATCTCCCTGACATGCCTTAAAGAGCTCCAACCATTGTTGCAACGGTAGGCGTCCCACCAGTGATGCTGACCAAGCGCAACCGTACATACTCAACAGGAGTTCCACTTAACGAATACCCAGTGGTTCCATCAGCGGAGATCGTGGTGTCTTGAGCTTCGTCGTCGAGGTTAAAGAACGACTGATTATCAAGTGACCCCTCAAAACGCACCGTCACATTCGTTCCAATGCTGCTCACCGTTACTTGGAATGTAACGGCTTGCGCATTGACCTTGATTGAATTAGTCGTACCTGCTGCTGTCAGGCTCGTTAGCGTTGCAGTCGTGAACGGATAAAGGGCCATGACAGCAACTGAACAGGCTAGATCTGTGTTTTCAGTTTAGCAAGCCTTACCAAGGCGTTCCAGCAGAGTAGGTCAAGCCCAGACAGCGTTGGCAATAGCCACAACCTTCGGGTCTTCGTTGGTCAGGTCAGCACCCTGTTCGAGTACATGACGGTGATAGGACTGGGACAGCATTTTGCCATCCTCCAGCACACGGATCGCAGAACGCACTTGTATGGTGTTGCTTTCCAGTACTTCAATTTTGTCAACAACGGTTTCTTTTGAAAGTGCCATGTTTAGGAACGTCCTCTAGACGTAACAGGTTTACAGGGGTCGTAGTTTTGAGCCGTTGCGGGCTAAAAATTAAAAGACTACGGCAGTAAATGAACATACCCAAGAGCTGACGTTAGCACTAACGGAAACGTCTCCAGCTAGGTTTAGATTGATTATTGCGGGAACAGGGCTATATCCAATAAATGAGGTATCAGATGTAGCCGCAGTAGATTGAATCACTTTTCCGCCCACGCCCACAATGGTAGCTATGTTAGTAAAAGGAAGCCCAGAGATCGACCCCACTTTTAACGTCCCTGTTCCAGTGGCGCTTACCCTAAAGTAAACTAAGTCACCTACCTTTCGATATAGTCCACTTAATGTTGCCGTATTAGCGCCATCTGAGTGAACTGGCGTCCATGTCCCTTCCTCATAATCATCCAGCGCATTAGCCGCTGCGGTGTCACTGCCAAACAAAATGCCAGTGGAGGCACGAACCTGGCCAACAACATCACACGCAACTGCAGGACTCGCAGCGCCAATCCCGACGTTGCCCGAGCTATCAATAAACAACCTTCCCGTTCCACCAGTCGTAAAGCCCAGAGCATTAGCCCCAGTCCGATACATTCCAGTGTCAGCGTCACCGTCAAATGCAAATGCAGCAGCACTGGCATTGCCTGAGCCTGCATTCTCAAGCAAATCCGCAATTGTTACTTTCTTCGTCTCGTCAGCACCGACATCAACAATCGGCAATACGTCAGAACTAGCGGGATTGGTCAGTGCCGTCAGTTCTATGATTTCGACGTTTGCCACGGCTCAACACTGAAGACTGCGTGCTTACAGTTTACCGTTTGAACTGTCAAGTGCCCATCAGGCCATGAGCACTCGCAAAGGCTAGAAGTGAATTCACCTTTGCCTCAAGCTCTCGACAATACTCAAGTAACTCTGCATTGGTCGGTGACGCTGCATCTGCAATCGTCATTGTTCCATCAGCAGTCGGCAGCGTTCCGGTCGTTGCAGTTGCTGACAGATCAGCGACATGCGTTGACTGCACAGCAGGAGTTGCACCAAAGAATCCAATAGCGTTAGCACTAACCTCAACCTGCGTCGTCAGCGTTCCAGCAGTCTGGACCTGTAAACGAAGCTTGCCGTCTTCTGTCGTGTTACTTGCATCAGCGATGACAGCTTGAATCGCTGCATAATCAATCGGGCGCTGTGATGCTGTGCCATCATCGTTGTTGCCTCTGAAATACAGAGTGCTCAGCTCATCGTTGTCTTGCCCAACAGCATTGTTCCGATGGCGATACATCCTGATGTCCGCACCAGATGCAGCATCATCGTTGGCACATTCAAGCCGAACAGCTTCAGTGCTTTCATCCGTGATGTGGAGCGGTGATTCAGGTGCAAGCTCATTGATCCCAACTTTGCTCTCTTGCAGTCGGACAACATTTGCTGGAGCACCTGCCTTGGTTACAACAAAATCAAGCCGTCCATCTTCACTGCCGCTGCTTGCGTCAACAATGCTGGCGGTGACTTCCGCGTAAGACTGCGCACTACCAGCATCGTCTTCACCCCGAAACTCAAGCGTTCCAAGAACATCATCAGCAGCAGGTGATGCAGAGTTGCGATAGAAAACAACGTTAGGGCCTTCAAGTGCTCCAGCTTCGCTGTTTTCGATGATTACATCATCACCAGTCGTAGCTTTGAACGTGTGAAACTGTGCGGCTGCTGTTCCACTGCCAACTTGAAAACCTGTGGGTGTGAACTTTGAATTCAGCTCATCGCCTGTGCTGATCGCAATCTCATCTTCAGCACTGCGAAAAAATCCAGTAGCGTCACTATCGCCAGTGAAACCAAGTGATGGAGCGGTAACACTGCCTGCCGGAATTTCAGTTAGCAATGTGCCATAACTGATTCTCTTGTTCTTGTCAGCAGCAACTGACTCTGAGGTGTCAAGCACCAGAAACTCATCGTCTGATGCAGGCGCTGTCAGTTCAGTCAGATCAGATAACTTTGTATCAGCCATCAGTTGCCAGCCTCCAGTGCAGCGACTTTAGCTTCAAGAGTTTCGATTTTGTCAATAGCCTCCTGCAACGCAGCCGTCAGCAGCGGCACAAACTTGGATTTATCAATCCCTTGCATCACCGGATTGCCGTTTTCGTCAACCTCGTCATGCGTTCCAGTGACGGCCTCTGGTACGACAGTCTGAGCCTCGTGTGCAATGAAACCGTCAACTGTAGTTTCAGCGTCAACGATAAAGTTAAAACGTCTTGGCTGAAGTTGTTTGACGCGAGTAATCCCGTCAGTAATGTCAACGATGTTTTCCTTGAGGCGGTAGTCAGAAGATTCGTTGTAAGCAGTGGCAGAACCAGTTACGCTGATGGCTCCAACTTGAACAGCTTCTCTAAAAAAGGCAGCAACATTGCCATCACTGCCTGTTCTGTTTAACTTTAGCGCAGGATTTTGATAGCTAGCAATACTAAGCTCATTTGGTTTAAGGCGAGCCCTATCATCATCGCCAGTGACATTATGGGGAACAGTACCAGTGGCCCCAGCGTAAATGTTTCCAGTAGCAAAAATGTTGTCATTAACGTGCAAACGCTCGGTAGGTGTTGTCGTACCAAAGCCGCACTTGCCGTCAGAAAGAATCGTTAGCCTTGTGCCGTCGTCTGTATCAAAGGAGAGACTGTTGCTGCTGTTGTCATATTGAATCCTGCCGACGTTTGTGTTACCTGGATCGCCTAACAAGATTCTTGATCGACCGCTCGTCGCACTTGTTATTTGAACATTGCAGTTAGGAGTATCCTCAACGTGCAAGTTCGCCTCTACGCTCGTAACCCCGATGCCCACATTCCCGCTTGCATCAACAGTTACGCGATCAGCGCCATTGGTAACAATGCTGAGTTTGTTAGCATCATTCCGGCGAAACCCAAGATCGGTGTCATTCCTAAATGAAATGCTGGGCTCGCTTTGAGTTCCGTTAGCAAAATACGATTGCCCGCCGACTTCACCCAGCAAGATGTCGCCATTATCACCAGCATTCCGCTGCTTGATTAGTGCAGGCGTTACGCTGTCGTCGATGAAATACTGATAAGCGACCGTACTGCTTGGCGTTCCACTTCCGCTGTTGACAGATTGAATTGCCGCAAGAGCGTTGTTTAGATCTGCTCTGACTGAAGCTCCGGTAGCATTGGCAATCTGGTAGTCGTGACGGGCCATTCCTAGGTTTGCTCAGAGCCGAAGCCCGCTGCCACATACTGAAAATCCCGATCCACTGACGAATTGCTTGAATCCTTGAAGTGGACCGTGAAACCAGTGCGGGTCACGGATGTCACTTCATAATAGTCACCACTAAGAAGATTGAAAGCCGTGATGCCGACAGTAGGCGCTTCATAAAACGCATTCGTGAAAGTCACTACCTTCGCGGCTGCTCCAGACTCAATCACCTGGCTGCTTTCCGTACGAGCAGGAATCGACATTGAAACACCCAGCTCATTGATCAAGGGTGTTTGGGAATCGCTGTCAGACTTGAGCACTGCCTTGAACTGAAACGTTCTGCCAACAAACGTGTTTCGATTCAAAACTCTCCAGTCACCAAAGGTAACAGGCAACTCTTGCCGCAGCTTGCTGCCGTCTTCCAGCAAGAAATAATCAGAGCCCCCTAGTTGGAATGTTCCTGTCGTCTTGGCTTCGTCACTGGCGCGAAAATAAAGAGTGGCATCAGTCTCTTCAGCTTCATACGTGTCAAAGTTAGGCCAAATATCAATCAATTCAGTGCGGCTGTTGATTAGATCATCTGGAGCCAAACTAAGGTTGCCTAAAATTTTATTTAGCGTTACCTCAAATTTTCCACCAAGGTCAACAATCGTGCTGAACTCATACTCTCCAGAGCGCCCACGTGTCCCAATAAAATCAATCTCACCAAAGCTATCAATGTTGCCCGAGATCTCGCTATCCCACAGCGCATCTCCGTCTAGAACTAAGCCGCCGTAGACATCGCTATAAAACACACCACGATTAGAACTGCCACTGCTGAACGGTGGATTAGTTGTGTCTTCACGGATGTTGAGCACCGTGCGCTTTGATGTAGCGTCAGGGATATTGACGACAGCACTAACAACAGTGCTGCTTTTCTTTTTGGTTACATCATCCTTGAGTTTTATGATGTATTCACCATTTAAAAGCGGTACGGTGATTGCGCTGGCCGAAACTGGGACTTCAGCAAGTTTGACCGAACCCGCAAACGTTCCAGAACCATCTGTCTTTGTTGAGTGCCTAATAACAGCAACAAGATTGTTCAATCTTTGAGCAGCAGGAGGAGTCCATCTCAAAATGGCCTGTTTGTCATCAATGGGGCTGACCGTAAGGTCAGAGACGCTAGGAACAGGATCTGAAAGGTCTGGGACTATCGCTGTGACTTTTGCCCGACGAGATTTCTTAGGTTCTGTGCCTCCAATTCTTATTCCAACAGCTCTAACTTGAACCTCTAACGTCCTGCCAGGCTTGAGACCCTCAATCTCAAGTGTCGTTGCTGTCGTGCTTAATTCTTTGAACGTTCCTTTGTCGATGCGATACCTAACGTCAAAAGACGCAGTAAAGCCACCTTCACCTCTTGACCATGAGGCTACTGCGCGATTAGTAACGCCACCATCCTTGTCGATTCGCTGGAACTCAATCGGCATTAGATCACTGGGATAGGTGGCCTTTCATCCACGGTAGTGATGTCATCAAACTCTATATCTCTGTCTTTGTCAGCAGCTTTGTAGATGCTGTCGTTGAACTGCACAGCAACAACAGCAAACGTCCCATCATTATTGTCCGCAACAGAAAGACAACGGAACTTCTGCTCTTGGACGCTGTTGGTGCTGATTGAATATATCGCACCATTTAGCGGTTGTGAGCTAAATGCTTCTGCAACTGTGATCGTGGTGCCACTGGTGTTGTCAGTATCAATCGCTCTGCTTTCAACCGTTCCATTACGCAAAACACACTTCAGCGTTGGATCGCCACCAGCAGGCAACGTAATCGACTGATCCGCGACAATCGTTGTTGTCGTAGAACTGCTGATACGCCCAGACAGCCGGGTCTGGGCACGCAGCTCATCTTGAATCGCAAAGACTTGCCCAGGAAAAACCAACGCTCCATCAAGACCGACAGCAAACGTAACCGTGTTAGCGTCCAGTTCTTCAGACTTCATCATCCAACGCCCCATGCGTTGCGCTTGCGTTTTGGATGTGCAGCCGAAAGCCAGAACCTCTTTAACTTGGTAGCCGTATTTTGAAATCAAGTCTGCATCTTCAATGCAGATTACGTTTGGCTTGTAGAGGTTTTCTGGATCGCTGTAGCGGATTTTGATGCTGGTGCTGCGTGTCTTCAGCGATGATCCGCTGTAGTTGAACACGCCGCCGATCACGTTGGAGTTAGAAAAGATGTGAACAGGATCAACATCAGAACCGTCAAGGTTGCCGTGGTCTGCTGTGACTTGAATCGTATTCGACTGCCAATACATCATGCCCCTAAAAATGCTGGCAAAGTCCTGCAGCACAGTAAACGCTTCAGCCTGTGATGACACCTGAACGTTGCAAGCAAAGCGCGGCTCTCCATTGATCAACTCGTTTGCGTACTGACAAAGAGGATAAAGATCAACCCAGCTTAAATTTGTCTTGTCAATAAAATGACCAGCGCCGTACCTTTTATTGGTGAGCAAATCGTAGAAAATGCAGACGGGGCACGTCGTCCATTTTTCCCTTGTGGAAAGCTCGCCGTTGAAAGATTGAGGAAAAGTCAAGCTTCCAATCGCCTTTGGCCCGTCAATTTCCCCATTGTTTACAACCGCGTTTTTTGGGATTTTTACTTTTCTGCCACGCACCAAATATGCCCTAGTGGGCAGGCTTTGGAACTCCTCTGTTGAGATGTTCATGCTTACCGTTGCTGCGTAGGGATACGCTAATCTGATGCTTTGGTTTTCGGTAACAGCACTCCACAAAAGCTGATTTCTGCGGCCATTTTTTAACGGCGTACGTTTATCGACTTCTTCAAACTCGTCAAACGTTGCACGAAAAATCTGCCGGTCAAGATCACCAGCATTGTTCTGACTGTGCGGGATGTCCCCTGCAAAGTTTTTGCCAGGATATTTGCGAACTTGAATCGTCCAAGGTGCTTCGCCTTCTAGTTCAATGCCGCTTATTTTGTATTGGTAGCCAGTTGTGCTGATGCCCTCAATGTAGAAAAGATTGCCTTTGCCATCAGTCTTAAAATCGTCTCTGATCTTGGTAACGTCAGCTTTCTTAATGTTTTTGTACTTGCCGCTTTTGTCCGCAATCCTTACATCAAAGAAAATCACAGCATCAAATTGCTGACCCTTAACGAGCCCTTCTTGCGCTGTAGAGAACAACGCTGGCACCGTGAACAGCAGGTCAACGCTATCGACGTTAGAGTCTGTTACCTGATAAACCGCTGTGCCTGCGCCATAGTTTCGTGACTTGACGACACCTAAGTCTTCATCAGTTTGCTTGTCCTTCTCGTTGTTTTCTTCGTAATCTGAACCAACCTCACCAGGGCCTTCTTTTGTAACGCTGCCTGCCTTGTCCTTGATATTTGGCAACATCGCTTGCTCACGCGTTCCAGGGTTGAACTGGTAGCTGATGTTATTTGGATCGTAATTATCCCTGTCTTCATCTACTGCTGATTTAAGAGGAGTCTCATCCAAGTAAACACCTTTGCGACCACCTTCAATGCCATCAATCGGGCCTTCGCAAAGAAGGTCAAGAATCTTAATTGCAGAGGTTGAATTAAGTCCCATGGTTATACCTCCGCAAGATCTTCAGTGTTGTTGTCGTTGTCGAAGTAGTTGTAGCCAACACCTTTAATTACCAATCGGCCACTGTCGTCTGCGTCCGTGTCGATAATCCTAACGCCAAGCTCTACCGTTGTATCGTTATCCTCTACGCCGCTGTGCCCATAGGTGATTGCATGGGCAAACCTATAAGTGTCTGTTGACTTGAGCAACCCTTGCACCGTCGCACGCACATTAGCAAAAACAGGTGACTTTCCGCTGTAATTATTCTTTGTGACTGTAATCTCATAAGTAACAAATGCTGGCACGTTTTGCCCGCCAATTACGTTGAACAAGCCTCGGTCCAGCTCAAACAGTATCTGGAAATTTTCCCGTTCGCTGTCTCCGTCTTCGTAGTTTTTGATGTCATCAAAATTCTGTTTGCTTTTGTCGTTAAAGTTGATATTTTGGTTCGGTGATAGTCGTTCTGACCCAGAGCTTGGCCTGACATTAGCATCCCACTTTCTCGTCCTAAGACCGTTCAACGCTTGAAATCTGTTTCCAGGCTTTTTTCCGTTAACTGTTATTGAACTTGGACCGGTAATGCCGAAAAATTCACCTGTTGGATTGCTGTCATCAGCTACTCGAACGCGAGACGAAAGCAAGTGACTGCCGATCAACAGCTTGCCGTAAACGAGAGGTACTGTCGCCCCAACACCAACGGTATTTGCAGCACCAGCAAAAGCGTATGACTGTTGCCCTGATGTTGCGCGTGAAACACCTTGTGGGCCTGAAGCGTTTGTGTTTTCCCCTGGGGCGGTTCTGTTGTTGAGAGTAGGGACTTGCGGCTGCGGTGAAAGCAGTTGTGCCGTGCCGCCAAGAACTAATCCAATACCAATAGTGCCTGCAGCGGCAGCCGCCGTTGCTGCAAATCCACTTGCGCCAGCGACAACACCAAATCCCACAGCACCACCGCCAAATAACCCAACACCAGGCGCTGCGATAGCGACAGCAATCAATGCAGCACCAATAAGTATTTGCGTTGCACTATTGCCACCGCTACCTGCAATTACAGGTGCCAGCACTAGATCATTCTTGCCTAATGGCAACTGCAGATCTTCGTACCCTAGAAACGTTCCAGCCTGCACCAACGTATAGCCAACACCGTGCTGATGAGCCTCAGCAAGCTCTTTTTGTAGTGCAGGGTGATTGATGCACAGCAGCTTAATCGCCTCTGCAGGAGAGCGCAGGTTGAAATAAACATGCTCTGAGCCGTAACGCGCACCCAGATCATCCAGCAACCTAACGGTCTGCCTTTGCATATCGAAAGACCGCCGCGACTCTGGAAACATAGTATCGCCTAAATGGTTCCACCGCACTTAGTGAATCTTGCCGTTGATGCAGAATCCTTTCATCAGGCAGCAGGATTGCAGCGTGCATTGGGCTTGCTGTCCCAAGTCGCATGATCAGCACATCACCAGGACGCCTGCTGGTATAAGCAATTTCTTTAAAGCCAATAGCTAATGCCTGCTGCAAAAAGATGCTGTCGCAGGTCTCCAAATCAACAGGGCGCTCAAAATCAGGTAACTCAATTCCTTGCAGCTTGAACCAGTCACGCACCAACGTGAAGCAATCAAACTTGCCATACTCCCATTGCCTGCCGATCAGGGCGCGATAGTTGACCATTGCTTGTCTGGAATGCTCCAAATGTGCCACAAAACTTTCGTTCCAGTGCAAGCACGCTTATCAGCTTCACTTGCTAAACCACCTTCAGGGTGTGAATGCACAATGGCTTCAACCGTTCCAAAAAACGATGCTGTTGCGTAGTCTCGCGGATCAATCGCAAAGTCAGCACAAGGGTTGTCTGCAACGTTGCGACACGGCCAATACTTGCCATCGACAACAACACCACAGGCTTCTTTCGGAGCACACCGTAATGCGTGCTGCTCTGCATCAGACCTGAAGTCTTGCACCTGGGAAGCCTCCAAATGGCAAGAGATTTCCATTTGGACCGATGCCACATGGATCGTCTTTTGGGAATCTAAGTTCACAAGCTCTTAAGTTCTTGGCACATTGATCACCTGGGGAGTCGCGTAACTCGTCATCCCAGTCTGTCGGGTCGTTGTTTAAGTCAAACGTCCTGCCTTTTTTTGGCACATATCCGCACTCAGCGCCCTTGTAAATCCACGGGCAATGCTCAACAACTTGCCTAGCAGGCAAACGCAGATTCGTCAGGTCAAGCTTGCCAACCAGTTCAAACTCAACGACCTGAGGGTTTTCAGTTGCTACGCGGTCGATATACCACGACTCATAGCCACCGTTAAACACTGCTGTTGGGTCAGCTGCAGCCTCGCCATCAAGAAACTTTTTGCAAGTGCGAATGCGTCTAACTTCTGCACGCAACGGGTTGTAAGCATTGAGCAGCGCTGTGATTGCTCCATCAACGTTGGCGATCTTCATGCTGGGGCGTGGCAACGTGCCCTTGGTTGTCACCTCAAATCCATCAACTTCAATCGGCACTGCTGAATATGTATCACCATCAAACACAATCGCTTCTGAAACTTGGTTTGTTCCAGCGTGAAAATAATAAATTTGATCAACACCATTCACTGCAGCCGTTAGGTGCAGCTGAAACAGCTCAATGATCGCTGATGGCTCAAGCGAATGAAGTTCCCTTTCAACCTTGTTAGGCGTAGTGGTCATGGCTCAAACACCTGCTCAAACGTTGCCTGGATCGTCGCACGATTCAAATATGGGATTGACTTGCTCCACTGACGGCAGATGAATTTGCTGCTGCTGCTTTCGCCAGGTGGCGTGAAGTCAAAGTTTTCCGCTCCGCCGCGAGCATCTAAAAACGCTTCAATGGTGTCTGCATCCGTTTCAGACACTTCAAACGTCAAGCTATAGGACTTCGGGTTTTGGTTGATGCCGAACGTGCTGCGCTGGCTATAGCCTGACCCAAACTGAGCGATCCTTACGTTTGGTGCACTGGTCTTTTGAAGGCCATAGGTTGGGTTGATAGAAGGGAAAGTAGCCATCAGCTCAGAAGTCCTCCAGGACGTTTTTGCTTGATCAGCTCAGCCTGCACAGCAGCACCAATAGCTTGTCCAAGTGCTTTGCCTTGTTGCGCATCACCTTGCACGTTAGAGCCTGAAGCGTCAACGTTCACAACGATGTTAGAGCTGCCCATCGCATGGTTTGGAACAATCGTTCCTGGGCGATCAGGCACAAACAACTCAGGGCCACGTTCGCCAACTAGCGCAGCCTTGCCAACTGCTGGACGGCCACCATTTGCGAAAGCACCAGAAAAATCAAGACCAGATGTTGCCGGGGTGACTCCAAAACCACCACCAGCACCACCGCCTCCGCCGCCGAAGAGGTTGAACCCACCCAAGGCATTCATCAGCTGCTGCTGAAGAATCAGCCTTGCCATCGACTTGATAACACCGAGAAGAGAATCTTTTAGAGATCTAGTGCCTTCTACCGCATCCAAGATTGAATCAACAATGCCGTTGCGGAACGTAGCATTCAGCTCTTCGTACGCGCTCTTTTGTTCTGCGATTGCCTGCCTCAGCTCATCTTGATGCGCCATTTGGGCTTCAAAACCTTCAGCCGCTTTCTCTATATCCTTTACACGTTGATCTGCAATTTCTTTATCTATGCCTTTAATTTCTTGCCTAAAAGTAGACATTGCTTGTGCCATCCTTAACTCTTCTTCCCTAGGTTGTAAGCCGCTTTGCAGAATGTTTTCTTTCTCCACCATTAACGCCAATGTTGCAGCCAATCGTTTTTGCTCGCTTTCTTGTGCAGCTAAAAGTTTTAAGTTTAGGTCAAGAACTTTTTGCGATATGTCGACTTTTTGCTTTCCGGCCTGGTCTCCGCCAAGCAACTGGGAAATGGGAGACGTGCCTCCAGTCGATGCGTATAGATTTGCGTCTAGATTTGCCGCGGCATCCATTGTTGTTAAACGATCTTGCATGAACTGCAACAATGTTTCTTGGAACCCTTGGCCCCTTAGTTGCGAAAATTCACGAGCCCTATCCTCAAGTTCTTTTAATCCAGCCTCTCCGAATAATTGTTTTGCACCTCCACGCACATCTCCGCCAGTAAGTCCTGCGACGATATTGGTTGGAATTAAACCTGCTTCAATATCTCGACGTGCAGCTGTCGCTGCAGGTTGTGTTGCTTGGGTTATTAGGCTATTGATTTGGTTTAATGTGTTTGCCGCAACACCGCCAATAAATCTAATTGGCCCTTCAAGATTTACAATTAATTCAGCCAGTCCTCGGAATACTTCTGCCATTTGCGGCACAATATCTTTTGTTAATGCAACTTGCACATCTTCTGCAGCGTTTTGAAAATCTGCAATCGCTTGCGCAGGTCCACCTAATGCAGCCTCTAATTGTGCGGCGCCTTCTGTTTCAATTCGCTTCAACGCGCGAATGACGACATCAGCAGTAATTCCGCCTTCTGCCGCAAATTTTCTTAGCTGGCCTTGAGCGACTCCTGTTTCTTTTGAAATTGCTGTAAGGATGCCAGGGACTTGCTCTGAGATGCTGTTGAATTCATCCCCGCGTAAAGCACCTGATCCAAGTGCTTGCGATAATTGCCTAAAAGCATTCGCTGATTCAACTGCTGTTGATCCACTAATTCGTGCAGCAGTATTGAATCCGTTGTAGACGCTCACAATATCATTCAAACCGACTCCCACAGGGCGCAACCGAGCAAAGACATCGGCCAAGGCCCGATTCGCTTCTGTTTGACCCGTGCCAAATCTTTTTGCAGCTTTTGTTGCTGCGTCTTGCAATGCCGCGACTTCGCCGTATCCCTTAGCTAAGAATTCAATTCGTCGCTCTGATTCAATTCGTTGAATGCCTTGGCGAACAGCATTTTGAGCAGCATTGAGGCCGATGTAAGCAGCGGCTAAACCGGCAGCTTTTTTTGCTAAGCCATCAAAGTTGCCAGCTGCTGCCTTTGCAGCAGTACCTTGACCTTTTAAACCAGCGGCGGCTGCTTCGGCAGTGGTGACAAACTGCCCGTTAACCTTTCGCGCTCGGCCTGCTGCATCCGTGAAATACCGCATCCCATTGGCTGCAGTCTTTATTTCACGCCCAGCTTTTGTGGTTGCAGATGTAACGCCCTTCGTTGCAGTCTCTAATTTTTTGGATTCATCACTTGCCTTTTTAAGTGCTTGGACTGCATTCCGTGCGTCAACCCTTAGCTCAACGTTGGATACTGCCACGGCTCATGCAAGCAATACCTACATCTTAACGGCGACCTGCTTTTGCACGATTCATTGCTTTTTCCTCACGCTCACCCTTCACTTCATAATATGCAGCAAAGTGAACAAGCTCCGCATCGGTAAGTTCCGTGCGAAGCCTGCTAACCGTCATGCCTAATTCGCAGGCCAGAAAGAACTCAAAGTAAGTCCAACTGTCCTGCTTCAGTCGTTTTTTGCGTCTTCAATATCAGCGTCTTCCCCTACGCCAAACAAGAACAGCTCGATCTCGTTTAGAACAGACTCAGGCAGCTGCCGTTGCAGTTTTACAGCATCAGCAGCGGCAAACGCCTTCGTACCGTCCTCAAGCTCAGCAATCTGACAAAGCATGTTGGTGCTGATGTCCAATGCCTCATCAGTACCAGCCAGCTGCTGTGCTTTCTTGCGATCAGCGCGGGTAATCGGCTTGAAGTACAGATCGACAATCTTTTTGCCGTCTTCGTTCTTTAATTCAAACTTGCGGCGTTGGTTGAGGTCAAAAGCCCCAACCAACAGATCCACGGTGCGATTTGAGGCAGGCATTTAAGCGACATGTCTGTCACTCAAACTATACCTCTATTACTCCAAATTGGAAGTGATGGCGCCTGAAGTGATGAAGTTACAGCTGACAATGACAAGTTCACCAACGGTGGAAGTGATTTCCATGTCGGTGATGATGCCAGCAAAGCTCAAAGAGTCAGTGCCGGTGGTGGTGCCAGTGGTAAACAACTCAAAGGTTGCATCTGCAGGGTCTTCAGTGGTCACAACATCTTCAATGAATCCAGCCTGACCAGTTGCGTCTGGGTCATAAACCAGCTCAACAGTGCCGGAGCCGGACACCATGCTGCCAACAAAACTGCGGAATGTGTCGCCGTGCTTGCTAGTGTCGAGCGTTTCTTTGGTGACAGTCAGGCTCCAGCTACGAGTGCCAACAATTGTGGCGTTCGTGGTGCCTGCCGCATCAAATTGAACAGTTCCCTGTTCGCCTCGAATGGTTGCCATGGTCAGAGTTCCTCGATGAATTCAAAGGTCACACGGACCTGAGTTTGAAAGTAGCCTTCAGGTGCTGGTGCCCCAACAACTTCAGGACCGATTGGCGCATCGAAGTAAACCCCCGACACTATGATTCGATTATAGAGATCACGAATCCTCCCGCCGATCGTATAGTTGGCGCCGGAACCAACACCAGCAGGCGTGAAGATATTGATGACGATGGCACCAACGATTCGATTCTGAGAGTTAGTTGTCAGTCCTTGGCTTAGGTACTCATTGGCCCCAAAATTCAATAAACACTGAACCCATGATGAGTTGGGTGTTGGTGAATAAGAGACGTTGTTGAATACAACAGGAATCGACGGGCTTAACGCAAGCTCAGTAGCAAGCCTAGATTCAATCGTTGCACGAACAGTGTTTAGATCTGCTGCTGCCATCAACCTTGCCTCTTGATTTGCTCATAAGATGATCGTACAAAGGCTTGCATTTCTTTACCGATAAGATCAATCCAGCCAGGGCCATTGGTTTGATGACTACTGCCCCTACCTGGTGTTTCCCAGTTTTTCACTTTGCGCGTGGGATCATATCGCTTTTCTGTTTTCAAACCAGAGCCAGGAGCAGCATTTGCTAACTTCTCGGCATATGGCAAGTTGTTGTGAATGCTGTAATAGTTGCCAAGCTTTTCTTGTCCTGCTCTGTAGTTTGATCCTTTTGGTGGCGTTGGCACTCCCCTGTAATCACCTGGCGGTGGTGGTGTGCTGTTGTTTGAATTTTCCCCAATTTGCCAGCCAATGCGAAATCGGCCAAGATCAACAGGACTCTTTCCTTTTAACTTCCCATCAGCCTCGCGCACTGTGGTGCGCAATAATTGCTCGATCTGACCTTCCATATAATCCCCGATCTGCGATAGCTTGATTTCTTTTGCCATCATCAAGCCCTCAAAATAAGTTCGTAAGTGATCGCGGTATTGTCTTGCTCAATCGTGTCAACACGAATAATCTGATGCACCACGCTGCTAATCACAACATGATCTTTTGTTGTAGGTGCAGCCGCCAAATCATCTGCTGCAACAATCAACTTCTTATCAGTAGCCTCGACTAATTGATTCACCTCAGCGTTGCTGACATTCTCAACCACACCTTTAATTGCAGTATCGTCAGTAGTTTCAGTGACAGAGCCAGTCGTAGCGTTATAGCTCCCTGCTGTGATATACCTGATTGTTACGTCACCACCCAACGCATTGATGACGTTGCTTGCGACCTTTTCCAGTGACTTGGCAAGGCTCATAATCAGCTCCTTCTGATTGCAATGTTGCCAGGTCCACTAATCCTTAGACCCGTAAGATACCGTTCAAACATTGGTGGGACATGATCAGCACCAACAGCACCAACCTTGTCAGGTGTTACGTCAATACTTCCAATCTTGACGTTTTTATAGTCGTTCAATCCGCTTAGGCTGATACCATCCTTGTTATTGTGCAGGTAAACAGCAAGCTCGATCTGTGCGCGTTTAATCTGATCCGGAATTTCCTCATCAGTAAAGTAATCTTCTGAAATCCGAAAAGGAAAGCCAGTTGCGTAAGTATTGATGTAGGTGTCAGGCTTGCGAACTCCTGTTCGAGGCCATTGCAATGCCTGTTCATTAGTTGCCCGAGCACCTAAAAACCGCTCACGATCAAGCCGTTGTGTCGCTGCAGCTAGCGCACGATTTCGGCTGTCAGTGTTACCTGAATCCCATTGTGAAGCGTCAGTGCTAAGCACCATCGCTTCAACAAAGGCATCAGCTTCAATCAGTGTTATGTAGCTGTTGGCGTTTACGTCGCCCGCCGTTGCGTTGATTGTTACTGCCATCGGGCTTCACAGTAGAAGTCTGTTTTTTTGGCTTTTCAGGAGTGGAGGCCACTGCTTGTGCAGCAGCCTCACGTTCCCTCATTCGCCTGAAAGCGAATAGTCCCATCAATCAATACCAGAGGTGGTGGTGATTCGCACGATGCCAATGTTGTTGGTTTCGTACACTTTGGTCCAGTTACCTACGGTTTCCAGTTGTGCCCTGGTGGGGTTAGCAACGGAAGTAGAGAACTTAGAACCAATCGGATGGTAGACGTAGTGCAAGTCGATGGACATGGCATCGCTCTTGGCGAGGATGTCACGATCAGTTTCAGTCTGCAGACCAAGCTGCTCGCCAGAACCGATAGCACCTTCGGTGAACATGTAGCTGGCGTATTCGGTGGTGGCACCAGAGCCAGCGGTCTGCACATCCGACGACACAATCACCCGCATTCCCATGAAGGTAGGAACACGAACATCACCAAAGGCAGGTGCGGTTGAACCTTGGCTTGCAGCAGTGTCAGCAATGCCAGAGTCGTCATAGATGAAGTCAATCGCACGACGCTCCATCAAGTCGTAGTACACGTTCGGGTGAACGCAGATCGCAGCAAGCTTTTCACCTTGATCACCCAGGAGAGACTTGCCAACGACAATCTGACGAGGACCAAGATCAGTCGGGGTGTCAGTAGTAAGACCATCAACTGCAAGGGCCGCATAAGCAGCAGAGCTGGTGTCACCAACAGCACCGAACACACCGCCAAGGCAGGACAGCAGATCCTTCTGGCGCTGGTTGGCGATGTAGTCAGCAATCTTGTTGCCGATAGCAGCCATGGGATCAGAACCTGCAGCAAGTGCGGCGAGGTCTCTTGCCTCGAAGGCTCTCCCACGATGGAGTACAGCAGCAACCTGCTTGTCTGCAGTGATCTTGCCAGGAGTCAGGGAAGTGCTATCAGTCAGGGTCTCGAAATCACCTGCCAGATTTGCTTTCCAATGCGGAACTTGAACAAAGTCACCACCACCTTCAGAAGCATTCAGCTGCTCCATTGGTTGCACCACACCAGAAGCCAAAAAGGCATCACGCTGAGTAGTGGCTTCAATCACATAAGGCGTAAATACCTCAGGGATGATGACATCAGAGCGAAGAGTGCTCGCCATGACTAAACCTCAATAAATGTTTTACGGTGTGGGCGTAACCCGATATGGCGCAGCGTAGCCTTGCCTTACGTTTATATTAACGACCCGCTGCAGCTTTCAACCTTTCATATAAATCCCGATCAGTACGATAAAGCCTTGATTGTTCGGTTAGGTTGAAATTGTCCTTATCAAACGGGTTCTTGGTGCCTGGTGGAATGTCACCACCAGTGCTGCGGCCTGATGGTGCACCAGATCCTTGCGGCTTCGGTGCTTTTTGCATCCACTCTGGCAATGATGCCTTAGCCCAATCTGCAACAGGTCTGCGTTCGTAGCCATCAACGACAACAACAGTGCCATCAGCTTCACGCTGGATTTTGTCAGCAGACAACTTGGTTTTGAGCACTAGATCAGGATCATGCACAATGTCTGCCAGGGCAGAAACTGCAGGGCTGATCAGTTCTAGTTCTCGGACTTTGGCTTCAAGTTCTTGAATGCGCTGGTCCTTTTGCGCCGACGCCTCACGGAACTGTTGCTCCAAAGCCTGTCGCGCTTCAGTGTATTTTCCTTCGGATTCAAGCTTTGATTGTTCAGCTTGCCGCTTGAATTCCAAAAGTTCTTGAACATCCACATCCTCAGGGATGGACTTTGCTTTTTTTAGCTTGCCGATTAGCTCATGGTTTTTGCGTTCAAGAGCTTCGATGCTGCTTTTCAGTGAATCAACTTCGCCGCTGTTTTGCGTTTCAACAGACGTAGCCTGTTGATTTTGCTCGTCAGACATGAATAACCCGTAAGGTTGTTTTCAGTTAAATGTTATCACCACTTCTCCTTATTTGCCCAGAATGCTGCAGACATCTTGCCCTTGGCGATGTTTTTTGCGTGGCGTGCTTTGAATGATGCACGACGTGCTTTTGCAGCCTTTGATTCACCTTGGCGACGTGGTGAACCTGACACGCCTTGTTGTCCAAAACGAATCAGCTTGACCTTATCGCCTTCTTTAGCGAGTACCGCGTGCGACTTGTTTGGATGTTTTGGCGTCCGTTTGGGTTTGTTGTAACCCGCAAAAGTTTCGCCGCGATACGTGATGCTCATTTGCGCTTTGGTGCTTTGCGTAGTTGTGATTCACGCTTGAGCACTGGGTTGCCAGTTGATTCAGACTTGATTTTGATCACAGGATCATCCTTGCTGCCAACACGAACAACATTGCCACCAGTCGGGCCTTTGATCATGGCGCGTTCACCAGCAATGCTGGTCACAACACCGTAGGTGCGTTTGCCTTGATAGGTCCAGCTCACACGATCACCGCGTTTCATTTTTTCTTGCTGCCTTTTTTGGTCATTGGCTTGTAAGGTTTTTTCGGGCCTTTGTACTTGCCAGGCATAACGTTGCTGCTGTTGTTTCTAGTCTAGTTTGCCGTAACGCTTGCGTAAGTCTTGCAGCGTAAGTTCTGAGCCATCATCACGAACAAGCTTTGCAATCGCATCTTTTGGGCCATGCTTGGCTGAGAGCTTTTTAAAGTATGGAACTTTGGATTTTCCTAGTGCTTGTTCTTGTACTGATTTACTTTGCTTAGCTAACCATTGCCCGTAGCTTTGATCTGCTGGAACTGCGCCGCCTTGTGCTGCACGTTCACCGCGTGATGGTGGATCAAACGGCAAGTTGTCATAGTCAATCACCGCAACCGTCGTGCTGCGGCAGTTATGGGTTAAGATGGAATCGGCGCAATACGTGCCGCTCTCCGTTTCAAAGTTGTAAACATGCCCGCTAAATGGTTCCCAGCCGATCCAGCAGACATCGGTTTGATCGTATCCCTGTTTGATCAAGGCATCGGTGTCCGCGGCATCGCGGATCGTTTCGGCATCTCGCCAAGTCCCGTAAAGCGCATCATTTTGGAATCCGGGCGCAGTCTCCGGAACAGAAGTGAACAGCAGTTCGCTCGCATGAATCGCGCCACCGCTGCTGAACGCAAATCTTTGGCTTCCGCTGCTCACGCCGCAAAGCGCGGGCGTCCTAACTCCGAAGCTGCTCAGATCAAGATGGCTGCCGCTCGATGCCGCAAAGTCGGCCCCCTTGAAGCTGAAGTTAAGCAGTGTCTTGAGCAAGCCGGGATTGACTGCGAAGAGCAATTCCCGATTGGCAAGTACAACTGCGATTTGCTCTGCACCTTGGGTAATCGACGTGTCGCCGTGGAAGTCTGGGGCGGCGGTTGGCACTTTTACGGAGAACACCGCAGGCGATTCCCTGAACGCACGGAATACATTCTCAGCAGTGGTTACAGCATTGTCTTTTTGGTTATCTGTAACGGCTTTCGATGGAATGACATTGCTCGCAAAAACCTTGTCGCCAACCTGTACGAAATTGGCAGGCTTCCAGCCGTCCGCCGTCAATACAGGATGATTTGGGGTGACTCTGAGCACGTGACCATTGGTGGTATTGATGACATAGAGCTTGCCCTCATAAAACCGACGGTAAACCGCCGCGATCCTGCCACTGGTCGTTACTTGAGCATCCCCAGGTAGGCAATTAAAATGCTGCGGTGGTTTCGGACCCTTGCCATATTCAAATTCTCTGCCATCCAATGCACGACAAATGGCAGAAGTACGAGTATCAAGCGTTGCGACATAACGATATTTTTTTGTGATGTCTTGATTGGCTTCATAGACTTGCTGTGAAGCGGCATTAGCAACCTGGTTGATGCTAGTTCGAACCAGGGTGATGACTTGATGGTTTGCTGCGTTTGTCAGTTGACCACCAGCAAGTTGCAACTGTTTAACTGACATTGCCGGCTGCCCAAACTGAAGCCTTCCTACAAGTCTGCGTGCAATATCTTGCGTCGGTTCACCAGTCAATAATCCTTGCCGCACAACTTGCGCGAATCGTTCAGCTTGATCTTCAGCGATACCACGAAAGGCTTTCTCAACGATTTTGCCATTAGGTAGCGTGATCACTGCACCTTGAGCAGCAGTCAGGCTATACGTTTGCGGTGCGCCGTACACTGCAGCGAACAGATCATCCGATAGTGTGACCACATTGATCTGCGTTGGATCTGTCATCACAACGGATTGTGCAAATTGCGGGCTGATCTCAACAGTTCGCACGATGTCTCGACTACCGCGTGGCAATACCTTTTTCAGTTGTTCTTCTACGAATTCAGATTGCAGCTCTGCTAAACCTTGCAGTTCTAATGCAGTCAGCTCAGTGCTATCACCTGCCCAGGTCGCTAGTGATTCCTTGAGTTGTGCAATAATTGATCGCAATCGTGCAGCTTTGACCGATTCTTCTAAATCTTCAATAAGACGTAGTTGATTGACGCTATCCAGAATAATGTCGTTGTACGCGTTAATAATACGGCGAGCAACACTGTTGCTATAACGATTCAAATCAATCGCATTGCGATATAACGACTCCGGCGTGCTCATCGTTAATACAACCCAATATGCTCTGGATCGTAAGGACAGATAATAGAAATCTCAGCACCACCTTCGATTGCTTTTTGCATTAGTTCAGCAAAGCCTGCAATCGTGTCTGTCCCTTCATCAATCAGCTTTGCTTCGTCAACAGTTTCAATCCCGTACTCAGATCGCCATCCCATGCGAACAATGGCAAACAACCGATTGGGTAGCTCCTGCTGGACGTAATGGATGCTGTGCTTTTCCGATGTGTCCGGTTCCATCACGTCCACGCCGCTGCACTCATCATGCCGCATCTTCTTCGATCAGGCTTGACTCTTGAGGCGCGGGTTCTGGTGCAAGATCCATCAAGCCGCCGTTCTGCGTAGCCTCCAGCTCACCGTCTACATCAAAGTCGTCACCGAGCACTTCACCTTCTGACAGTTGCATCAGCAAGGTTTCCTGTGTGATCGTGCCAGCGGTGTAGAGCTGCAGCAGTGCTTGGATTTCTTGCGGCTCCAACCTGGTGCCAAGGAAGTCGCGGTTCACATAGCTGCTGCCAGGCTGACGATCACCAAGGAATTCGGCGTGATACTGCAGGCAGTTGTCGATCATGTCCTGCATATTCTGAGCGATCACCATCATGGTTGAGTCACCTTGACTGCGATCAAGACGTTTTGCTTCTGCAGTTTCGGCACTTAGCTTTTGACCGAGCACAGCAGACAATCCCAGTTCATTGATCTGCTTTTCAATTTGATCAAGCCGTTGAAACTGTGACGAAAAGGCATCTGATCCAGGAGCAATGTATTCTGCCCGGCCATCAGCAGGGAATGCAATCGCTTCACCAGGGCCTGCACTAACTTCTTCTGCAGCAGTCGGGAAACCGTAAAACGCAAGCATCGGGACTGCACTGATATGCAGCTGATTGTCTAGATCTGATTGAACTTGATATGCCTTGAGGTTTAGGTTCGCAATATCTTCAAGCGGTGGGCGTGATTCAAAGGTGTTTACCTTATTCGCGTAAGCAACACTGAACGGGATGCGATTTAGGCTTGTGCGTCCTTCGTCGATAACACGGAAATCACCTTTCTTTTCATCACGCTGGAACAGCTTGAATTCACCAGGCGTCAGAACACGCACCTGCTGCACTTGCTTTTCGCCGTATTCACCATCGGGGATGATAACGGTTTCAGACAAACGAAGCTGCGTTAGACGTTGTTCGCCTTCAGTTAATTCAGTCCTGAAGCCTAAAATGTCTCGCGGCGTATATGCACTCCAGTAAGGTCTACCGCCATCACGCGGTGCATCAACCAAAACACCGACATGACCGTAACGGATCATCTTGCGTGCTGTTTCGTAGCACCAGACGTTTAGATCATTGCCTTGCAGGTCAACGTTAAAAAGCTGCTCACGGATTTGATCAGATGTATCGTTCAACCGCACTGGTTTGCGTGTAAGCATCCCAGCCAGCATCCGTTCAAGGCGCTGATAATACGGCGGGCAGATTGAAGCAAGCAATCTGCGGTCATAGCTTTCGTCTAGTTCTCGCGGTTCTTGTGGAAGATACCGACGATGACGACGGCGGATTTCATAGGTGCCACCAATTAGATCTTCGATCAAAATCCAGTGTGGTTCTTGATTAACCCATGCTGAATTTGGATCGTTGACTTGCGAGACCTTGGCGAATAATTGCCGGTCATAGTGAGAGAAACCAGAATACACCGCCTAAATCCCGCAAGTCGATGTTTCTAGTTTAGTCTGCGTCTGCAGCAGTTAGAACAACACTGTTGCGGCCTACCTTGATGTCAAACGTGGTGCCAGGATTAAGGTTCATGCCTTCGAGGTAGGCACTACCTACGATCACTTTGCCGTCAGAATGCACCTTGGTTTT
>Ga0213859_10000270_pt1 | contig 23961 bp, 46 predicted proteins | sample PICome_2_FD_160133 | JGI IMG/M metagenome (GOLD analysis project Ga0213859, IMG submission 160133) | Coastal seawater microbial communities near Pivers Island, North Carolina, United States - PICO304 | ecosystem: Environmental > Aquatic > Marine > Coastal | place: USA: North Carolina...
TGTTAAATCCCACTCCCAAATACGCCCATCATCGTTATGCAATCCAACAAGGTTTTCGCCAAAGTTATCTAGCTGCCATGTTGTTGCCTCTTGAGGAACACTATCGCTTGTAACTGATCTTGGCTGACCATAATAACCAGTGCCATAAAACCCAAAACCAAAACCAGTATTAACAGCCGCATCTTCGCGACCAGCCGCTAAATCATCAGGCGTAATATCGTAGCAAATCCCTGCGCCTGTCATTGCTATTAGTTGGTCATGTGAGCCACCAGCAACCCAAGCTGTTCCATCGTTAGATTGCCATGAGTGCATACCCCTAACAGGGTTATTAGCAAACGCTGCCTTTCGTGTTGTCCAACCACCAATAGGCTTTAAACTACCGTCTAACCACCGCACTAAACTACCGTCACGCCATCTATTTGACGCCTCAAACTCTGTGCCGTTTCTATAAAATCCTGCTGGTAATTTAATTGGGACTAGTGACATAAACCGACATATCCTCGTTTGTTACGTTGTGAGTAATTAACACTTCACCGTCTTCTACCTGACTATCAAAATATTTATCGACAGCTAACCACCGTCCGTATGACGCTCTCATTAATCTTATTTTTTCAGCAACATTGTCTTCAGAAACTTCTGTGTAGTTGTCAGCATCATTCACTGAAAAGACGTTATAAACTGTTTCAGAGCTATCTAATGCGTTTATTTCTGCATCTGTTAAAGGATTACCATAGGCGTAAGCCAGAACATCATTACCATCAATACGAAGTGTCTTGCTACTTACAGAGGGCTTTACAACACACCAATCAGTAGGATTATTATCTAATCTGGCTTTCATAGCTGTAACGGCTTCTTGCACTTCATCTAAAGTTTCGTAAGCTACTTGGGCATAAATATATCTAGTCATTATGTGCCACCGTAAATTGTACCACTATTGCTAAGAGTATAAGAAACGCCACTATCATCTATAGCTTTACCAGCATCGCCACCTTGACATTGTACAGATGTAAAAGCACCACGATAACCTCGGCCTCCTGTTGACCCCCAGCCGCCGCCACCGCCTGATTGACCTGTGTTGCCTCCTGAAGAACCATTTGCCCCTGCCTCGCCTCCTGCTCCACCATAAGGATTACTATAATGAGTGTGTCTAGTCCCAGGTAAAATTCTACCGCCTCCCCATCCACCGCCTGATACTTGGTCTTCACCAGACGATGTTACACCAGATCCACCAGCTTGAGCATTAAAGCTTTTAGACCAAGTTCCGTAGTTAGGAGAGTTTGATACTGAAACTATCCACGCTGCTTGATTAAGCTCACCACCAAAACCAATCCTAGGTCCGTTACCATTACCTGTTCCGTATATACCAAAATCCGAATATTGAGGGCCATTAGTAGTATAGTTAGGCCAGCCAGTACCATGATTATCGTTAAAGTTAGCAAACCCGCCTTCAGAGCCACCAGCTCCTCCGCCACCGCCCGAATAGGAATTTTGAGGCTCAACGCCCGAAGAGCCACCGCCCCCTCCACCACCAGCTATATAAGCCCCAGAACTATTTGTAATGGTTACGCCACTTACACCCGAATTTATTTTAATAGCAGGGCCGCCATCTGTTCCTGTGCCTAAATTTGTTGTGCTATAACCAGAGTTATAAGCACTTGTTGTTGGGTGTGGTAAATTTTTAACTCTAATACCAGAACCACCCTGACCGCCTTTACCTATAATTTTTCCATCGTTAATTATAGTGCAAGGTATATCAATCGTCAGTGCCGCCGTTGTTCTGCTATCTGACCAAACCCACATATTTGACGGTATACGCAAAGTACCGCCCGATGATATGTAAGTTGACGCAGTGATTTCTTGTCTTTGGTTTTGGCCGTTTATAGTGCCGCCAGACGTTAATAATTCTTCTGAGCTTTGACCATAATATTCAAAAATTGAGTTAGTTGCCCCAGAAGCCTTACCAATAATATCTCTTATATCCGCATCATTTAATGAACAAGTCGTGCCGCTAGAGCCTCCTGCCTCAACATGAAGGTCATTGAGAGATATTGGCCCTGAAGTCTGTAACGCCATTAGACACTACCGTAAGCTGTTACGTTTCCTGTGACCGTTAAATTACCACTAGCATCTAGCTTCATTTTGTTAGAGCCACCTGTTGCAAAATATAAAACACCGCCGCTTTCTGTAATTTTCCAATTACCAAAAACAACACCGCCAGAACTATCGTATACAACAGCTTTATTATTGACGACTGTTCCAGCCGCAGCACCATCAAGCAAATCAAACTCTGTAGAAGAAACGCCTGTTGCCCTTAAATCTTTTGCATAATTTAAATCGTCATGCGTACCAGTAAAACCATCAATTTTATTTAATTCTGCCGCCGTTGTCGTGACAGTTGTGCCGTTTATTTTTAATGCGCTTAAATCAGGTGATACAGTGCCAGAGTTGCCGTTGACCGTATCTTGTACAGCCGTTAGTGCCGTATTGATTGTCTGACCCCATGTGTCCTGACTACCACCCACTGTTGGAAGTGTTAAATTTAAAGCCATTATAATCTCCTATTTATTAACACATATCATGTTATGCCGCTTCCGTCCATGTCTCAGATGGTGTGTCGGTTGTTTCTGTCCATATTTCTGCGCCAACAGAAATTTCTGTGTAAGTTTCGTCTGGCACACTAATTTCAGAAAATGGAAAACGTGCCGTTCCTACATCTACTAGCCCTGCACTTACTGGATTTGCAGAGAAAACAATAGTTAGCGTTAGTGTGCCTGTTCCTATCGTCGGATTGCCAGTGTCGAAAGTTGCCGCTACTAAATTGTGCGTTTGCGTTATTGTTGGGCTACCGACAGTTGGGTTTTGCGTAGCTATGTTAGTTCCAACAAGATTATAACTTACGCTTGCTGTTGGGCTTGCTATAGAAACTGCGCCGCTATCTACATTAGTTCCTGCAAGCTGATAATCATGGTTAAATGTAGCTGTGGCTATGTCTACCGCACCAGTGCTTATAGAAGCTGGCTGAAAAACTAATCCATAAAGTAAGGCGGCTGCATCTATTCGTACAGAACCAGTAATAACGTCAGGCGGATCAAAGCTTTCAATCTCCACCATAACGGCATTTGGCACTGTGGGTGCGTTTGCCGTATAAACAGGGGTTAGGCTGTATTTAACAATACCTACGTCAGCAATTGACGCTCCTGCTATGGGAGCAAAGCCTAGCATCTAGTCGGCCTCTGCTATGGTGTTACCCTCTGCCACCCATGCTTGTATGGCTTGCCAGTGTCGGTTACCTTCAGCACCCATTGGCACTGACCATTCTTCCCCATCAATGGTTGCGGTTACACCTACATTGTTACCGTCAACGGCTACATATTTAACTAATTTAATATTCATTTATAACTCCGCATCATACCTAACGTACCCATTATTATTATCACTTTCAAACCTCATTCCTGCACTGTTAGCTATAGAACCGCTTATACCATGAAACCCTATAGTAGCGAAGGAAGTGTTACATCTGTTTTCGGTGCTAGTATAAGTTAAACTGCCAGTAGGCCTAGCATAAAGATAACAATTTGCTGTAGAAAAACTAGGCTTTACTCTCATTACTTGAGTTAATGGGCCACTAAGATAAGCAGATGTAGTATCTATAGAACCGTTGAGAAAAATCGTGTAATAATTACCTTGATGATGCTGAAAATACCTTTGGCACTTGCGGAGAGTAGTTTCATATGGTTCATGCTCGAAGGGTGTACTTTGCGACCCAACTTCTAACTGGACGCCTGTGATGTCTAGTGTCCAAGCATCCGTTGAAGTATCTGTATCTTGACCAATTAAAAAAGAACCATAGTTACCATTGCCAACTGTTTTACCTGATATAGATGCCATCGTCACTTTGAAGGTAAACCTTTGCCATGTAGAGGTTAAAGTTAAATCTTGAACAGTAGTGTAAACATCGCTTGAGCCGCCAGAACCAAAACTCTGATGAAACTTTACGCTTAATTTACCAAGCGTAGATGGGTTAGAACCTTTAGCGTAAAAAGACAAAACCATGTCACCTTGAAACTTAGCAACGTCCTCAATCCTTGTCATAAGAAAATGGTTGTCATTTCCAGAAGTGCATTCGTGCCGTAAGAACTTTGTAAACTCAGTTGGTAGACCAGTTTCTCCACCTACGGTAACAGTCTGCTGCGACTGATTGTAAGTTGCACCAGAAGCGTTAACACGAAAACGGTCAATTGTTTTATATCCCGAACCTGTCTGGCTACTTACACTTGTTGAGCGCTGGCTTATAATCATGGAACCATTAGTCACCAAATTTCTGTTACCAAGCTGTCCATCAGTAGGAAGATTGTCTGCGAGTTTTCGTGCGTTGCTCATGTGTTCCTCCTAACCTACTAAAAATCCTGCAAAGTGGCAGTGATTTATATAAACGCTTCCACTATGACCACTTCTATATCCCACGTTTATATAATCATTAGCAGCCAAATTTAAAACTGTTGAAGTTCCAGTCATAGAATTAGTTGTGTGTGCAGTAGCTATTCCATGAGTATCGCTAGGAGTAATATCATTACCATTCTTTTTTATTGTAAATTGCTTACCAGAGTCATAACTAAAAATAGCGTAATTAAAACAATAAGCTCCTGCTACTGGGGCGGTAAATCTTCCATTTGATGTATTAAAGTTATTTCCTTTATCAAATTGTTCGTTGACTATGTTAATTATAGCACCAGAAGTAAAAGAAGTTTGTCCAGCATTGCCTACCGCTAAAAAAGCTGGTTGATTAGGCATTGTCACATTGCCTGAACTGTCTATGTTTATTCTACTTGTTGCATTAGTAGCTATTAACATCCCATCAGTATTATTATCGTACTGTAGGTATCCTTTATAAATGTCTGTGCCTGTTGTTCCATCACCCATAAGAATACTACATTGGTTAGATGTGCCGCTTACAAGGCTAACTTCTGCGTTTCCAGTAGTGCTTAAAGCACTAAGCTGACGTAGAGGTGACGTTGTTCCCACACCTATAGAGCCACTGCTTAACAATAAGTTGCCACTCATAGTATCGCCAGAAGCATTGACGTATCTCGTATCGGCTGCACTTTTGGTATAGTGATCTGCGCTTTCAAAAGTTAGAAAAGCAGTAATAGTAACCTCATCTCCTGCGGCTGCACCAGAAACAAGCGTTACCGTGGTTGTGCTTGCGGAATAGTCACTCTCTTCGAGCTTGATACCGTTCATATGAACCATCAGGTCTGACGGTGAACAGGCAAGCGTATTACCGTTTGCGTCAGCGCCAGTAAAAGCTGTCTGATTAGCCGTGGCTTGATATGTAAAAATGTTAGCGGATTGTCTGCTAACTACCTTAGTGGGGCTACTACCGATATAAGCCATTTTAGTTCCTTACTCTGGAGGTGTGGCCTCTGCATTAGCTTCGGCGGCTGTTTGAACAACTTCTAAATCAAACGCTTGCGTTACTTGGGCGTCTTCACCTACAGCTAAAGCAACATCATTAGCGTTGCAGTGAGCCACAAGCGCAGCAATAATTTCATCTTTAGCTATTCTAGCTCGATTGGTTAACGCATTGTCTGCCCAATCTTGTACACTAGCGGCTGCATACTCCATGCACTTATTTTCTGTGTCTGTTAAAGTTACTGTAATGTCTGGCATTTTAATCTCCTATGATGGTTTTGTAGGCCAAGTCACATCATCTAAAGATGTTGCACTATCTGTTATGTCTCTTAGCGCCTGACGGTAGGTTGTACGCTCAGAACTCATGGTTAGGTCACTAGACGCCCACCAATCGGTTTCTGCTAGTCTACGGTTACGCTCCTCGCGCAGTAGCCTCATTGGTTCTGCATTTTCTAGCTCAGTTTTCTTAGCTGATACCGCCGACCATGTTGTACCAAAATCATCAGGATTGTCACTTTCTATGGCAGAGCCGTTAGCATCTGCGCCTGTGACTTTACGAAACATTTCGTTAAACTCTGCCTCAGAAGTAGGTTCGCCACGTAACACCCATTCGGTTACGCCTAGTTCTTGTAATGCTGTTGCTATATCTGTCATTTGTTTATCCTTATGCTAACTTAACTATGGATATATAAGTTCTATTCTGGTGGGTTGTCATACTGCCTCCGCTGTTATGATAAGCCCATAATTCAAGATAATCATTTGCCGTTAATGTAAGTATGTAACAATTTTGCATTACAACTTGTGCAGAACTATTTGCAGAGTCACCATTCTGCAACCATTCATCAGCCAAACCTTTAGAAGCATTTGTGCTTCCATTTAATCTTATACCAACATGGGCTTGCTCTGCACCACCATGATAACCAACTTGACCATTTACTAAATAAATACCAGCGTGTTGGATTGTTATTCTATGATTTGATGATCCATCAAAACTAACATTCTCATTAAACAATGCACTGTTTAGTTCTATTTTGGTTGAAGTTGTGTTGCTTATAGTTTGACTAGATGAATTTCTAAAAGCACCAGCAACCCTATTAGGAATACTGATAAGTCCATTACTATCTATGTTTAACCCAGTAGTACCATTAGGATTTTTTAGGCTTGTAGTATTACTAGCTGTAGTAATAAGATCATTACCACTAGTGTTCTGTATCGTATCAACTTTTAAGATAGAACTCATTGGGCTATCTCCATGACTGTCATTGTTTGGTTGCCCCAATCATAATTAAGACCAGAACTGTTGCCTCCAAACGACCTGTAATAAACTCGATACTGTCTACTTGTTGTGTTTCCTGCCGTTTCACTAACTACCATACTAACATTTTTATGCTCATTATGATTAGCCACCCCAGCATTATATTCAAACGCATCTCCATTACTCCCAGCGCCTAAACGAGTAGTACCATCTTTGTAAATTGCTAAAACTATACCATCTGTAGTGTTACCACTATCATTCTTTACGTGTACCACTGCCTTAACAATAATTAGAGATGATGCAAACTTAGGTGTAAAATCTAAAAGAACTCCACTTGCTACATAAGAAGTTGAAGTTGTCATAGTTTCACCCGATGATCCTGTTGGGCTTTGATAATATTTTACTTGAATAACATGACCAGGAATAGCCACCCCATTGCCAGTAGTCTTTTCGTTTATGGTGTCTACCTTTAGGATGCTCATTAAGCTATCTCCATACAATGTAAAAACGAGCCACCACCATTATCATTAATTCTTGCAATGGATGAGCCACTAGATCTATTTGCATAGACTGTAAAAATTAATGGGTCAGTAGTTGAATATTGGTCATAAAATGTTGATGTGTGTGACCTCGTTGAAATTCTACCGCCAGTATTATTTCTATGTGACTCTGAAATGGCAGGGTTTTGTCCTCCACCATCCATTGCACTAACAAAGGTGCTACCCCCATTAGTCGACACATAAATTGCAACGCTCATGTGCGCTCCATCATCTACAATAGAATGATAACTGAAATTACATAATATATAACTACTAGACGCTAGTTTTGGTGTAATTGACACCCTATAGTTGCCAGATACTTCTGCTAAAGTAGTAGAGGAAAATGTACTTGCGGCAGTACGAATACTACTTGTTTTCACTTGAATAACTTGTCCTGCACTAGGAATAACCGTTCCACTACTAGCATCAAGCGTCTGACCAGACGGTACAATAATCTTATTAGCATTACTGCCAGAGCTAAGACCTTTTAGATTTTCTACATGAAGTGTACTCATATAATTACCAAGTTTCCATTAACTGTAAGCGTAATATTAGCCGCTATTGTTAGAGGCCCATTACAACTAGCATTTTCAGTGCTTGCTATGGTTGTGTCTGTGGACATTGTTTGATCGTTTGTCTGAAACAAAGCAGTCTTCATTGTGTTTTGCGTTGTGTCATATATTGGCGCTCTAATGCTGCTTTGGAATGTGCCGCCTTGTGACAGGCTAGGGGCATCTGCAACGCTAAAGGTGTTGTGGCATGTTATGGTTATTTCGTCATCTAACGCAGCCGCCGTACCTAGAACAACGGTAGTACCTGAACTTGCCGTATAGTCCGATGGCTGTAGCAATATTCCGTTCTGATGGACTTCAACTTGCCCCACATTATATACCGCATTGAACGTGCTTTGGGATGCAGTTGCGGTATACGTGTAAACCCTTCTTGTACCTTCGGTTAGTGTCTGTCCAATGTATGCCATGTCTGTGTCCTAACCTAGTAAACGTCCACTAAAATGATTTTCGTGAGCATACATACTGAAACTCCCAGTGCTTCTATCACTTGTTACTAATTTAAAAGTGTCATTGGCATTTAAATAGACAACTTCGGTATAATCTACTTGCGTATGACCACCGCCGTTACCTGTCTGTTCATACCTGTTTCTTACAGAGCTGTTCACATAGCTGTATAAATCGAAATATTCACTTGTATCAAAAGGATAGTAAAGGGCTTTATGGGTAAATATGTATTGACCTGCGACTGGAGCAGTGAAAATTCCGTTTGAGCTGTTGTATGAATTAGACTGGTTACTTCTTACTTCATTGAAAACTAATGTAGTAGTGCCAGAGATTGATTGGCTAGAAGTTCTTTTTGCATTAAAAGCTGGCTGATAAGGCGTTGTAACACGGCCTGAACTGTCTATAGACATCTTTGTTGTGTTATTATTAACTTGGTCAAAGTTTAGAGAATTAGTATTCTGGTCTATTCTCAAACCATAAGACACAGTTGTATCGCTTGGGTGAATAGTTAAGGCAGCATCCCCTGCCGTATTACTCCTAGCTCTTCTAACAAGTAATTCACCTGTCATGCTATCGCCAGAGGTGTTTACAAATCGTGTTTCACCAGTAGCTAAATCTTTAGACTTCCCCATCTAGGTGATCTCCAAAATACTCATAATAACATCACAACTACTAGCCGCGCTGGACGTAACTTTTACGCTGTCACCAGTTTCCATAACTACTTTTTGATCACCACCAACTACGACCAGGCTTCCACCACTAGGCACGGTTGCAGTCTTAACCATAAAGTGATCATTAGACCCATCATTTAGCGCCACATCTACTGTAATCGCTGTTGTCGTACTGTTAGAACAAGTAAGTCCAATGATGGTGGTTTGCGTAGAAGCCGCCACCGTGTAACTGCCTACAGTAGCCGCAGATGTTCCTATGTTTCTGCTTAGTTTTCTTTTAAACGTGTTTGCCATTTTCTATCCTAACGCAATCGCCATAGCTACTGGAACCGCCGCACGAGCATCAAAGTCATCCGCCGCCAAAGTAATAAAAACCGTTGATGTACCAGAAAGATTTAACAAAGAACCAGTTGAGCTAGACGTTAAAGTTCTGCTTAGAGTTGTGCCACTATGCGTATATGTACCAGTGCCAATTTCATAGTCATTTCCGCTCTCGATAACGTAACGCACACTGTCACCATCACTTACACCGCCATTTGCAAAAGTCCTAAAACCAGTAACAGCATTGCCCAACGTAATCGTGCCTGTGCCTGTCGTAGTCGTTGTGACCTTTACTCTGTCTGCTACTTTAACCATCTACTAGCTCGGATCTGGTATGCCTATATCTAACGCAGATATATCAAATAAGTTACCGCTGTTGACGGACTGAGAAGCGTTCAAAGCGCCTGTTACTAACAACCTACTATTTCCTGTATCTGTAATTGCAAAATGTGTTGCTGTTCCTGTGCCAGTAACAGAAGCATCGCTGATTGCCGCCAAAGTGACCTTACGTCCTCCGCCAGTCCTGTCGGCTGGTGAACCTATGCTAATGCTTGTTGTATTGCCTAGCGTATAGGTTGATGTGGCCTCTGCATATGTTGTTGCTTCTTGGCTTGTTATGTCAAATCTGTTGGCCTCTGTGTCCAAAACGGTCAATCCGTTATCCAGTATTCTGTCTGCTATACTTGCCATTAGTAACTCCTTATCCTAATTCTGCGTCCTGCACCGCCAGTTTTTGATCTTTCACTTTCGCTATTTATATCACCAATTGCTTTTTCATACAATGCCGCCCAGGAAGCCATCCTTGCATCATCTTGTAGATATGGCGCTGAGTGTATTAATGATCCATATAAATAAGCATCTGGGTAATTTGTTAAAACCCAATTAGATGTCGTTTGTGCGTTTAAGGGATCTATTGTTTCGTAGTATAACATTTCTAAAGTATAAGTTGCATCTGGCGTTGGATGCACCTCTATAGAACCATCTAAAATTGTATATGATGTTGGCCTGCCCACTGCATCATTGTTAGCATCTCTTAATTTAGAAATCTCTAATGCACTTGTTTGCTCTAGCACTGAAGTATCTGTTGCTGTTATTACAAATCTAATTGGCTGCAAAAAATCGCTAGGAAGACTTGTATACTGAGTGTCTAATTGCGCTGTAGCACGTTTTTCCATACGCCAATGCCGCAACTCCCTGTTCATTTTAGTTTCCGCCAACTTTACAAAATCAGGTATAACTGCGGTCAAATCATCTCTGTTGAGAAAATCAGCAATACTTGCTTTTAACTCGTCAAATGTTGTCAGTGCCATCAGTGTAATCCTTTACTTTTACACGATAAAACTTTTGCATTGTATCGGTTTCATATTCTTTAATAATCTCAACTTTATATTTTTCGTAGCCAGACATAAAACCTAGACCAATGTCATCTACATCCATTTCATATTCTGTCATTTGCCTGCCTTTTTCAAATATTCGAGCAAATCTCCTACTGATCCATCTCGCCTGCTCACGTCCATTGGTATTACTTTTTGAAACTGAGTATACACATTCGGACGGTATTTTCTATTACTTAATCCCAAAAACCCAAAATCTTTTGCATATTTCATAGCTCTGTTTGTAGCTAATCTGTTTATTTCCATTGGATTTAATTTTGTATCATACTTTGCAGCTAAGTCTTTTACTTCCTCCAGGGCTATAGGAAAAAACCTATCTATGTCCTCTGTAATATCATAAAAACCTTCTACTGGCTCTTGAGTATAATGGATATAATCACCTAGCCCCATTTCTGGACTATAACTTTCATCACCAAAATAACTTTGTGGTGGATATTCTTGTAAGACAACCTCTGGTTGTTCATTCATTCTTGTCAAACGAGTTCCGTAACTTAATTCTCTTTCTTGCCCTCTAATATTTGGATTTGTCAAAAATTTGTCAGGATCAATAACTTCAAGCGGTTCGTCAGAATAATGGAAAAGGTCTAATAATCCTCTAGCTACCCTTCCAATAGTATTTAACCCCCTTCTAGCCATCATTTATTCCAATTTTTTATGATTTCTTCTAATTCTTTAAGCTCTAATCCATCTGGCATACCCATAGGATCTGATGCCCAATCAGGCAATAAACCTACCTTTTGGTCTGCATAGATAGTATCAGCACCGCTTGCCGCTCTGTTTTGGTCTGCGAATGGCCCAAAGTTTACAAAGCTATTTTGGCCTCTTGTTTCTGTTGTCATAGCTCCTCGCGCCTCTGGGCTAAACATACGGCTATGTTGCAACCAGGCTCGTTCTTCGCCTTTGCTTCTAAATTGTGGGTTTCCTGAACCTAAATGACCAAACATATCATGGACAACTCTAAAAGCATCATTTGCTACTGCGTCTTCTTTGTCACCTACAGTACCAACTTTTGTAAGTAAAGGATTTGCCGAAGCGTCAAAGTTAGGATTGCTGCCGTAACCAAAATCTGTAGGAAACACTGTCAAGTTTTTATTTTCTACTACATCTTTAAAACCCAATGCTGGGGAAGAAGCATATGGATCTTCCATACCTGGCTTGAGAAACGTAAAGTTTATGCCTGTATCTTTCAACGCATTGTATTGCGCCATTGTCTCTTCAATTAACGCCTCATAAGCTTTTTTTACTTTTGGATCATCTGGATTGTTTTGCATCTTTTCATATGCAGCAGCTATAAGTTTAGCTCGTTTCTCATCTTGATCTGGATAACGTAGATAGTCAGGCACATCTATGCCTTGATCTTTTAAGTATTTTTCTTCAGCAGCCTTTACTTGCGCAATGTCTCTTGATGAATACCTTTCATCATCTATTCTTACCGCAGCAGGCTTACCTGGCCTTGACAACATATTGACATCAGGGTTTGTTTCTAGTGTTTCGCCAAGAAGGTAGGGTCTAGCCTTTTTAGCCATACCAGCAAACTCTCCTACTTTTTGCGCCACTCCTGCATATGGAGCTACAAACATATCTACAGGAGCTTCCAAACCAAACGCCAACAAGTCTCTGTTCAATCTATCGCTAGAACTTTCGCTCATGCCTAGTTTTTCTAATTCATTAGAAACAACTCCTGACGCACCACCTACCGCCGCCTCAAGACCTGGCGCTAATCCTTGCAAAGCCCTCAAACCCTTACCAAGTGGGCTTAGATACAGCATATCTTGCATGATAGCATTTTTATTTGTTGTCGATCTATTAACATTTGGTGGTTGCATAATGTCTACAAGCTCTTGCATTGCATCATTAAACACTTGACCACCTTTAGTTTCTGAGAAACCTCTGGTATTCCTATCTCTAGTTATAAAATCCCAAATGGACGCCATTATGAACCCAGACCTGATAAGTATTCTTCTATTTCTTCTTTTGTTACGTCAGGTTTCTGTAGTAGTTGCGCCATTCCTACACTAGCTGGCACTACTGATGCTGATATATTTCTTAAATGTGCGAACTCTGGGTCAAATCTAGCAAACGGACTTCTTATTCTATTTCCTTTTTGCACCAAAACATCCGTAGCTGGTTTTCTTGATTGATCTTGAATTGCTTCATTATATTCTTTAAGTTTTGCTATTTCATCAGAACTCATTCTTTCTAAAACATCTTTGTCTAATGGTGTGCCAGTAGGCGTTTGTGGGCCTCTATCTAATACATTAAACAATGTTACCGTTTCTAAATTTTCTTTAGGCATATTCCTAGAAATATTGTCTGTACTTGTATAAAATTTTTTACTTGCATCTGGATAAAATGCGCTTGGCATTACGTCTATTAGGTTTTCTTCACTCTCATAAATACCTTTTGTTGGATTATATCCTGTCGGTGATTTGTAAGGTATAGAAAAATACGAATTGCTCATCGTATCAACCATTGGGTCATTTACATCTTTTTTGACTAACAAAGGATAAATTTGATTATTTGGTGTTTGGTTTCCTACTTTTGCATAACTCGCAGCAACAGCAGGATTATCTGTCATAAAAACTGTACCATCGCTTCCACTAATAGGAACTAAACTTGGGCGATCATCAAAAGCTTTAATGTCTGATCTTTGATAACTACTTGGTATTTCGTCATGTGCGCCATGATACAACATTGTGTCTGTATCAAAACCCATATCTCTAGCTCTTTGCATCCTAGCTTCAGTGGACATATCAAGTGGTGTGTTTTTAGCTAAATAATCTGGGTCAGCTAACGCCATCATTTCATCTGTTATTTCATCTGCTTGCCCTGCTGCTCTTTTGGCTAATATATATTTTGACATTTGTTCTGCCGCATCGTCTTTGCCTGACAGCAAATCTAAAATACCTTTCGCCAACCTAGAAGCTGTGTCTATACCCCTACGAGCCATTACCACTTCACCTTATTAGCCCAATATGCTGCTGACATCTTGCCTTTAGCTATATTCTTTGCATGACGTGCCTTGAATGACTTAGCTCGTTTAGTCATTTTTTTATCACCTGTTTTGCCTTGCTGACCAAAGCGAATAGTTTTGATTTTGCTACCTTCTTTAGCAACAACCACATGTGATTTAGTCGGGTGGTTTGGCGTTCTTTTTGGTTTGTTGTAACCACTAACACCAGCACGTTTGAGGCGGCTATCTTTTTTCTTTTCACTCATTTATGGCCTTAGTAAATAATTTTCGTAAGCTCTTTCTATTTCTTCGTTTGTTGCTAACGGCCTCAGTTTTAAAGCTTCTCTTCTAAATTCTAAGAAACTTAAACTATCTTTTGTGTAAAAATCATCCACCGTTCCTAACATGTCTGGTAAAACATTGCTCGTTACTTTTGGAGGACTTGGCACGTTAATTGATGCAGAGTTAGGCATATATGCCGCATTAGCGGGCATACGCATGTCTGGATATCCTGTTGTTGGCACATAAGCATTACCAGGGTTCGCACCAGACCCTACATAGTTTCTTTGCGTATTTGCTGTGACTGTTGGCGTTGCCGTAGATGTCTCGTACACATATGGCGTTCTTGTGCCTTGATCTACACCGCCTAGGTCATCTAAAAGATTACCCATTACACTAATCATACCACCACCTTGATATCGTCCACCGCTTGCTTGTGGGCCACCTCTATCTGTCATGTCTGTAAAATCTCTGTAACCTATTTGCTCTCTAGGTGTGTTTTCTTGCCCATATGGTGTTACTTTAAAAACATTACCTAAAGCTGACAACAAACCACCACCCTCATAAAATGTGCCAGAGGCGTTCATACCCCCACCATCTCGCATGTCTATGTCGGCTGGTACATACAAACCCTCTTCGGTGTAATATCCATAGCTACTATCGCTATTGTACTGATTATAAACATCACTGCCTGGCTTTACTTTTGCAGTTGCGCCTTCACCACCACCTTTCGGCCCAGAAGTGCCAATGCGATTTTGCGGATCAGATCTGCCCATAACAGGCGAAACTTTTTTGTCCTTAACCAGATCATCTGGCCTACGTTTTGGGCGTAAAGAAATGTCAACCATTACTTCTTCTTGCCGCCTTTTTTCTTACCTTTATGATAACCTGGCATCACTTCTTCCCCTTTTTCTTTTTAGGTTTTTTAGCTGTTTTAGCTGCTTCTTTAAAAGCTTTAGCTGTAGGAGCGCCTTTTGTTCCTGGCTTTCTCATTTTTTCTGGCTTTTTGCCTGCTGCTTTTTGCGCTTTTATGCGCTTACGTTTAGCTTGAATATTAGCATATAATCCACGTTTAGCCATGTGCATCTCCTATACTTAAATGCACACTAACACATTATGCTATGCCACGCAAATTCCTTCTTATAGGTTCACCCCAATTTGTTTCTGTCTGCTTGCCAACCGCTAAATAACGCCAAGCATCAGCACCATGAGATGTCCAATCGTGCAATGGTCTACCGCGCCAGGTTTTGTTTTTTTCATCAAACTCTCTACGATATTGCCTTAGTGCTTCTATGCCCCTGTTGCATTTTTCTTCATCAAACCAACATCTGTTAAGCATAGAACGTGCAGCCTGTATTCCGTCCTCTATGCCTAACTTTGGGGCAATAGTAACATCTTGTATTCCTAAATTATGTAAGGTTTCTAACCTTGACTTTCCTGTACCAAGCTCTTTAACCTGTACATCGTGGGGTAAGATATGATCCATGTAGTGATAATTTTTGTTACTAAGTTCTTTTGCATAATGATCTAGCCCCACACCAGAGTTTTCATAATAGTCTATCACCCTAATCTCTTGCCCGACATATTGCGCAAACCAAATAGACGTACTGTCACCTATACCTAAATCCCAAGCAGTAACAACACCAATACTAGGATCATACGGCACTGATGTTATTCTGCCTTCTTGCATAGCTGTTTTCATTTCCATTGCATAATATGCACCGACAATGGCTGCTTCAAACGAACATTCAAACTCTTGTTCGTATCTATCTTCACCCATTGTACGCTTGGCTTCTTCTAGCTCTTCTGGATCTAATATGTCTGTTTCTGATGCTTTAAACATCCCAGACCACCAGTCCTCGTTAGTCTTAGCATATTCGTAAAGTTCCCAAAATTCGTTACGCCCTTTAGGTGTTGAAATAAATGTGGCGCTACCTTTTCTGTCAGCTAATGACGGTCTAATAACTGTAGTCCAAGCTGATGCTGGGAAGTCACTATGCTCATCACAGACTACTGCATCGTAATAAAGACCGCGCATAGCATTATAATTATCTGCACCATAGAGGCGAAATCTGCTTCCATTACTAAAATCTATCCTTAACTCACTGTGGTTTACTTTGATGTCTGGAATGTCTCTGGTGTATTCTAATGCGTAATCCCAAGCTACTGCTTTAGCCTGGCTTCGATACGGAGCTATATACGCTACCCTTACGTTATCCTTTTGAACTGTAAAACACGCTCTAATTAAATCGTTAATAGCTGCCACTGTTTTACCAAAACGCCTATGAGCAACTAAAACTGCAAATCGTTCTTTACGATCATGGTATGCCTCAACTTCTTTACGAGGCTTATAGTTTATTTCTATTTCTTCCATGTGAGCTTAACCATATGTTCACCAGATGCGCCTGTACCGCTAATCTGCATGGGAAGCACTCTACCCATTAGTGACATAAATGATTGTGGGTTCTCTATAGCCTGATGCTCAAGATAATGGATCATACCTTCCTTCTTGGCATCCTCTACAAATCTAGGGTCAGCTTTGCTAGGATCATCGTATCTTGCTAAGACAATGTTTTGTCCTGCTCTATCTGCTGCCTCTAATATAGCATCTTTAAGTAGTCTTGGAACTTTATTACCTGTTCCTTTTTTTCTACCAGATCCTTCTATTTTAGTTCGATGTTCTTCTTTTGTACTCATATGTCCGTCCTAATAGGGTACTACCATATATAGTGTAGGTTAACTGATTTGCTAAGAAAAGGAAACCCCCACCAGCCTGTGGGAACCAATGGGGGGAGGCTCCTGTGTAGGGAGGGTCACGAGAGAGCCTTCCTAACCTGTATCACACATTAGCCTACTTTCATATTATTAAGATATTCTTTGTACGGTTGTAAATCATTTTCATCAATATAACCTTTTCTAATCATATGTTCTGCTTCCGAACCTACAATATATTTTTCACAGACAGGCTGGTAATTTTTAATCCTAGCTGCATTAATCTTAAACGTATCAGGTTTGTATCCTTCTGATGTCATTGGGTATACTAACTCATTAAACTCTGGACGTCTTGGAGCTATATCTTTTGCAGCCTTACTAATCTCTTTAGCAGTAGGCCAGGTTCTACTTTCTAAGTTTGTAAGCAAAGCTTCCTCAAAATCTACAAACCAATCTGTATATTGCCTGCTAGGAGCTAACTTAATAACCCTATCCACAAGAAACTGTGCTTCTGTTTTCATTGCATCTGTATTACCTTGAACGGCTCTAGGTGCATTTAACCTGGCTAACAACTTCATTGTATTGTTTCGTAATTCATCATTTCTTTGATTATTCATAGCTTAATCCTAATTCCTCTAATGTTTTTTTCATATTGTTTTCTTGTGGAGCCTCTATTGGATCATTCCATCTCCTACCATTCAACCAAGTAGTCGGATGTGGAATAAATTTCTTTTCTTTGTCTTTAACTGCTTCTGCATATTTTTTTGTTGCTTCAATTAGAACATCAAACTCTACTTCAAGTCTTATCTTTGGAAACAATGTGGCCGCTTTATATTTTTCAACTTTTCTTGGATATGTGTCCCACCACTCATCAAATTCTGTAATAGTTTTATGAGTAGTATTCATGTATATATTGTTATTACTTCCAAGGTTATTACTTCCAAGGTTAGTGTCGCGTTTTGCCATAGGGGGGTGTTGCATTTTGCTACTAGGGTCTATGTCGTTTTGCGACATGGGGTCTTCTAAATGCAGAACATAAAAATTAGATGTAAAACCACCGTCTTCTCGCCACCGCCTTTGCCTAGAAATTAAACCTTTTGTTTCTAAAGTGCATAGATGTCTATGAACTGCGCTTTTTTCCATTTCGCAACATTTAGATAATCTACTTATGCTTGGAAAGCACTCGCCTGTTTCTCCATTATGGTGATCTGCCAACCAATACAAAACAATTTTTGTTGCTGGCCTTAAATATGGCTGTTTCATTGCCAAAGCTGTCATATAGTGTGACATTTATTTTTACCCTTTCTGTCCAAATAACTTTCGGTTATCTTGACGTTGTTATGTGCTGCTGCCTGTGGCACATTCCTTTTTACCTCACACTGGCCCACATTAATTTGTGGGTCATTTTTTATTTGTCAGTGAGAAAGTAATCAGACAACACTTTCACAGTTTCATAGTTAACATTATCTATCGCCCCATCACGCACACGATATACTGTATGGCGTGACAAACCAGTAGCATTACAAACCTGTACAGGACTTTTGTTTTTCAACGCATCCTGTATTTTACCTAATGATAACAGGTCTGGTTCTAACCACTCCTTGTATTCTTTTGAAACCACTTTCATTTTTTTCCTTTTTTTGTTTATTATGGGTTGCATATAAGATACTAATGTGTATATTGCAAGATACAAAATAAAACAAGAGGTAAAAATGGATAAACTATCATTACATCGTATAAATCACGTTTCTCATTTGTTTATAACATCATCTGTATACAAAGTATTGGTTGATACAAACATTGCACCGACAGATGCAAAAAAGATTATTGATGCAATAGAAAGCGGCATCAACAGTGCTAACGCATATGATGAAATGTTACAAATGGAGTTAAATAATGCCTAAGAAGTTACCTGAAAAACTGTCTAAACTTATTGCTGAAATAGGCATGACAGAAAAAGATGCAACATGGGATGTGCATGGAACACCTGTTGTATTACATAAAGCTTGTGAAAAAATAGCTGCATTGTACGAAATTGTTTTTGACGTACCCACAATGTATGCACAGGATATTAATTCTAAAGAAGTAGCAATGTGTGTTGTTGGTCATATGGGTGACAAAACAGAATGGGCTACTGGTGAAGCTGCTCCATATAATAACAAAAACAATTATCCGTTTGCTATGGCAGAAAAACGTGCCAAAGACAGGGTAATACTTAAACTAGTCGGTTTGCATGGTGATGTTTACAGTCAGTCAGAAGCAGACGAGTTTCAAGAAGCACAACCTAAAAAATTAATGGATTTAGACACAGACGCAAGAGTAGATGCTGCTGTTACTTTCTATGAAAATTGTTCTGCTGATAAGTTTGAACAAAATGAAAAGCGTTACAAAAATTTACTAAACAGCCCTGACCTTAGTGAACCGCAATTTGATGCTGTTGTTGAAGCACATGATAAAAGAAAAGTGGAGTTAAAATTATGAAAGTTATTACAATTATCGGGCGTCTTACCAAAGACTGTGAAGTTCGTAAGAACGACAGAGGGGAGTTTGCAACCTTTTCTGTCGCGGTTGATGATGGTTACGGAGATAGAAAAGGAACAATCTATTTTGGGGTCAACTTCTGGCGAACCCAGCTTGCTCAATATCTTAGCAAAGGAACCCAAGTAGGTGTTACTGGTGAATTTAAGACAAGAGAATATGAGGGTAAAACCTATATGTCTATAAATGCTAGTGAAGTTAAATTACTAGGAAAAAAACCTGAAAACAACCGTTACGCAGAAGGTACCAAAATAGACGAAACAACGTCCAATGAAATACCGCCACAGGATTTTGACGATGAAATCCCATTCTAAAATACAAGTTTATGTAAGAGATGGGAAACTATTGCCTGTCTCTCAATATGATGCTGAACAACTAGAAGACGCTAAACAAGGTCAAGCCTACAACTTGCAAGCAACAGGTAAAAGGTCAAACCCTCACCATAGTATGTATTGGTCTATACTTAGAAATACTTGCAAAGCTACTGGACGCTGGCCTACAGAAAAACATTTGCACAGCGAATTAAAGTGGGCTTGCGGTTATGTCAAAATGCGTTGGAACTCATTAGCCAGCGCCCATATGAGAATTATGGATAGCATATCTTTTGACGATATGAGCCAGCAAGAATTTAATCAGTATTTTGAATTGTCTATGCAAAAACTATCAGAAGCCGTAGGTTATGATGTCCTCGAAGTATGATGGCATATATAAAAAAGGTGATGAGCAAAGTGAGCAAGAGATCAGCGCCTATTTAGGCTACAGATGGAAGTGTGAAATGATTAAACAAGGTCATTACGATAAGTTTGATTACATCGCAAAAAGAAACAACAAGATTTCAGCATTTGTAGAAATTAGGTGTCGATCTCACCCTTACGGAAAATTTCCTGATTGTTTTGTATCATTAACTAAAAAAATTAGAGCAGACGAATTAACCAGGGCAACAGGTTTAATGTGTTTTTTTGTTGTTTCATGGGATGATCAAATTGGTTACGTTAATCTTGACCAGCATTTCGATTTAACAAGAAGCGGTAAGAAATGGAGCCGCAGAGATAACCCAGAAATATCAGAATTATTGTGTAAAATACCAATAGAAAGTTTTGTAAAATTATGAGTAATTTAGCTAACAAACCACCGTTAGGACAAAAAGAACCTAAGAAAAAAAAGGATGCAAAATTTCTTAACAAAGTGCGTCAACAAAAATGCTGCGTCTGCGAAAGGTTTGGTGAAGCACAAATATCACCAACAACAGCACATCATCCTATCCATGATAGGCATGGTTTCATTAAAAGGTCAGATGGTGAAGCTATCCCCCTCTGTGAAGGACACCACCAAGGTTTATGGGATAACTCCAAGATTGCTATACACAAAGAACCTAAGTTATGGCAAGAGACATATGGCTCCGATTGGTCTTATTCTGTCCAAGAAACAGATAAGTAAAGCACTGGCCCTTTTTCTGGGTGACAAAACACTTTTTTAGCGTTGACGCTGGTTACTTGCGCATCAGTGTGATACACAGCGCCCTCAAGCCCATCCATAGCAGCTTTTAGTATGTTATCGACATCAGGCTTAGAAGCAGGCAATATCGCACCATATTCGGCCTCTAAACGCTTGACCTTGGGCCATGACTTAGGAATATCCATAAACGCTATCATTTCTAGGTGACAGAACTTGCTAATTACTTCAAGCTTCATTTCTTTCATCTTTGCCCAGGCTGCTGCTTGGATACGACTTTCGTAATCTTTTGTTTTCTGTGGTGTATAGGTGTGACCGTTACGAGTAAAACGTGGCCTACCTTTACCTATTGGTTGTCCAGATATTTCTATCTCAACCTTTTTTAATATCCTGCTCATAAACTTTATGTATGTTTTTTTAATTTTATTTGCAATTACCTGTTGCAATACTGTATCACATATGCTACATATAATGTATAAGGTAAAAAGGATATAACATGAGCAACGTATCAACAGACATAACTATTACTGTAAAAGGTCAAGATCTACAGATAGACATTTATGCAGACGTAGACAGTGACCGTGTGCCAGACAATATAGATTTGACCTGGAACAGCAAAGATTTGCCACCACGATTAAAAGCTTATGTCGAGGAACATTTCGAAGATGAAATCAACGAAGCTATTTGTTTAGCACCATTAGACTTTGATGACACTGCTTATGATTTATCGAAGGAGTGTTTCTAATGGCTAAAAAGATTAAAGTCGAATTAACGGAAAAGCAATGCTTGAAGGTTATAATGACGCTCGAAAGCCATTGTTTCGATATAGATGACGACACAACTGCAAAAGTAGAACAAAGGGTTATCAATAATGCAGTAGACGCAATGCTTGAAGGTTACGAAAAATGGAAGGAGTAGAGTGTGACTGCTACGGTTGCGTCACCATGCGCAAACCTTGCATCAATGAAGTTTTTGGAACTAGAAAATTAAACAAAGCAGAGGAAGCAGAATATAAATTTTTAAAACGTGAAGTCGATAAATGGTATGATGAACTTAATCGGCTTGACGCCCACCCAAACGTCAAAACAAATCTTTGGGTAGCACAAAAAGAACTAGCAAAGTTCACAAGCAAAAAAAGAACAGAAGGGGTAAACATATGACAAACCATTTTATAGCACTGGCTAAAGAATTAGGCCGTAGACCGACTGAAGCAGAAATTGGTCAAAGAATGAAAGAAGTGTTAGCTGTAAATCACGACAAGCTAAACGGTCAAACACAACGTAACAAAGTGACAGGCCACATGGCTTCTCAAAAATTTAAAGATGAAGCTAATGCTCATAGAGTAAAAGACAGTATTGAAGCGTCACCTAGAGTGCGAACAATTAACATTCTAATGCACTATAACCTAAATGCTAAACAAATTGCTAACGCTCTTAACTTAACTGTCAGAACCGTTAGAGATACCGTTCACCGATATAAATTGCCTCGCGCTGAGATACGTCCGATCAAAGGCAAAAGCAAAGATATAGTCGGAGCGTAACATGGAATACTTCACCATGCTCACCATCGTATATATCATGGGCGGTCAACCATTAGAGGCAAAGATATTATTTGCTAGTGAAGATGATTGTTGGAGTGTACTGCTAAACACAGATACTATTTATGACCAGATCAACGGACAAGCTGGTTTCTGTGAAGTGTCAGACTTTCCATCTAAAGTTGTTAGACCAAGAATTAGACCTAACAGTTGACATAAAAAATTAAACACTGTAGTATTTGATTTGCACAGTCGCGATATCGTGGCAGGGGTGTATAGAGTATGAGCTATACGCCCCTTTTACTTTTCTATAACCAAGCTCTAACAGAAAAACATGGGCAAGCTTTAGAAGCATACTCATTATGACCAGACACTTTGGTAATGCTTGGGAACTTCTTCTTGTAATCTTCTATTAGCTGACGCAACGCTGCTTCTTGTTCTGGCGTAAAGTTGTCAGAAAATTCTCCGTCAGCAATGCCGCCTCTACCACCAACTAGGCTTACCCCTATGGTAGTCTTGTTTCGGCCCCCAACGTGCGCCCCAGAGCGCTCTACAGGGCGTCCGTAGCCTACTGCACCATCCCTATGTATAACGGCATGATAGCCTATGTCAGACCACTTGCGCTCTTCAACGTGCCATCTGCGTATTTCTGCAACGACATCATCAACAGAATTGTTTACCATCCAGCTAGGGTTTGTTGCCGTAGCATGAATAATTATTTCGTCTATTTCTCTCATTTTTTACTATCCGTTCCTTTTAGTTTGTCGAATGATCTAGCGCCAGCCATGCCTAACATTCCTAAAAGCAAAGGCATCATAACGCTCATGTCAGCCTGTGGGATTATAACACCGAAACCAGCACAAATTGGGCTAACAATGTAATTAACACCAAGCCCTATTCCCCCCAGCCATCCTATGAGTGGACGCCAAGACGATTGGAACCAGTTGCCCTTCGCGTCAGCTTTCAATATTTCTAGCTGTGCTAATGCAAGCTCCTGACTATGGCGATCTGCCATCGTAGCCACCTCATGGGCTAGTTTAGCAGCTTGGTCTTTGTCCTGTATCACCTTCCCAAGTAGGCCGCTTACAGGTTCAATCAATTTGTCTAGCAATTATTTATCTCCCTCTATACTCATTGATGTTTTTTTATCAGACTTTGCAGAATAAGCGTTAAACCCCATAAACGCTGCGACAACACCACTGGCTGCAATAACGTATACAGACGCAATATCGGTTATCAACGAGGCTGCTTGGTCAAAGCCTAGAACACTAGCAAATAATATAATAAAAGGATAAATTAGCATCCCTGCGAGGGCGAAGCCAGTATAGCGCCTTTCGGCATCCCTCTTCAAATCCCTATCGTTTATCTCTAATCTACGTTCTTCCAGACGCAATTTTTCCCATTCGATTGGCTCTATAACACCATTACCATTACTGTCGGCTTTTTCGAACTCTTTCATTTGCATACTCCTGACATATGCGCCTATTATAACCTAATATTATTAATCGTCCATTTTTATCGTAAACAGCCCACTTTTTGCCATGCTCTATTGCGATTGGGTAGTTATCTCCAAACACAAAAGTTCCTGACTTGTGTGGTTTTTCATCACGCTTGCTTTCTTTTTTTCTTCTTGGCATTGGCTCATTTCAGGAAATGTAGCTATTTGGTAAAAACGTAAATTATCTGTATTTACAAATTGGATAAAAACCAAAACATAAATCATGGCAAGTAATCCCAGATGTTTAGCCAGCCCATGTAGTGGAGATAGGCCGTAGAGCCAATGAACGAGGCTGTGAGAAGCAAAACGATTGAAGCAACGGTAAGTGCCAGATCAGCCCTTTCCTGTGCCTCACGCTTCGCTAGACGCTCTCATTCGAGCTAT
>Ga0213859_10000271_pt1 | contig 23932 bp, 41 predicted proteins | sample PICome_2_FD_160133 | JGI IMG/M metagenome (GOLD analysis project Ga0213859, IMG submission 160133) | Coastal seawater microbial communities near Pivers Island, North Carolina, United States - PICO304 | ecosystem: Environmental > Aquatic > Marine > Coastal | place: USA: North Carolina...
AAATTTAGAAGATCTTTAGAGAGAGTATGGACTAGCGATGGAAAGAATACGATTGCAAAGGCATCGGTAGAAATTGAGACAAGTGATCCGACTGTTAATTCTTCTCGGTTTCTTGGTACACTATCGAAGCATCGATTTGTGACAAACTCCAATTTTATTAAAGTGAAATTCAGAAATAAAAAAAATGAGAGTTATGTCCTTATCGTTGATGTGGATCATAATAAGATTCATACAAACATGAGTGATTACTCTATGAAGTATGATGGTACTCTCACACAAGAAACACCTATTCGATAGTATAATATATATTAAGAATATATAAAATTTTTGATATAGTATGAGAAGAGGTGAGAAGAGATGAGAATAAATCAGAGACCAGAAAATAGAGAGATATACTTATGTGCTGCGGCAAAGGATGAAGATCCTTATATTGATGAATGGATGGACTATCATTTCAAATTAGGTTTTGAGAAAATCGTAATATTCAGAAATGATTGGTTCTATGAGAATCATGATCCAAGAGTTGAAGTTTTCATGGCAAATGGAAATAATATTCAGAATCATGTCTATGGAGAATTTCTCACTAAATGGAGAAAAAAATTTTGGTGGGTAGCATTCATTGATTTGGATGAATTCATAGTCCTTCACAAACATAAAAACATGGAAGAATTTTTATTGGAATATGATGATGTTCAGGCATTGGCAATCAACTGGGCATTATTTGGTTCCAATGGTCATAAAAAAGTGGTAGATGGTAATTACAATGTTCTTACTCGGTTCACTCGCAGAGGTACAGAGGAGGATCATACGTTGATGAAAGCAAGAGGTACAATTAAAACCTTGGTTCGTTATACAAATAGAACCAGAGGAATGGGAGTACATAATTGTTTTGGTATTACTCATACATTAAAAAGAGAAGAAATATTTGAGAAACCAAACACACCTACTATTGATTGGGAGATAGCACAATTAAATCATTATTGGATTAAATCTCTGGAAGAAGCCGAGAAGAAAATGAATCGTGGTCGTGCAACTACAACAATCAAAAGAGATTGGAAAGAATTTTTTATTGATAGAGATCAATATAGTAATTCAGTGGAAGATCTGAGTGCTATACGTTTTTATTATGGAGATACTATGTACAATAAAATCTTAAAAGAAAGAGAAGAGAGGAAAGAATGAGTCTTTTTTTAAAATGGTGGTTATTGTTTTTGCTTTCATTGGCAGGAACTATGACCAGTATATATTTTAATTTTGATACATTTATATATGAAAACGATTTCACTAAATTGACATATGTGATAATTGGAATTACCATTATGACGACAGTTACAATTGGTTATAAAATTTACAGTTCATATGTGAAGGATAATGATTTGTATCATTATGAAACTGAGTGGTTTCTCAGCGAAGTTGTAATCAGTCTCGGTATGATAGGTACTGTGATTGGTTTTATCTATATGCTCTACTCGGTATTCAATAATCTGAATATAGAAGATACTCTCGCCATACAGCAAAGTCTAGGTCACATGGCGAAGGGAATGGGTACAGCACTACTTACTACACTTATTGGCTTGATTAGTAGTGTGCTTATCAAGAGCCAATTAATACTGGTAGAAAATGAGGAAATATAGTAGCAATTTAGCATTTATCGACTTACTCTTTAATCTCATACTCGGATTCGTATTTCTCTTTGTTGTGAGTTTTCTGCTGATCAATGATCCTACAGAGAAAGATAATATCTCACAAAAGGCTGAGTATATGGTGATCATGAGTTGGGACGATGACAAGGATGTTGATGTGGATTTGTGGGTCGAAGGTCCAAATGGTCTTGTCGGCTTTCAGAATACTCTACACGGCTTTATGAATTTAGATCGTGATGATCTAGGACATAGGAATGATCGTATCTCTACAGGTACAGATGAATCACAGATAGCGTATATTAATCAAGAGGTAGTGAACATCAGAGGATTTCAACCTGGAGAATATGTCGTAAATGTTCACTATTATCATACAAGTCTTAAAAATTCTGAGATAGATGTAACGGTTGAAGTTTATAAGTTGAATCCATATTCAGAAGTGTACTCGGGCTCTCGGAAATTTTCTTATAAGGGTGAAGAACAAACATTTGTAAGGTTCAGTATGCGTTCGGACGGTTCTTACTACGGCGTGAATGAGCTGCCTAAAGATATCGTTAATAAAAGAAGGCAGGAACAACTGGAAGCATTGAGAGGAAATTCTGGTCTAGGTAATTCTATTCAACCTCAAAGTCTTCATGGAGGATTCTAATGTTATATCTGGTCATGTTAACAGTTTTATTGGTCTCAATCTTTTTTTATTTACTCATAGAACTTAAAACGAATTCCGTACATCTATTATACATCATACCTCTTACATTGATGTTTACAATAGGTAGTTATTTTTATCTTGATTCTTTATTTGGATATCCTACAAAAAAAACAAATGAAAGTGATTTTGAATTATTAAATTACCATATAGGCATAGAGGAAGAAAATATTTACTTATGGGTATTGATACAGGATGAAACAATACCAAAGGCGATTATAGTACCGTACAGTACAGAAAAACATGAACAATTAGAATCGGCAAAACAAAAGATGGGTGAAGGAAAACGTATGATAGGATCATTTGATACAGTTATCGAAACTGAAGCAGATGTAACTGGAAATCCCGGAGATAAACAATCTGGTAGTGGTACGGAAAAATCAAAGGGTGGGGAGTTTAGTCTGTTGGAATTGAATATTGAGAATACTATGCCACCAAAAGATGAATTTCAAAATTAAATATAACAATGATTTTTTGAATTTATAAGGGAAAAATAATTATTACTGAATAAGAGGTGAAATGAAAAATTTAAAACACCTAAATGAATGTCATGATGGCGGTGAACGCATTAAAGTGATTGGTGAAGGTGGTAGAGAAGATGCTATACGTTGGAAACTTAAAAAACATGATCATTGTATTGTAGATAAGTTGGAAAAATTGACTATTGTTGGTCCTGAAATACCGATTGCAGGTGGTATTGCAGATAGATATGGACTAAGAAACATTGTTGCACCATCTATGCTTGCTGCTAGATTAGAAAGCAGTAAACTATGGGCAAAACAATTTATGCAAAGGCATGATATACCTACTGCCAAATGGATGACATATACAAGAAATCCGGATGGTATGAATCAGGCTATTTTTGATATGGATAATATGCGTGATGATGATTCACCAGTAGTAATAAAAGAAGACGGGCTTTGCGGAGGGAAAGGAGTAGTAGTTGCAAAATCTAAACAAGAGGCTTGGAGCCATCTTCCACATATTTTTACTAACAATGTTTTTAATTCCCCTTCTAATAAAGTATTATTTGAAGACTTTATTGATGGATTTGAAGCAAGTTGTTTTGTCATGTCAGATGGCAATACATACAAAATACTTCCTTACTGTAGAGACTTCAAAAGATTAGGAGAAGGAGATACAGGTTCAAACACAGGTGGAATGGGAGCATATTGTCCACACCCATTGATTACGGATGAGTTATCAAAACAAATTGAAAAAAGAATTATATTTCCAACATTGAATGGTATGAGATTGGAGGGATTGAGGTACAAAGGTATTTTATATATTGGATTAATGATTAATGAGGAAGGTCCTCACGTTATAGAATATAATGTTAGATTTGGTGATCCTGAATGTCAAGTTTTAATGATGCTAATGGAAGATGATTTATATCCTTATATGAAAGCAATTGCTGATGAAACTTTGGATAAATTACCAGACCCTAAATTTAAAGATGGCTATGCAATAACCGTGTCATTATGCTCTCAAGGATATCCGAAAGAATATGTTACTGGTCATACAATATATGGTTTAAATGATGTGGAGAATGCTATTGTTTTTCATGCCGCAACAGAATATAATGAAAATACTGGAAAATATAAAACCAAAGGTGGCAGAGTATTAAACGTAACGGCATTAGGAGAAACACTTGAAGAGGCTAGAAATAATGTTTATAATGCTGTATCTAAAATTAGTTTTAATAATATGATTTACAGAAAAGATATAGGTAAAAATTGAATTTATAAGGGAAAAATAATTATGAAAATAATGTTATTGGGTAGTGGAGAATTGGGTAAAGAATTGACAATTAGTTTGAAACGATTGGGTCATTATGTAATCGCTTGTGATAATTACAATAAAGCACCTGCCATGCAAGTTGCCGATGAAAGAGATGTTTTTGATATGTTAGATGCAACTTTACTTAAACAACGTATTGAATTTTTTAAACCTGATTATATTGTTCCTGAAGTAGAAGCAATTAGAACTGAAACATTACTAGAAGCAGAGAAGAATGGTTATACTGTTGTGCCGAGTGCAAGAGCAGTAAACTTGACGATGAATAGAGACCGAATTAGAGATAGAGCAGCAGAGTTAGGATTACGAACCGCAAAATTTGAATATGCAGAAAATTTAGATGAACTAAAGATTTCTGCAAAAAATATTGGATTCCCAGTTGTTGTAAAGCCTGTGATGAGTTCGAGCGGTAAAGGTCAAAGTATTTGTAAAAAAATAGGGGACGCAAATAAATGCTGGGAATATGCTATTTCCAATATGAGAGGAGATAGACAACGTGTTATAGTCGAGGAATTTATTGAGTTTGATTACGAAATCACTTTGTTAACAATAAGAGATAAAAAAGGTTATACTGAATTTTGTCCTCCTATTGGACATGTACAAGAACGTGGAGATTATCAGTATAGTTGGCAACCTCATGAGATGTCAGATCCTTTATTAAAAGATGCAAAAGAAATGGCAAAAACTATTACTGAAGATTTAGGTGGGGCAGGAATTTTTGGTGTAGAGTTTTTTGTAAGAGGCGATGAAGTTATTTTCAGTGAATTGAGTCCACGTCCTCATGATACTGGAATGGTAACATTACTTACACAAAATTTATCCGAATTTGATTTACATGCAAGAGCATTTTTAGGACTTCCATGGCCTAATATAAAATTAACACAACCAGAAGGTGCAAGTCATGTAGTCTTGTCCAAAATAGAATGCGAAGATTTTGAAATTAAAGGAGTTGATCGTGCATTAGAAATAGCTGATGATGTGAGAGTATTTGGTAAACCTACAACTAGAAAAAATCGAAGAATGGCAGTTGTACTAGCTAGAAATGTAAATATAGCAAAAACTGCTGCAGAGCATATAAAAATTAAAGAGAGGAAAAATAAATAATGTTTAGATTTTTTTATGACAGTCGCTGGAGATGGTGGAGTACTTTAGGTACTTTAACTATTCTTGCGGCAATTTGGTATAGTGTACAATTAGATGTACAAATCAACGAGTGGTTCGGTAGGTTTTATGATGCACTTCAAAAAGCATTGTCACAACCCGGTTCAGTTAGTTATGAAGAGTATTATGGATACATGTATGATTTCTTTAGCATAGCAGGTATCTATATTATTGTGAATGTCATCTTCAACGGATTCCTAGTCAATCACTGGACATTCCGTTGGCGGCAAAGTATGGCAGATTATTATCATGAAAATTGGCAACGAGTGAGACACATTGAGGGTGCGAGTCAACGTGTTCAAGAAGATACATTGAAGTTTGCAAGATTAACTGAAAACTTGGGAGTAGGTTTAGTTGAAGCAATTTTAATGTTAATTGCCTTTGTGCCGATTCTGTACGGACTTAGCAAAGCAGTTACAGAATTTCCCATCTTTGGTCATGTTGATCATGGATTGGTTTGGGCAGTTATCGTTACTGCACTAGGCGGTACTGTGGTCTTGAGTTTGATTGGTGGAAAATTACCAGGTATTGAATACGATATTCAAAAGGAAGAAGCCGCTTATCGTAAAGAATTAGTACATGGTGAAGACAATGAATCCCGTGCAACTACTTCAAGTATTGATGCTCTATTTCAGAACGTTAGAGCAATCCATTTCAAATCTTATCTGCATTATTTTTATTTCAATATTGCAAAGTGGAGTTACCTTCAAGGTATGGTGATTGTGCCATATGTTGCATTGGGTCCCAGCATCATTGCGGGTGGTATTACATTGGGTGTTGTCAGTCAAACCACAAGAGCATTTAGTAAAGTAGCAGAGAGTTTACAGTTTATAATCCGTTCTTGGTTACAAATTGTAGAACTTATGAGTGTTTATAAACGATTGCGTGAATTTGAGAGAAATTTTAAATGAAGGTAATAAATATTATATTGATGATTTTTATATTATTTTTTGTTTCTAGTTGTTTTTTTGCAGAACATCCGTCAACAAAAGCAGATGGTATTTATGAACCAACCGACAACATTACAATTCCACAAAATAAAAGATATATTTGAAAGGTTAAAATGAAATTATTTTTTACACTTATAACAGCAACAATTTTATTAGGTGCATGTTCTGCACACCATCCAAGTAGAGAACACCGAATGTCGAGAGATTATCATCATCATGATTGCAATAAGTGGGTGCATCATGATCATGATGATCAACATGGCGGTTCTTATTGGCACACTCATTGTACAGATGAACATAAGTAATTTGATAGAATTAGATATTTATTATGAAAGAAATAATAATAAAAACAAAATTGAGACAAGGTATAAAAGATGTTGAAGGAGATGCAATACTGAAAAGTGTAGGTAAAAGTTCGAAAATCACTCATATTTCCGTAGGGCAGATCTTTTATTTAGAAGTTGAAGATGATGCCGATATAGATCATATTGCTAAGAATATATTTGTCAATGAATTATTATATGATTATGAAATAGTATGTTAACCAAAGAAGAAGAAAAACTAATAGAAAATAGAATATGGCGAAAACCATTTCCTACTGAATTGGCAGTATTTGATGCGATGTGGAGTGAGCATTGTAGTTACAAAACTAGTAAAATACATTTAGAAAAATTATATACTAAAAATAAGTATGTGTTTTCTGGGCCCGGAGAAAATGCTGGTATTGTTAACATCGGAGGATTAGATAGAATTGCGTTTAAAATGGAATCTCATAATCATCCCAGTTACATTGAACCATTTCAAGGTGCTGCAACGGGTGCAGGAGGTATTTTACGTGATATATTTACCATGGGTTTTAGACCTATTGCTTTGACTAATAACTTGTTCTTTGGAGATCCTGCGTTTTCAGATGATGCCAAACGTGTGATGGATGGTGCTATCAAAGGTCTGTCACACTATGGCAATTGTGTTGGAGTACCTACCGTAAGCAGTAAAATCAAATTTCATAAACATTACGAAAAAAATCCACTAGTTAATGCAATGGCTGTTGGTCATACCAGAGGCCATATATTGAGATGTGGACCAAAAGATCCAGGCAAACTTTTATATGTGGGCGCTAAAACAGGACGTGATGGAATTGGTGGAGCAGTGATGGCGAGTGATAGTTTTACGGATGGTAAAAATCTTAAACCAACAGTACAAGTTGGGGATCCGTATTTAGAAAAACTATTAATAGAAGCCTGTCTAGAACTTGCTGAAACAGGACATGTAATTGCAGCACAAGATATGGGTGCGGCAGGACTTACAAGTTCAGTCACCGAAATAGGCATAAAAGGAGGTTCAGCAGCATTTAAAGGTAAATGTGGGGTTGAACTAGATCTAGATAGAGTACCTTTAAGAGAATCGGGAATGGAGGCATGGGAAATACTATTGAGCGAGTCCCAAGAACGAATGCTTTTTGTGGTGCATGATTGGGGTATTGAAGAAGCAAAGGCAATATTTCATAAGTGGGACCTAGATTGTGTCGAAATCGGACATTTAACAGAAGGCGGAAATTTTATTGCTTATAAAGATGGAAAGGTTTGTTGTAATTTTCCATTGAGTTGTTTGGAACCTCCAAAATTAGATAGACCTGTTGTACCTATTTTTGAACGGGCAGAAGTGATAGAAGAGCATTCTTATAGTACGGAAGATGTACTATCTCAGTATGACAGTGAAGTGCAAGGGAATACAATTAAAGGAATTCGTGAAGAAGTTGCAGTCATTCAAATTCCTAAAAAAGATAATCGTAGTAAAGATAAACGTATTGCTATCTATACAGATAGTTTTCCTTATCATAGTTATACGAACCCTAGACAAGGTGCTGAGTATTGTATAAATTGGATTTACGAGAAGCTAAAAAATGCTGGCGCAAAACCTCTTGCCTTGACCAATTGTTTAAATTTTGGAAATCCAGAAAAACCAGATATAATGTGGGAATTCAAAGAGACTGTCGAGGGAATGGCAGATATCTGTGAGAAACTAGATTTTCCTGTAGTCAGTGGTAATGTCAGTTTTTATAATGAAACATCTGATCAAAATATTTTACCAACTCCAGTTTTTGGTGCAATTGGATTAATGGAGTGATATGATTAAAGTTGGTGTTGTTATATTTCCTGGAACTAATTGTGATAAAGAAACAATCAAGTTTTTAAAAACTTTTAAAGAATTTAATGTATATACAATATGGCACAGAGATACGAATATCGAACTTCATGATCTGTATGTATTTCCTGGGGGTTTTAGTTATGGTGACTATTTGAGGGCAGGTAAAATAGCAACATTTAGTCCAGCAGTTGAAGAAATAGAGAAGCATATTAGATTATTTGAAAAGAAAGCACTGGGTATTTGCAATGGTTTTCAAATACTATGTGAATTGGATTTACTTCCTGGTACATTGAGAATTAATGATAATTTAAAATTTATTTGTAAACCCATTACCATATGTGATTCAGATGACGAATATGTGATACCTATAGCACACGGTATGGGTAATTATTATCATCCTCATCCAGAAATGTTGAATGTTGCTTACAGGTACTATGATGATAATCCAAATGGTAGTGTTAATGATATTGCTGGCATTTATAATTGGCGAGGAAATGTTCTCGGATTAATGCCTCATCCTGAACGAGCATTTGAAAATCATCATGCGAGTAAAGATGGATATAAAATTATTGAAAATTTTTTTAATAAAGAATTTTATGTTTTATGAATCATTATAAACGTAAAATAATTCTGTGTTGTATTGCAAAAAATGAAGATGATTATATTCAAGAGTGGTTGGATTATCACTTCAAATTAGGATTTGAACATATTGTTATATATGCTAATGATTGGAATTATTATAATACAGATGATAGAATTACTATCGTAAATTATCCTGGATTTGGTGTGCAACAATTTGCTTATAATCATTTTTTAAATTATTTCAGGAATAATTTTTGGTGGGTAGGTTTTTGGGATGTTGATGAATTTTTAGTTTTAAATAAACATACCACACTAAAAAAATTTTTACTTGACTATGACGATTATACATGTATAGCGATTAACTGGGCAAATTTTGGAAGTAATGGACATAAATTTGTTGTTAATAAAAATTATAATGTATTAGAAAGATTTACAAAACGATCAAGAGCGAGACAATCATTTTTTGAATATGGTAAAAAAAATTTTTTAAATTCTGCTGTTAAGTGTATGAGGAGATACAATCATCAGGGTTTAATGTTTGTTCATGAGCCTGAAGGAATAATACATACCTTAAAAAAACAACCTATGAGAGGACCATCAAATATTGATATTAATTATGATGTTGCTCAGTTGAATCATTACTTTATAAAAAGTATTGGTGAAATGGAAAAAAGAATATTGAATGGAGTACCTGATGTGGGTAGATTCAAAACCAGAGAGTTTTATACATTGAGAGATTATTATTGTAATTTAGTGGATGATCATAAAGCACTAAACTTTATGAATGAAAATAATTTAGTATTGGAATAATATGAAAACAGCATTGATCAGTGGAATTACAGGACAAGATGGTTCTTATCTAGCAGAATTTCTTCTCGAAAAAAAATATATGGTACATGGAATCATTAGAAGGTCGTCTTCTTTTAATACAAAAAGAATAGATCATATCTATAATAATCCATATTTAAAATTACATTATGGTGATATGACTGATAGTTCAAGTTTAATACACATTATTCAGAAGACAAAACCCGATGAGATATACAATCTAGCAGCACAGTCTCATGTAAAGGTATCTTTTGAGATGCCTGAATATACAGCACAAGTTGATGCAATGGGAACATTAAGATTTTTAGAAGCTATTCGAACATTGGGCTTAGAAAAGAAAGTGCGATTTTATCAAGCATCTACTTCTGAATTGTATGGTCAAGTTGCAGAAACTCCGCAGACAGAAAAAACTCCATTCCAACCATGTTCACCATATGGCGCAGCAAAACTATACGGATATTGGATTGTAAAGAACTATCGTGAAGCATATGGAATGTATGCTTGCTCTGGAATATTATTTAATCATGAATCTCCGAGAAGAGGTGATACTTTTGTGACAAAGAAAATTGTCAATGGATTGAGAGATATTAGAGATAGTAAGTCACATATTTTAAGTCTTGGTAATTTAAATGCACGTAGAGATTGGGGTCATGCAAAAGATTATGTAAAAGCAATGTGGATGATGTTGCAAGTCATGATTCCGAGTGATTATGTCATTGCAACTGGTGAGCAATATTCAGTAAGAGATTTTGTAAATGAAGCCGCTCCTCATTTTGGTTTTGATATACGATGGGAAGGAGAAGGTGAATTTGAAAAAGGTTATGATAATAACACGGGAAAAATGCTGATTTCTGTTGACACCAAATATTTTAGACCTACTGAGGTTGATAGTCTGTTAGGTGATTCATCAAGAGCAAAAAGGAGTCTTGGATGGAAACCTGAGTATGATTTTAAATCATTAGTAAAGGAGATGTGTTATGGAGAAAAATGAAAAAATATTTTATTAATTATGCGAACAATGTTGAAAAATATTTAAAACAGCAAGAAATTAACTTAGATAGTGCAAAGAAAAATTTAAATTTTGATGAGTACATTTGTTATACTGATAAGGATATTGATTTTGATTTTTACGAAAAAAATAAATTTATTCTGAATCAAAGAAGAGGTGCTGGATATTGGTTATGGAAACCTTATGTAATCTTGAAAACTTTAAACCAAATGCAAAACGAAGATCTACTTTTTTACTTAGATGTTGATCATGTTATTGTAGAAAAACCTAATGTTGATATTTTGCTAAAATGTCTTGAAGAAAGTGAAAACCAAATGATAGGATTTGAATTGCCGGATTCCAGACAAACATTATTACATCTATTAAAAGTAGAATTTAATAAAATTATTTCAATCGATTCTGATGACAAGAATGTGTTTAAAGATATGTTGGTTGGTGTTTATGATAAAATGACAAATATTTTGTCAAATAAAAATTTTATAATGAATAGTAATGATTGTTGCACCAAAAGAGATTGTTTTTTGATAATGGAATTAGACGATGAAAAATATTATTGTGATATACAATGTGCTGCGGGTTATGTTTTTTTGAGAAAAAATAATTTTACAATGAATTTTGTGAAAGAATGGTTAAAATATTCAACTGATCCGAGAGCATTAACTGATCAGAGTAATGAATTAGGTCAAAGTAATACTCCTGTATTTACACATCATAGACATGATCAATCTATATATTCTTTATTGATTAGTAAATATAATGTAAATAAAATAAAATGGTCCGATTTTCACAATAAAATTTTTAGAGACACAAATGAAACATAACGAAAAAATATTTGTTGCTGGCCATAATGATATGGTTGGATCTTCTATATATTAATTAATGGTATGGTTGGATCTTCTACATATTAATTAAAGGTAAAAATTGATATTTGCGTTACTCACTCTTTTTGTTGCACTGATGATATCTTCAGTGGCAGCATACTACTCAATAGTTGGTCTTATGGCAATTTTTGCGGCAGCAAAAATACCTATTGCTATAATGGGAGGTGTTTTAGAAATTGGAAAATTAATTGTAGCATCTTGGACTTTCAAGAATTGGAAAACATCTCATGCTTTAATAAAAACATATTTTATTATTTCAATAATTGTTTTGATGTTTATAACCTCTTTAGGTATTTTTGGTTTTTTATCTAGGGCACATTTAGAACAATCTACACCAATAAAACCTTTATCTTCTCAAATAGAACAAATTCAAATAAAAATTGATCAAAAATTTGATGATAGGTTGAGATTAGAAAACACATTAGAAAATTTGAATTCGGCATTTGAGAAGTATTTAGAATTGGGTGCCGTTACAAAAGGATTAAAAGCTAGGGAGGATTTAAAAGAGGAATCTGATTTTATTAAATCAGAAATTGATGCTTTGTCTGAAGAAATAATTGAATTAAATACAGCCGCAATAAAAATTCAAAATGAAATTGATATGATAGAGGTTGAGGTAGGACCTATTAAGTATATAGCAAATCTATTATATGAGGATGTCAATTCCACGGAATTAGAAGATTCGGTACGTTATATAATATTATTACTGATTTTAGTTTTCGATCCATTGGCTGTTGTATTAGTTATTGCGGGTAATATATCATTAAGTCAAGAATTTGAAAAAAGAAAAAAAATAGAGGAAGAAAAAAACAGTCTTACTGTTGTCGATGAGAACTCAAATGAGAGGGTTATAACTCAAAAAGATATATTGAATATTAAAGAAGAAAGTGAAACAATTCCTATACCATCCGATGCTCCTGAAAATGAAAATGTTATAGTTGATGAGAGTAATGATCAAATCATTGATTCATCAGGTAATCGTTGGATTATTTCTCAGTGGAGAGAAAAAGGATTTAAATCTCCAAGAGCATATATATCTTTTTTGAAAAAATTTGGTTGACAAACTTTGCAAAATTTGTTAAAATAAATTTAGTGTAATTGATAAACCTCAGTCTAAAAAATATTATGAATGTATTTTATCTTGATAAAAATCCTTTTGTTGCTGCTAAATATCATTGTGACCGTCATGTAGTGAAAATGATTATTGAGTATGCTCAATTAATGAGTACTGCTCACCGTGTTCTTGATGGTGAATTATATATAGATAAAACACGAAATGGTCGCAACATAAAACGTTGGAAATTAAATGATGAACGTGAAGATATTCTGTACAAAGCTAGCCATATAAATCATCCATCAGGAGTTTGGTGCAGAACTTCTGCTGACAATTACAATTGGCTATACGAACTCTTTTATAATTTGTGTGGTGAATATACTAGAAGATATCATAAGATACATAAAACTGAACAATTAGCAGGATTGCTTGAACAGGTTCCGGTAAATATTCCATTTAAAAATTTTTCAGAACCTCCTCCTGCCATGCCAGATTATTGTAAGATAAATAACAATTCTATCGCATCATACCGTAAATATTATATTAATGAAAAATATAAATTTGCAACTTGGAAAAATCAAATTCCAAATTGGTATTTGCAAAAAAATTTCTTGACAAATTGATCGATTCTGTTATAATGATTTCTTGTTACGGTAGTTTTTTAACTCTGTAAGAGGTATCATGTTAATAGTTGTAAATTCAAATCTGAAAAAACAGATTAAAGAAAAATTTTATTCTATTTCATATTATGTATTGAACAAGATGCTTACAAAAGAAGATCAAGAACATTTGATAGTCAGAATAAAATTTGATTCAAAATTGGATGCCGATGGTTATTGTGGTATTACATTTGATGAAGATTCATATCAGAAAAAGCAAACTGATATGACCGTTACTCTAAATCGTAATTCGATCTATACTGATCATATATACAGAATATTATCTCATGAATTGGTACATGTGGCACAATATGCTTCAGGACGTTTAAGAGAACGTCCCACCTGCACCATATGGGAAGGAAAAAAAATTTCAAAAAAATTAAATTATCGCAATCGACCGGAAGAGGTCGAAGCTTGGGCGCTTGAAGGTAAGTTATTAGGATCGTGGAAAAGAACTAAAGATGGAAAAATTATGAAACAACTTCAAGTAAAGAAAAATAAATGAATATGCCAGAACTCTTTGATGTTATACGTTTGATTCCAAAAACGGATAATGGACAAAAAGAAATTAATAGACATGGAGATGTTGTTGATGTTATCTTAAAAAAGAAAACATCTTTTTGTGCTTTGGCTAATGATGGGAGATGTCATTGGATAGATTTTCCAACCGACAGTAATTTTTTATGGCAACAAATTGCCAATTTTTCAACTCAAACGGAGACCTAATATGACTAGCGATTCTTTTCGTAAATTTTTACAAGATATTCAAAGTTGCTCTGATAACAGATTGAGAGAAATTTATACTGCAGTTGTTGATGAGATGGATGATAGATCATGGGAAAAAAATAAAGTTGATGAAGTTGCTGAGGCATTATCTGATTATCAATATGATCATTATACACCAGAAAAATTATCATTATATGGTATTGAAAATTATGAACAATTATGAAAGTTGAAATTTCCGATTACAATAGTTCTGAAGAACAAACTGTTGATGTTAGTGTAGAAGATTTTGATGTGTGTAACTTAGATGTAACACTATCTCACATCATTCATCCCGCTCTAGTTAGATTAAAGGCGATTAAAAAATCTGCTCCATTGGTGGATAATTCTGATGTTTTAGATTTAACATTATGGATGTCCGATGATGAATTGAAAAAATATTATGAATTTGGAGACACAGATCTAAATTTTTATAATAGATGGGATTGGGTATTAGATGAAATGATTTGGACTTTTAATCGTGCTAAAGACGGTAATTATACATCGAAAGATGATGGAGGGTTTGAACGAATGGAGAGAGGGTTTAAACTATTTGGTAAATATTATACAGCACTCTGGGAATAGTATATGAGTTATTTTAAAAGTTATTGGACTTTTTATAAAAAAATATCTAAAAATAAAGGGTTTGAAGCGCAGTTAATGAGAACTAAAAATTCTTGGTTTTTGTTTATCTTATCATGGTCTAGGAAAATACATCATGCTGGATTATCTTTTAAAATAGGATTTCTTGGTTATGAGTTTCACGCTAAACTCTACGATTTTAGACATTGGGATTTTCAAAAAGATTGTTGGGCATCTTCTAAAGATGACACAGACATAAAAATCGATTTAACTTAAAAAATGTATTGACATTTACATATTTAATTGTTAATATTGAATAAGTGAGTTGATATTTTAACTTTAATGAGAATTTTTATGATTTGGACAGATTTATATATTTTTGGGTCTTCATTATTGGTTCTATTTTTTATTTGCTTGTATGGCTATATAAAAGGTTAATATGATTCAGAATATTATTATTTTTTGTGCTGGTGCTCTTTTTGGACTTTACTATCCTGAATTAGTAGAAGAAGGTATTTTATTTGCTCAAGAATTTCTCAATAAGGTAATGGTATGATATGATATCTCTCACACCTAACGCAGTAAAGGAAATAAAAACCATTATGAAAGATCAGCATCTTGATGATGATGTTTTTATTAGAGTGGGTGTGAAGGGTGGAGGCTGCTCAGGTTTTACATATACTTTTGATTTTGATTCTAGAAAGAACAAAAGATTTGATCTGGAATTTGAATCGCACGGAATGAAAATATTAGTGGATAAAAAAAGTCACTTGTATATTTCCGGTACCGAGATAGATTGGAGTTATAATTTGATGGATCGTGGATTGAGATTCAATAATCCGTCAGCAAAATCATCATGTGGTTGTAAAACATCTTTTCAATTTGACATGCCTGATGTTAAAGAGAATGTATTTCAACCAACTTGGTAATGATAAAAAATAAATGCGGGATGTTCCCTCAAGCTGTCTTATAAGCAGTCGGCAAATTTGGGGGCGGTGCCAACGAGGTTCAACTCCTCCATCCCGTACCAACTTTTATTAAGGTTAAAATGACAGAACAAACATTAAAAACAATTGAATTTTATCAAAAAGAACAAATTCGTATGATGCGTGAATTTGTTGATAATTTGGAAAAAGTTACAAAACAATTTCAAGAAGTTGTAAAAAAAATGAACGATAAAACTTTAAGTTAATGCTACAAGAATATTGTATTGTTTTTATAAATATTTATGTATAAACAATACAATTAATTCATTTAGGATATCAACATGAAAAACTTTATTTTTATATTGTTTCTTCTGACACTTCTAGGATGTCGAGATAGTTTACCTGTTAATGAAAAAGAAACTTTTAGGGAAGTCATTCATAATAATGACAATTATACTTCATTAAAAGAAATAGATTATAAAACTACTGTAACTGAAAAATCTGATAATAATAGTGTGAGTGTAACTACAACGACAATACCATCAAATCAAAATACTTTTGACAATTTGACACAATCTGATTCTGAAGAATTTGTTTTAGCATTATTTGAAGGAAATTATGATAATGTAACTTCTGGTAATTTCACTGCAGGTGTTTTACCTAATTTGACATTTTATTTAGAAGGTGATTATGATAAATTTTCTATAAATCAGACAGGAGTGGTACCTTCAAGTACTGATTTTAAAAATACTACGAATGGTTTTTTTATGTATAAATTGAACAAAGATTATGTTATACTACAAGGTGCAAATGTGAATTCAGATAATGTCAGTGATATTACACTGGTGTATACAACAAAATTATATACGTTTGTCGAAAAAGATTTGAAAATCAGTAATCTAAAACCTGTTGATTTTACATTGTATGTGAAATAAATGTCATTTAAATTTGAAATATCAATTAGTAATTATCGTGATGATGATTTTTTTGTTCATGCTGAAATTATCAAAGAACATACTACTATAGGCTTAATTGCTGTTCAAAAAAATGCAATTGAACGATACTATGAAAAATATCCTGAGGCAGATGATAAGAAATTTCTGAAAATAAAAAGTAAAATTTCTTATGTAGAATAGAAAATCTCCTCAGGATTTTTTTTAATCTAAATAACATCTACTTAGCATTATTGAATATCATAAATAAAAAATAAAAAAAAGAATTTTTGTTTTTTAAGGAAATACATATGCAGGGATTTAAAGAATACTGTCAGTCTCTCCACGAAGAAGTTCAATGGACAAGGAGTTTATTTGATCATCTGTACACATTACCCTATAATGAAGTCAGGGATTTCTTTCTGAAGCAGGAGGTTATAAAAGCCAGAGATACAAATCCTGAGGTGGAGAGTTATAACTATCTGATTTCTGATGATGACCAGCGTTTTCAATTACCCTTGGTTCCTTCCATGATTGAACGAGTGGTTGGTTCAGTGGTCACCTATGGTATTCATGCAAGCAGTCCAAAGAACTTGGAGAACTTGATCCCTCTTCAGGACAAGAAGAGCAAACAGATTTCAGTCTTTACTACTGATGAAGAAGGGCGAATGAGTTCTGGTGTCTGGGGTGGTGGGGGTGTCTATAGTGTTCTCAAAGGTAATGTCTATGCAGGTGGTAGCACGGACATCATGAGCATCGTGGACAAGCAGGGTCGCCGTTTGGTGGACCTTGGTCCAAAAAGTGAAGTAGCCTACAGTTATGATTATAGAGATGTTGTCAAATCAAAAGAATACAAAAATATGTGGCAGGATTTGCAAAGTCTCCGAAATGGTTTGACAAAAAGACTGGTGGCACTTGGAAGAAAAAGCATGGGTGATCAATACTATGTGAATCTTGCAATTGATACAAATTCCAAATTGGTGAATGGTGCAATCAAGCGAGACTACATCAAGAAGTATATTGATGGCACAGAAAAGATTCTGATGAAATACAAGGAAGTCTTTGCCAAGATTTATATTTCTTGGGCAAGAAAGCAGAGCAAGAGTTGGAACATGGTTGCAGATACTTATGATGAATTGGTCATGGGCAATTTTCAGATTGTCAAGGTCTTTGTTGATAATGATTACAAGGAAGACTTCATTAATCATTTTGCAAAGATTAAGTTGACCGATGAAGACAAGCACCACCGAATTGTTCATGGTAGATATCCAGAAGGAGTTGAAATACCAACATGGGAAGATGTTCAGAAGAAAGTTGGATTCAAGTTTCCGGTGGAGTTTATTCCCTCTCATGAAGCTTTTCAATTACTTCCTAAATTTTTAGAAAAAAATAAAAAATAATTGAAAAAAAATGTTGACTTTCTAATCTAGGTCACGTATACTATATCTTGTGTTGATGAGTTATGAAAACTTTTTGAGGGTGTGAGATGACCAAGATTCGAAAAACAGTGAAAGTGTCCGAAATCGTAGAAAGAATGAATTCTACTTTGAAGAATTCAGATTTTCTTGATAAAGATTCTACTGAAGGAAAAGCCTATCGTGAAGGTGTTTGTGGTGCAATTGAGCAAATCTTGTTTGCCACTGGTAATTATCAGGGTTATCGTATGATCGATAAAAAAGAGGCCATCAAGCCTTATGCATTCGGATGTGACTATTCAAAATTGAATGGAGATGAAATTCCTGCTGCTGCCTTTGAAGGTGCAGATTCAACCCGCCGTCAATACTTTATTTGAGAAATAAAATGAATAATTTTTAAAAAAATACTTGACTTCTGTAATAAGGTCAAGTATACTAATTCCTGTGTTGATGAGTTATTGATTTTTTCCTCTTTTGAGAAGACAGATGACAAAAGCTGAAATGCGTGTTCGTGTTGAAGAAGCAATGAAATCTTATAACGGTTCAGTAACTAAATCCACCAAGGTTCTCGGCAAAGAACTTTTGAGTAAATATACTGCTAACTATCGTGCTGGTTCTGGTAGAACTAGAATGGGTAAGAATGGAAGTGGTAAATATCGCATGACAGAAACAAGAGGTCTTTGGTCTGCTTTTGTTTGAAATTTTTTAAAAAAATACTTGACTTCTGTGATGAGGTCAAGTATACTAATTCCTGTGTTGATGAGTTGTTGATTTTTTCCCTCTGAACGAGATTCAAAATGTTTGCAAAAAGAAATGTTGCTGAATACAATGATTGGTCAATTCTTGGCGGTACTTTAGAAGTTGACGGAAGTATGGTCATGTTAGTTGAAACAAAAGATGAATCATTTGATGAAGAAACTCTTCCTCTTGATGATCTTGCAGGACTGGAAAAGGCGATGATGAGTGTTGTCGCCAAAGAAGATTCTGCTCTTTTCAACCATTTAAATTTAGACGAAGCTCCTCTGAGCATGAGAGTTTGGGATCAAACCGACAGTAAGTTAAGATTTTGTGTTGAAATCGAATATGCAACAAAGTTTTTGAATTAATAAAAAATGAGATAAAATGTCGAATTTAGTCAATGATTTTATTGTTAGAAATAGAATGGTTCATACTGGAAATTCGGCATTTTATGCTCAATGTCCAAGGTTGACTTGTCGAGATGGTTTTTCGATGTCAGTGCAAGCAAGTCCAACACATTATAGCACTCCACGAGATATTGTAGATGAATACTCTGCCGTAGAGATTGGATATCCTTCTCAGGAAGAAGAGTTGATTTTAGAGTGGGCTGAAGATTCTGAAAATCCTACAGGAACCGTTTATGCTTGGGTTCCTGTTGAAGTTGTAGAACAAGTGATTTTAAATCACGGAGGTTTGTCAGAAAATTAATTAAAAAAATTCTTGACTTTCTGAATTAGTTTGATATAATAGATTATGTGATTGAGAGATATCACGATTTTAAACTTTCCTTAGAGAGATTCAAATGGCATTTGCTCCTTCCTCAACTTATTTCAATACTGGTGATGGTTCTGTTCTCGGTCGATTTGAAGAAAAAGATTATGGAATGCTTTTTGAGTATTCTGAAAATCGTGATGAGGATGGTTGGGGTGCCGACCGCAAAGCAGAACTTCCTCACAAAATATGGGTTTCAATGCCTAGATATTCTAACAATGGACATTGTCTTGACAGTGGTTTTCGTTACGGCAAAGTTCTGAAAACCGTTGCCTATCTTGCTGTTGATGAAGATGAATTTGGTAATCCTGTTTTTGAGAAATGGCAGTTGAAACAAAGAAGTCATTGTGAGTATGTTGATAGTTCTTTTTCCGAATTTGAAGTTTCAGTGTTTCCCTTAAATTGAGAAGAATCATGTCAGATAAAAGAAAACAAAAAATTCAAGAATTGAAAAATAAAATTGAGAATTGGGATGTTCCTAGATTAGGTTTTGCAGGTCGTAGACGTTTAGAATTTCTTTTAAAAGAATTGGAAAAAAATTAATTTTTTTCTTGACTTATCATAGAATGTTGCTATAATAGAATTTGTTGAGTTGATTTAGTTTTTTCTTTTTTGAGGTGACTATGGAAAACGAAACTGTTGAGTTGACCGAAGAAGACGAAGCAACCTTGGCACGATTAGAAGAATTAGAACTTGATCGTTTTGCCTCACTACCAGAGAATGAATTATGATGAACGCAATGAAAACCGCATCGCAAGCAATCAAATACTTTCAAGAACATCCATTTGAAGCAACAATTCACATGGATCACCGTCATATCTGGGATGAGTTAGACGATATTCAGGAGGTCGCTTCTGAATTGAGAAAAGCTTTTCCGGAATCTAAGTTTTGTGTTTGGAGACGAGGTCGAGGTAATCGTAAAGAACATGAAACTTATCCTGGGCAATTTCACAGTTCTCTGCCGTTGAAATTTGCTAATTATGTTTCTGTTTACATTCGTAAAGATTAATGAGGCACTATGTTTAATGAAATGTTTATGGCGCCAGCCAATGCTACTGTAACTAAAAATTTTAGCAATCCAGTTTTATTGAATGATCTTGTCAATGAGTACATCAATTCTGTCATGAGACACAACCGCAAAATTCGAAACAGTTGATATGACTAAATCTAAGACATCTAAATTGATTGCATATATTGTCAGTCATAATAATGGTAAAGAATACAACATATTTTTGCCAAAAATGTCTGAAGCAAAAACTAGAGCAGCAATGGAGATGGATGCTAAATCCGATGGTACCACATTGAAAAGTTATCGCATTGACAGGAGTGGAAATTATTTTTAAAAATTGAAAAAAAAGTGTTGACAGCATCGTTTGATGCTGTTATACTATAATCTGTGAGTGAGTGATTGATAACAATTTTTGAGAGATTTCAAATGGCTTATATTTCAGCAAAATCAACCAGAATGATCAAAAAAGCATTGAAAGAAACATTTCCCGAATTTACGTTTAGTGTTCGTAATGAAGACCATACTTCTGTTGGTGTTACCATCAAATCTGGTCCAACAGATTTTGGATGCGGTGATCATGCTCAATTGAATCATTTTTATCCTGAGAATTATGAAAATGGTGAATTACTTGCCAAAATGATTTATGTAATTAATACTTCTGGAGAACGTCCTAATTTCGATAAATCAGATATTCAAACTGATTACTTTAACGTTGGTTACTATGTTCATATGGAAGTTGGAACATGGGAAAAACCATTCATTAAAACTTTAACAGAAAGGAGAGGTCAAATCGCTGCTTGAAATTGATTTTTTTTCTTGACATATTATACAAAGTTGTTATAATAAAATTTGTTGAGTTAATTTAATTTTTAGAGGTGACCATGGATTTTGAAAAACAACTGAAGAAATATTTCGATTACATTAAAACTGATTATGTCGAATGGATGACGGGCAGCAGAGATATGGAATCTGATGTTCAAGAAAAAGTTGTCAATGAAATGATTGAGAATTTTAAAGAAAATGTGAGATTTGAACCTGGTCGTAAATACGGTAGAGTAGTTACTGATAATGGAGCACATTCTTTCATTTCTTTATGTAATGACGATAAAAGATTTCCTTATGGAACTATTATGAAAGCAGCAACTTGGGCTGCACCTGCCAAAAATTTTGGTAGAGGTAATATTTTTGAGGAGGATTTTTCTAGAGTGACTTGGACCGGAGCGAATTAAAAAGGTTGACAAACATGGATGTTTTTGTTATAATGATAGTAGTATTGGTGATGTTGAGATTTTCGATTTAAACTTTAATTGATGGTAAACAAATGAAAAATAAAAATAAATCAAGTTTGACTGTTGCACGATTAGAATCAAGAATTGCTAAAATGCGTCTTGATTTGATTGACATTAAACTTGCTAAGGCACGTAAAAAACTTATGAAAAAAATGGGTAAAATTATGTGTCGATCTTGTGCCACTGAATAAATAAAACCATGGAGTGAGTATAAACACAGTTAGACCATAGACCATGTAAAACTAAACTATGGCGGGAAAGGGTGCGCCTTCACAAGAAAGACACCCGGCAACAATTTCATAGAAGCATGGGTGATTGCTCCTTTCATTGTCTTACGAGTGTAAAAAAAGAGCAAAAATTTTACACCACCGAATTCAATACTGATCTATGCTTCTATGAAATTGTTGGAATACAAATTGTATATATACTAAGGTTTATCTAAAATAAATTTTTAATTATATACAATAGGAAAATTATGACCCAATTAATTGATCCGATTAAATTTACATCCACCGTTAATTCATTACGAGAGTTTTTTTCTAACAGAGGTTTTTTAGAAGTTCATACTCAAAATCGATTGAGTATATTAGCGGCATGTGAAGATCCTTTTAATGTTGCGACTTTTAATTATGCAGGAGAAGTTTGGCCATTACCGCAAACAGGTCAAATGTGGTTAGAACATGAACTATTGAGTAATTCAAATGCTAAAGGATTTTATTGCGTTAGTACAAGTTATAGACAAGAACCAAATGCTATACCTGGTAGACATGATATAATTTTTCCCATGTTTGAATTTGAATTTCCTGGTAACATAGATGATTTGAAAAGCATGGAATATGAATTGTGTGAACATTTGGGTTTCGTAAAACCAACAGAAAAAAAATACATCGAATGGCAAAAAGAATTCGGATTAGATTCGAATGATGAATTAAAATCGGAGCATGAATTACTGATGCAAAGAGATTTCGGCACTGCTATGATTACTGATTTTCCAGAATTTACCAGTCCTTTTTGGAACATGAGTAGATATGATGACGGTGTTCATAGTAAAAAAATTGACGTTATTTTAGGCGGTATGGAAACTGTTGGTAGTGCAGAACGGAGTACTGATAAAGAACAAATGAGAGAAACATTTCATACAATCACAAATGGAGAATATAGTCAACTGTTGTTCAAATTGTTTGGTAAAGACAGAGTTGTAAAAGAATTAGAAAAGTTCTTAGCATTTGATTTCTTTCCGAGAGTTGGAGGAGGAATAGGTCTGACTAGATTGATCAGTGCTTTGGATAAAGATTAATAATTAATATGGAGTTTTGAAATGGCAGAAAAAATCAATGTGAACCTACGTCAAGCCGCATTTTTGGTCAAAGAATTGCGTTCTCATTTAACTCCTGAAGTGGAATTGTCCGTTGATGCGTTTCTGCACACTGATGATTTTAGAGAAATTCTGGAGGCAAATTCTAAAAAAGGTCTAGAAGAATATGAAACGATGCTATCACTGGCCAAAGCAATTAACGTGCTACGTGGTCAAATTCAACATCAAAACCATATTAATGGTGTGAATGAAAAATTGAATTTGCTGGAAGAACAACATCAAAAAATGCGTTTGATTAGTTCTTATCAAAAAAAATGTTCTCTAGGATCATCTTATTCTGAAAAGGAAGTTGAGAGATTGATTTCTAGACAGGAGAAAAAAGAGGAAAGTGATTCATATTATGGATCTTCTTCTATCTATGTTGCTGATCAGAATTTGATTGAATATTTTGAAAAGCAAGAAAAGATTGTTTCCAAGAGAATTAGACTGATTCAAGATGAATTGACTTCTATTAATATGAGTGTCAAGTTTGATGTTGAACCAGAAGTTGCCGAATGGATTCGGCAATTGGACATCATGGATTGATTAATGGGGTTAAAATAGATTGAATGAAGAATTGGTTATATCAAAATTGAAGATTAAAAATCTTCTTCAAAATAACTGAAACTTAAAGCTACTGTCTATTTGGTGCTTTCGCCTCCTTCAAGTTTCCAGCATATGATTTGATTGACACACTTGTCGGGAATGAAAAGAGTTTTCTGAATAGAATGTATTGCTA
>Ga0213859_10000273_pt1 | contig 23790 bp, 43 predicted proteins | sample PICome_2_FD_160133 | JGI IMG/M metagenome (GOLD analysis project Ga0213859, IMG submission 160133) | Coastal seawater microbial communities near Pivers Island, North Carolina, United States - PICO304 | ecosystem: Environmental > Aquatic > Marine > Coastal | place: USA: North Carolina...
TATATTTGGAATATTCTTTGGTGCTTTAGATAATAATGTACCTAATTTTTCAAAGGTGGCATGAACTTTTTTTCTACGGAATTCATATTCAATTGACATAGCATTAAAGTGTTCATAATGCCAGTTATAATTTTGTATACTCTCCATAGTCCATGTAGTACATGGATGATATTTATGAACTGCGAGATAGTACATATCATCACGTTCATCTCCAAAGGTATAATATTGTTGCATTGTTTTACCTGACTTAGATGGTCTACGTATTGGTGTACCATCTAACATACGATGAGCTGTCGATAGCATTTGTGCTGATTCAACAATCATCTTAGGTATATGCTTATCACACAACATTTGTGCTGCAATTATCGGATCATTATCTAATACAAATATGTTCATAATATATATTATACCACAGTTTTATCAAAATGTAAACTATTCTTTTTTCATATCTTGTAGGTAATCATTCATTACTAAAATTTTCTTTTTCATTTTATATGATAAATCTTGTTTACCTTTGCAAGCTAATCTCCTGGAATAGTTTGTTGCCTTTGAAATATCTTTCTTCAGCTTTTCTACATTTATTGAACTCATAAAAACTCCTTATATAAAAATTAATTAAGCTCATGATGTAGATTTTCCTATAGGCTTACTCCTCTTCTGTTTTTACTTTCTTCGTTACTTTAAGTAATCCAGGGAAAGCTTCCTGAACTACCTTTACTGTTAAACCTTTATACTTCATTTTTTTATCCTTAGCCAAACATAACATTTCTGCTTCAGATTCATGAACTGATTCAAGTAGACCAACAAAGAGTTTTTCTCTTTTACCTTGATTCATACCACTATAAGGTCCTTTAAAGAAATACTTAAATCTTTTAAATCCTCTATGTAATGTGCTAGGTGACATACCTTTTGGTGTGTTTTCTGGTTTGTAAGGTGGTTTACCTTCTGGTAACAATGATACTATATCATTGTCAAAATTGATTCTCAGCACGTCCTTTACGGCTGGTAAATTGTTTTGTTGTAAATACTTGACTTTTTCAGCTTTTGTTTTTAATTTGCCTACGTTTTCAAATATTTCGTTTACTAATGGTTTAGCCATTATAAAATTCCTCCACGACTTCAATCAATAGATTGCATCTTTTTTTAATTAAATAGTTTAATACTTTCATTTTCATTGGAACTTTTTGTTCCATAAAAGTATTTATAATAGTTGTTTGGATATCTTCTGGTATTTCAGTCAAATCAATAAGCTTTTTATTTCTTTGGTAATTCCTATAGATTTCTTCTGGCATGATATCTCTAAGGTTATCTGAATTCTCTAACCATTCATTAATTCTATTTTGTCTTAATGGTGTTTGTGATTTTTCAGAAACAAATGTATCATCAGCTGATAGTACATTAGGTACACCATCGCCTGAATCACCTCTCATTATATGATTAAATGCATATGTCCTAGGGTTATCATCTGTAACCATTTTCTTTTGTATAGGACTAAACTGTTTGACATTTTTATATTTTTGTAATTGTATAAAGTCTTTATCGCTTGATACAATCATTACAGGTTCATCCTTTCCAAACTCTTGTGTTTCTAAAACAAGTGAAGCAATAATATCATCAGCTTCTACACCGTCCATGTGTATAACCTTATATGGTAAATTATCTCTAATTTCTTCTTTGACTAAATGTAAAATTCTAAAGATTTCATTCCAATCTTGATCTGATTCTTCTCTACCTTTTTTCCTATTTGCTTTGTAATATGGAAAGTATTCTTTACGCCAGGTATTCATACCATCTGCACATATAACCATTTGGCCATACTCATCTCTATACCTTTTATTATACATACGAATACTATTCAGTATCATATGTCTTATCATTTGTTCATCATTTAGTTTTTGCACAATAATATTGCTTAATGCAATTTGTGAATAATCAAGTAGTATCATTATCTTCGTCCTCAAGTTGGTCTAAAAGTTTTTTGAGTTCTTCACGACCTTGTTCATTTGCATGTAATAAAGCTTTAATTTCAACATAAGCTCTATCAAAAGTACGATGTAATCTATGTGGAATACCCATATACCTATTTAACATCGCATTTATCATATTGACAATAACAAACATATCCCTCGATTCTTGTATACTTTCATCTCTAAAATTCATATCCATAAATCTTTTATCATCAGATACTTGACCTGTAGTTATAAATTCTTCTAAGACTTCCATTAGGTATTGAGATATTTCTACACATTCATCCGAGGCTGCTGTAATAGGATCGACATCCGGTGTGATTTCTTCGCCCGTAGGAAATTTGTATATTTTTGCCATATATAGATCTATTATACCATAGTTTAGACTAAATGTAAACCGCTTATTTTAAATTTTTGACTGATTGTGCACCAATACGACAATTGATAATACCATTATAATATTTATCATCAATAAGTACATCTCGATCGAATTGCTCTTTAGCTTCCATATAAGCGCATTCACCCTTTGTTTTACATAAGTGTAGTATTTCTCTATGGAACATTTCATCACCTTGTTTTTCTACTTCTTCTTTAAGGTATGTATTACTTCCATAATAGTTCTTCCAATCTGATTCAACAAGTAATCTTTTTCTACGCTTTCTTGTCTTTGTTATTGGGAGTGTTTTTTTGCTCCAAAAGAATTTCTTTCCCACATACATCCTTCCTGTCGCTCTGTTCGTTATGAGATACACGAAACCATAAACGTCTTTGTGATCGTAATCTTTCGGCAGTTCGTATTTTTTGCCTTCGTAAACCCATTCCATTAATCTATTTATTCATCAAAATCGAGTTCATCTATGGGTTCTACCGCTGAACCACAATGCGGACAATAGATAGGGTCAGGTCTTTCTTCTTCAAAATATATTTTTGTAGAAGTAAAACAAAACTCACAGTTGTGAGTGTACCAATGATTTGGCTCCATTTTAGTTCCTATTCAAATTGCTTTTGCAATTCTGTATATCCACCAATCTTTTCACCCATGAAAATAATTTGTGGAAATGTACGAGCTCCTGGAAAAGTTTCTAACATCTCTTCTCTTCCAAAGTCTGTACCTAATTGTTTATATTCGTATTCTACGCCTTTAGACTCGCATAGTTGTTTTGCCATATCACAGTATGGACATTGTGTTTTTCCATATATAGTAATCATAATTCCATTCCTTTAAATGTATCTTCTGATACGTCTTGTTTAACTCCACCAACAACGTAAGAACTAATTTCTGTTTCTTGTGGTGCTACTTGTACATTACCTCCGGAAATCCATTTCTCCGTCCATGGTAGTGGATTTGCTTGAGGTACACTATATGGACAAGGTAAACCTAATGCTCTCATACGTTTACATCCTATCCATTCTATATATTGTTTTAATATTGTTTCATTTAATCCAATCATTGAACCATTCTTAAATAGATAATGAGCCCAATCTTTTTCTTGCTCAATTACATTTGTAAATAATTTAATTACTTGTGGTTCCATTTCTTTGGCAATCTTAACCATATCTTTATCTTCTTCTAATAACCTTTTAATCATCACTGTTGTACCAGCAAGGTGAGTATTCTCATCCCTTGCAATAAACTTAATAATCTTGGCATTACCTTCCATTTTTTTCAATTCAGCAAATGCCCATGAACATGCAAATGATACATAGAATCTTATTCCTTCTAAAGCATTGGCTGACATTAAGCACATATACAATGAACGTTTATGGTCCATTTTATTTGTTGTTGAATTGTTATCCTTTATTAAATCATCATAATATTCTGCAATATCGTTTCCACATTCAAGTATTTCTTTTACATCTAATAACCCGTCAAAAACTGCTGATGGGTCTGGATATACATTACGAATAATATGAGTATAAGAACGTGAATGAATTGTTTCAAAAAATGACCATGTTTCAATCCAATTCTCTACTTCCGGTAATGAAGCTATAGGAAGGAATGCAATGTTTGGAGCTCTGCCTTGAACCGAGTCAAGTAGTATTTGCCTCTTGAGATTAGATGTAAAGATATGCTTTTCATGATCTGTTAACGCGTCAAAGTCTTTCTTATCTTTTGAAATATCAACCTCTTCTGGTCTCCAAAAGAATCCTAATTGCTTTTCTGTTATCTTTTCAATTTGAGGATATTTTAATACATCGAATCTTTGAATGTCAACTGACTCATCTAAAAACATATTTTTTGTTAAATGTGATTTTTTATTTTTACTTAGTATTGACATCAGGTCTCCATGAAATTGTTGATTTGGTTTCTATTGCATCTTGTGCACATTGTATATATTCTCTATCTTCTTCACTTAACACAGGCCAAAACTTACTTATCGTTAATGTATGTTCATAAACGACTTCCGGTCTTTTCATGTGGTAGTCTTGTTCCATCCAATTTTGTAGGATGTCCATTCTTTGATTTATTTTATCTCTTAAATTTTGCAAGAGTCACAATCCTCATCGTCAATTTCGGGCGAAGTACCACTTTCATATGTATGTAATTCCTCTACCATTTCACCAGCGCCATCATATGTATTAAAATAGTATAACTGTTTTAACCCATATTTGTATGCTGTTACTAAGTCCTGTATCATTACGGACATAGGTATCTTATTATCCTCATAGTGTTCAGGATTATAAGATGTGTTAACCGAAATACCTTGATCGATATATTTTTGTAATATACCACAGATGCCAAGGTAACCTACTGGAGATTTCTGCTCCCATAGCAAATCGTACTTATTCTTAAGGTGGTGATAACCAGGTACTACCTGAGCCATAACTCCATCCTTAGATTGTTTATATGATACTAAAGCTCTTGGAGGTTCAATACCATTTGTACTATTACTAATTTGAGCGCTTGTTTCAGCAGGCATTAATGCCATGAGAGTTGAGTTTCGAATACCAGTTTCCCTGAGTTGCTTTCGCAAATCTTCCCACGGTAGACGTTCTTCATGCTCTATTAAATTATCTATCGCTTCTTTATAAGTATCGATAGGAAGTATTCCTTTAGAATATTTCGTATCATTATTATATATCAATTTTCCTTTCTCAAGTGCCAAATCTGCAGAGGCTTTGATTAAATAATATGACCATGCTTCTGCATATTCATCTACTATTTTATATGCTGATTCATCATATTTTAAACCTTTTTTGGCTAGGAAATACGCTAGGTTGATAATACCTATACCCAATGGTCTTCTACCCATTGTGCCTTTTTCTGCTGCAAGCACTGGATAGTTTTGATAATCTAATAATTCATCAAGTGCTCTTACTGATAGGTCACAATATTTTTCAAATTCATGTGGTTCATTAATTAAACCCCAATTGATTGCTGATAGAGTACAAAGAGATATTTCACCTTCATTATCAGTATCCATAGGTTGAGTTGGTAAATCAATTTCACAACATAAATTACTCATATGAATAGGTGCAACCTTTGGATCGAATGCACCATGATCGTTTGCATGGTCAACATTCATAACATATATTCTACCTGTATCTTTTCTTTCTGTTAAGAATTGTGAAAATACTTCTAATGCTGGTAGAGTTTTCTTTCTGATACTATATGCTCTTTCATACTTTTCATATAATTCTTTAAACTTGTCTTGGTCTGCAAAGAATGCATCGTATAAACCAGGTACATCATTGGGATCAAAAAATGTTATATTACCACCCGTCAACAATCTTTCATACATCAGCTTATTAAACTGAAATGCATAATCCATGTGACGTACCCGCGTTTCTTCGGTACCTTTATTATTTTTAAGTACTACTAAATCTTCAAACTCATAATGCCATAGTGGCAAATATACCGTAGCCGCTCCTCCTCTGACACCTCCTTGCGAGCACGACTTAACAGCTGATTGAAAATATTTTAGAAATGGTATAAGACCTGTATGTACTACAGAACCATCTCCAACTTTAGCACCTTCAGCTCGTATAGAACCGGCACCAATTCCTATACCTGCTTTCTTACTTATGTATTTAACAATAGAAGAAGCAGTAGCATTAATAGAGTCAAGACTATCCCCAGACTCAATAAGAACACATGAGCTAAACTGTCGAGTAGGTGTTCTAACTCCCGCCATGATCGGCGTAGGGAGCGAAATGTAAAATTGAGATATCGCATCATAGTAATCCTTTACGTATTTTAATCTGTTTTCTTTATATCCACTAAAGAGTGTGGCTGCAACCATCATGTATAGCATTTGAGGTGTTTCGTAATGTTCTTTAGTTCTTCTATCTTGAACTAAATACTTACCTCTAAATTGTTCCATACCTGCATAAGTAAATGAATCATCTCGATCATGTTTAATGTATTCGTCTAATTCATTGATTTCTTCTGGGCTATAATTTTCCATAATAGCACCATCATAAACTCCACGATCAACGTTTGTAACTATTAATTCTCTGAGTGGCCAAGGTTCATATTGACCATAGACTTCTTTTCTGAGTTTATATGATATTAACCTAGCAGCTACGAATTGATAATTAGGTGTTGCATCTGAAATGAGTTCAGCAGCAGATTTGATTAATAATTCATGAATGTCATAAGCTGGGATTTTATCATAAAGTTGTATATTAGCTTTCAGTTCTATTTCAGACATTGATACGCCTGTAATATCTTCAACTGCCCATTCTAATACTTTATGTACTTTGTCTAAATCGAAAGGTTGTATACTTCCATCTCTTTTTGTAACATTCATAGTGCTTATTCCATTCATAATATATTATATATTATACCACAGTTTACCTTAAATGTAAACTACTTTTTTTCTAATTCTTCTATTCTTTTTACCAAATCGTGGTAACCATCAAAATCTTCTAAGCAGATAGGTGGGTGAGAATCGCGTTCTAATACTGCAATTCTTTTTGATATGCCTGGCCACTTTTGATGAAACTTTTTTTCTTGTTTGATTATATCAATACCAAGTTTCTCTTCGCACCATGCATCGAGTTTTAACAACCAAGGATGTAATGGTTTAAAGGCAATATTCTTTGAAGCTAGAGAAAATATAAGTTTTAATACTTTTAATACTAAACCCCACATTATTTCTTCTCTACTTCAACCCCTACGCCTTCCTCACCATTCGGTAAAGTTACGTTTCGATAATAAACTATTACTTCACCTAATTCTCTTATATATCTACGAATCTCTTGATTATTCACTGTCATTTGTTTATAATCACCGACAGTTGTTGCAACAAAAACAACATCACCATTATTTTGTGCTTTCATTTCATCAAGAAATTTATCAAGGTATGTATATCCTACTGGCCAATCAGGATTTTCTCTATCTTCTAACTCACATGACTTAGGTCTTTTAGTTTCACCTTCAACCTTTTTACATGGGTTAGCAATTCTAGCTTCAGATACAACATACCACTTTGGTGTATTTAAAGAGACTTCCCTAGGCAGGGTTGGTTGTATGATTTGTAACTCTATCGGTTTAGATACAACTTCAATTTGTTTAGTTCCTAATAGTGAACATCCACTAATCAGAACTATCGTTGCCAAGGTCACTAATGATTTTAGTGTCATTTTCAATCTCCTTTATCACTTCTTCTGTTCCTTTATTAAATCTGATTTCCATTAAACCAGGTTTAGCAATGGCCAGTTTTTCAAAATTATGTTTAGATAATATACTTAAATACTTATCCTTATCTGCTTCAATCTGAGCATTCTTACGAGCAAGATTAGACAATTCTTTTCCTTGTCTCTCGTAATTCTCTTTGATTGCATTTATGGTTTGCTTCTGTTCTTCAACAGCTGCTTCGAGTTTTACATTATTTGCGGAAAGTGTTTGATTCTCATTATATAACCAATAACCACCTAATCCTAATACTAATATAATTCCTATCAATACTTGTTGCATTATTGTTCCTCTATTCTATATCTCAATCCGCTTTCGCATTTAATATTAATACTTTTTTTATCTTCATCAATAAACCTTAATTCTTTAAATGTTTGTTTACTGATTTTTCGAACATTCTTAAATGTTTTATCATCTGCATTACCCCATTCACTATCATATGAAATATGAATAGTATATCGTGTGGTGAATAAATCTATTAACCAATTAATCAGACTTTTTATTTGCTTCACGTTTTGCTCTCCTAGCGAGCATTCGTTCTATAAACTTCTTGCCCTCTTTAGTTCTTCCATCATAAACTTTCTTTTTTCGTTTAAGTAATGCCTTTTTACCCATGGCGTTTGGTGCTAAATCAACACCTCCACCAGCTACTGAATTGGCTGCAGCATCTTCCCACTGCTTTATATATTCTTGAAATGATTTTGTATATTTTGTTGCCATTTATCTCTCTATATTGTATTGTGAAACATATACATCATGGCCTGTTGGTATATGTTTAGCTTTAAATATATTTATATTAAAAATGTTACCAACAGGAATAGTATGTTCATCTACTCTTACTTTAGTGCCTTTTTTAAATATGTCATCTCCAGTTTCTGTATGACATAAATCATGTTTAAGTACATATGTACCTGTTTTTAATTCTTCGAAATCTGTTACATATTGACTGCTTTCATGTATAAAATCGTTTAATGTTAAATCGGCTTTATCCAGGGCTGTTTCTATTTCTTCATCAGTCATTCCTGTTTTTTCTCTTATAAGAAATAGTGCTGCAGCATAAGAACCTAATTTACCTAATGGAATAATCTTTTTGATATTAAATACTAATCTATGAAATACTGTATAAGAATCTTTTTCTTGTTTAGTTACTCTTTGTTTACCTTTCTTTAGTACTTTACCTTTATCATCAATAACACCAAGCTTATAAGCATCAGTCTTTTCAAAAGGTGTAACTAACAATTTAAGAAATCTTATAGCATAGGCAAAATCTGCAACTGCCTTTAATGATTCTCTTACTAATACTGTCATAGTTTCCTTAATACATCTACTATATATGGATCCATTGGTATTTCTACCTTTTCTTCTTCTGGTAAATAATGCAAATATACAAGGAATGGTTTAATTACATGCCAATGTTCATCATTGATTTTAAACCACATCATTTTATTACATGGTTCAATACCAAACACATTATATAAAACTATAATATGATTAAGTATTAACCTTACTTGCAAATCACCGGTTAATTCATACCTTTTAAGTAATCTCTTAAGGTATTTAAATCTGCTTAGGTCTTGTTTAAACTCTTCAATATCTAAACATTCTGGATTATCATAATGCTTAGCTGCAAAAAGCTTAAAGTTCCTATGTGTCAATTTATCAAAATTTTTCATATTATAAAATTATATATAACTTTATATTAAGACTCTAAACGAAACTCAGCTGATTTATTCAAATATGCGATTTCCCATTTATCATCACTGCTTACAAAACAGTAACCAATGTAACCTTTTTCTGGACCCTCTATTACTTTAAAAATCCATGATGCATGTCCGTAAGGTATTTTTTTGCCATCGCTTTCAGCTGCGATTTCATTAAAGAAAAATCTTAATCTGTGTGCTGCATTCCAAAAACGTCCATAACGAACTTCTTCTTTATTCCACACATCTTTAAATTTTTTCTTAGCATCTTTTAAGTCTTTAGCAAATACGTGTCTAGTAGTAGCCTTTTTTCCGTATGGTACATTACCCATACCTAATACTTGAACTTTACCACCAAAGATATTGTCGCCTTTAATGCCATAATTCCTAGCAGATGGACCATGCCATATCATATTTACTTTTAAACCTGGTTTCATTTTACCAAATGTTACTTTAGCTTCTGATAGGTTATCTCTTAATTGAAAGTAATCTTTCATTAGTCTTCCTCGTTATCTGCCTCATAGTTTTTATCTACGTAATCAAAAAATTCTTTTTTCTTGTCACCATCTAATTCAGCAGGTGATTTAACACCAAACTTTTTCAAAGCAGCTTGAAAGAATTTTTGATATTTTTCTTTTTTACTTTCTTCTTTAGTAACTTTTTCTTCAACTTCTACTTCTTCTTTAGCTTGAAGTTTTTCTTTTTCTTGGTCATGCTTCTTTTTAAGAGCTTCTTTCTCTTTAGCATGTTTTAGAGCTTGTTGAGCCTTTTCTTCAGGTGAAGCAGCTTCTTTAGAAACTGTACCATCTGGATTTTCACCTGACTTTTTAATTACATGTTTCTTTTTAAACTCTTTTTCGCCTTGAGCTCTAGGTTCTTCAACCTCTTTGACGTTTTTCTTTTCTTTTTTGACAGCCTTTCCTTCCAACACATCTTTTACGACGGATGCAATCTCTAGGCCCTCTTTATCTTGTAGTTTCATTTCTGTTATCCTCCGTTAAAGTAACCACTGTGTAATACCATTTCCCAAGTAAATGCTGATATTAAACCAACAACAATTACCCAGAAAACTTTATTAATTAAAGCAACAGTATTGGAATTGCCTGTTGCCAAACCTTCCACTCTGTCTATTCTATTTATAAGATTTTGTATCTGTTCTGACTGTTGTTTACTAAAACTTGTGAGTGTATGTATTTTCTCTTCAGCTCTAGCTAGCATAACAATAGCCTCTCCCATCTGGTCAATCTTTTCTTCTATCCTATCCAATCTTTGAGATTGAATTGTATAAACTTGTCTATCTTCGCTCATTTCTGAAATCTAATCCTGCATTTAAGAGGAGTTATTCCTCTAATTAATCTATGGTATTCTCCTTTTTTAATTTCAAAGATCATACCTGCTTCTAACAAATATGGTAAACAATCCTCATATTGAAATTGCCAACCATCCCCTTCTAGTACTTCAATCTCACGGTCTTCTTTGTCCCGATGCCATACATATTCAGAATCATCTCGCGTAGGATAAAAAGTACGAATACTTCCTCCTATTTCTATTTCCTCAACAAATGGAAAGTTAAGTTTACCAGAAATAGTTGCCGCCACCTTTCATCCCTAATTCTTTTGCAAATTTTGGTAATCTACATGCCCAGTATCCTGCTTTCATTTTATCTGTTTTCGTATCACAGTTATGTCTTGAAGCAAAATTCCTAGCAGCATCTCGATCATTTATCTTTGCAGATAAACCACCTTTAGCATCTCCAAAATTTATCTTTTTTACATTACCCGTTTTCGGATCCTTTACATATACAACATATTTACTTGGACCCGAAGACCTTTTTGGTTTATTTAATTCAGGTTCTTCTACCATGGGCATTTCTAAAGGTACATATTTACCTTCATAAAGATCGAATCTTTTTTTCCACTCGGTAAATGTTTTAACCTCCGAACTCATGTCCTGCTACCCTTTTCATTTGTTTTTTAAATTCAGCATAATCTGGTTTAGTTTTATAGAGCTTAATAGATATTTCATCTCTTTCTTTACCTTTTATTCTCCACTTATAACCATCTTCTTTATGCTCTGGTTTAGTTGTTTTTACAACTCTTCTTTTATAACCATCTTCCCAGGATTCACCTTTCTTTTTACCTGTTCCTTCATCTACTTCTTCTTTAGGAACACAATTTGGAACATCTTTACCATTCTTCTTTTTCATACCAACCTGGACATAACCTGGCCAACATGGTCCTTTATTTTCAAAGAATGTTTTAAAATCTTTCACTTTCTTTTAAATCCTTTTTCTAAATCATATAAAAATGCTTTATTTTTTTGTTGTCCCTTTGTAGTAATTTTGAGTCCAACAAGTCTGCCTATATTATTAGCTAATTCTGTTTTGCCTTTTCTTAAATCTTTTTCTAATTTAGCTTGAACATCTTTTAGCATAACTTTGACTATGTTTGGTATATCCATAACCAAAGCACTTCTTTCGTCTATTTTGTTCTTTCTAAATTCTTTAAAAGTTTTCATTATTTATCGTCTATAATTAAATCCATTGGATCTCTAATTTCTAATGTAATACCTGGTGAAAATCTAACGCCACCACCTTTTACGCTATCATAACCTCTAAGTGGTTTACTTCTAAAAGAACCTTTCATTACTCTCATCATTGCTTTGAGTTCAGCCTGGTCTTCAGTACCTTGAATCATTATAGAAAAATCATCTTGCATTCTATAATAATCTTGTACACCTTCCATTGAAAGTGAATCCTCTTTCACCCATTTACCACCTTTATGTCCTTTCATACCTATAAGTAAAAAAGTACCTTCAGGTAATTTAGCTTTCTTTTGCATTTGTAATACATAGTCAAGAACAATATCGTATCCTTTTCTCATACACCAATCACCCCACATTTTTGTGAGTTTCTTTTCGTCGAGATTAGACATTTTAGCTCTTTCAATATGTTTCTTAAATGCTTGAGCAACTACACCACCTATTCTTGACATTGACCCTGCTGGTCTATATGCCTTTTCGTATAGATTTTCTCTTATTTCTTTAAATGATCTTTTCATCTTAACTCCACTTAGGTGCTTTCTTTCTTTTACCGATTCTCATTTTGTCGATAACTACTTCTTCTATTTCTTCTTTAAACCCAGGTGCAGCAATCATATGTCCAATTGAAGCCCAGATTTCTTCTCTAGTCATTGTATCATTCCAACCTAAATCTCTTGGATATTTTTTAACTTCTTTACTTACTGCAGCCCAAATTTCATCTGCTAATTCAGTTGCTTTATTAATACCACCTACTATTCTACCTCTACCTACATTTCTTAAAACATCATTTAATTTACTATTAAATTTAGTATTCTTCTTTTCATCATCTGATACAAATGCAAAATAGTAATCACCATCTCTTACTGGATATGCAAGTGATAACCATGCTTTAGGTCTTGGTGTTTTCTTTGGTGAATAATCATTTTTTAAATCTTGATAATCATCTATGTTTAGATTATATTTTTTTTGTATTTTTCTAGCTTCTCCATCTGATAACTTTTTTGATAGTGCTTCAGAAATTACACTTTCTAATAAATCAGGATATAGTTCTTCAATATCCTCATCGTCCATTAAATACGCATCTGATTGTAGAAGTTTAACTATATTGGCTTTATTACCAATAATATCAGCAGATGTTCTACCTGATGATTTAATTTTTACTTTAAACTTCTTTTCTAACTTTTTTGTTAAATCAGGGTCCCCAATATAATCAACATCGGCTTTACCCTTTCCTTTTCCAGCCTTTACTTTTTCATCAATAGTAACAATAGTATCTTGTGGATTTATTTCTTCAACCCATTCTGACATTGCTTTAATTGCAAATGAATTTGCCTTGGCAATAATTTTCTTGTCATCAGATTTAACTCTGACTGTATAGTGACCACCGGTTTGTTTTTCACTATCTACTACTGTTAATCCTTTAAGCTTTAATGCTTTCATCATAAACTTATTAAGGCTTTGCTTATCAAAGAATGCGTATGAAAAGTTTAACTCATTTAATACTTCTTCGTTAACATCTTCGTTTGCCATTCTAAGTGCATCTTTAACAACAGGATCGTCCCCTAATCCTCTTTTCATTCTTTCGATTTTTTTATAAGCACCTGTCATATTACCGCCCATGTCAAGAGCAATCTTAACGGCTGCAGCAATTAGAGCAGGTGGGAACTTACTACTATACTTCTCTCTAATATATTTAAAATTTTTCATTTATTTCTCCTAAACTTGTGCGGCTAAATCTTTATCAGCTTTACCCCACGTTCCTTTTGATTTGGTAACAAAAGAATTCACTCTTGCTAATCCCCATTGTACAGGTGTAGTACCTGGTCTATGTCCAGTTCTCCAAGCAGCTACTCCTCTATCAAAAACTTTTTTCAAAATACCGTATGGCATTCCTGACTTATCAGCCTTTTTTCTTAATGCCTTTTTAGTATCTTGTTCTGTTACTGTAAAATCTTCAAATGTTAAATGCTCTGCCATTTCACCATACATTTGTTTAAACTTCTTAGTATGTTTTGATGGTTTAGTTTTTGCAGTTGCATCGCCTGGAGCTGGTGTGTATGCTTTTGGATTATCATCGTCCATTTTAGACTTTTTAGCAAAATGTCTAGCTCTGGCTTTTTTTGTTGATTTTGTTTTTAAACCTTTATAATACCCTGCAGGTTGTGATCCTTTTCTATCTTTAATATCAGGGTCTTGTTTTACTTCTGAAAACGGTGTGTCTTTTAAATATTTTTTTAACATTTTTTTAGTACCGATTTCTAGATATTCATCTATCTTTTCTACGGAATCTAACCAATGTCTTTTTCTTTCTGTATTTGTTTCTACGATTACATAATTAGCACCACAATGAGCAATTAATCCCTCTTCTTGTGATTCTTTTATACGAACTTTATCACCTATTGTATATAGGCTTCCTTCTACATATTCTTCTCTAGTTTCTGATACTGGAGATAATTGAATATGTTTTCTGAATGATGTCTTTTCCTTTAAACCCATACCTTTCCTAACAGCATTAAATAAATCGTTAGGTTGGTATCCTGAAGGCAATCCTTTAGAAAAGCCTTCAAGATCATTTTGTTGAGCGGCCATTCGCATCTTTGAAGCTGACATCCCAGTTGCACCATCAGCATCTGGGTCCCTTTCTCCTGCGCTAATTACATTTATAGCACCTTGGAATTCATAAAAACCGTGTCTACCTTTGACACCGTTATATTTGTTGAGTAAGATATCAAATTCTTTTACTCTGTCAGATCCTACAACCATAGTTACTTTATTAAACCCTTGGTCATATAATTTAACTGCTATATCAAAAACAGTTCTGACATCTTTATCCGACATGACATTTCTTGCATGTTTAGGAAACATTTTTCTAAGGAATTTGATTTTATCTTTGAATAATAGTGGATTCTTTTTACTATCCACAGATCTTGAAGCATATATGCGATATGCTCCACCACGACTGACTTTTTTCAGATGTTCAAATAATTTTCCGTGTCCAATCGTAGGTGGATTAAATCTCCCAAATACAAAATGAACTTCTTTATTTGCTTCTGTTAAAAAATCACTAAATGATTTAACTGACATATTTTCCTCGGTATCCCATTTTAGTTGGGGTTATCCCAACCTTTTATAATATCTTTGCTAAAGTTGTTAGTAGAAAATTCCATTCTATCAACAAGCTTAACAGCACCACCTGCTAATCGGTCTATTGCCACAAAGCCTTCAACGCCGGTGACCTTAAACCCATTTTTAGTCTTAACAAATGTATCTATTTTAGATAGTTTGTTTAATTTATTTATAATAATTAATTTGCTATCGATGACTAAATTTTGTAAATCAAAGATTAATTTTAAATTTTTTATGTTTTCTTTACTGAAAAATGATAGTAATGCATCTCTTTTATCTATTTGAACTTGTTTACCTTTTGGTGTACTTCTTTTATCTATTTCTTTAGCATATCGATTACTTACAAACATAACTAAACCTGTAGCATGAGATTTAGTATTTGTAATTCTTTGTCCTTCTCTTACCTTTGTATTATTATAAGTGTTAATAATTAAATTAAGTTCTTTATTTGATTCTATTTCTTTTAATACACCACTTGCAATCTTTTTAAATATTTTTCCCGCATCTGATAATTTTTTAGATATAACTTTATTATCATCAGCTGTCAGAGTTGCTGTTCCTGATAAGTCTCTAAGTGTTGCATCGACCATCCATACTTTTGAGCTTTTTCTAAGTTTAGGAACAATTTCTTTACCAAATTCTGCATTCATAGATTCAAAATTAGAACCTGAATATGTAGTATGCCACACTATACCTATTTCAGCTTTACTTATTTCTTTTCCTAAAGTACTTTTTTCTGGTACAGCATAAACAATTGTATTTGGATGAAATGTAATATGTGATTCACCATTTATTTTTGACTTTTTTAAATCTTTTTTCTCAAACATAAAATCACCTTGGATAACACCTTTAATTCCAAGATCTTTGAGATTATCAAATGCCATTTTTAATTTACGATTTAAATCACCAGATGTATCAGCATCAATATCAGCATGATTTTTATATATCTTTGGATTGGCATTAAATATACCTTTCTTTGCTACAAAGAATTTACCATCATTTGGATCCTCTCCAGCAAATACGGCGGGGGCACCGTCCCACTTGACAGTAATGTCCATTGGTGCTTTTGCATTACCGCTCAACATATCCCTCATTGACCTAAGCGCTAGGATTGCCTGGCGTGCCCCCTTAACTCCACCGTCCAAGATTAAATCCTCAATATGAATCATATGAGTGTTCTTGGCTTCGGCTAAATAATTATTAAAATTTTTCATAATCGATAAAATCCATTAATTTATTTGCAAGTAATACACCTGCATTATAATCAGCTGGGTAATGTAACCCTGCTATTACTCTTCCATAACCACACTTATTTGCCATAGCTTCTAAATTTGATTTATGTTTAGGATATTTTTTTGCATAATGTAATGCTACTACTAATGGCTGAACTGTATGTCCTGAAGGATAAGAAGGAGTGCTAGACGTTTCAGTTTTAAACCTTCTAAGTTCTCTATTATAGTAAGCAGCTACTTGATATGGTCTTGGTCTATTAAAATGATTTTTATAATGTCTTATAATTGGAACACATTGTTTTTCTATGTATTCTATTATAGTATTATCGTATTCTAAATCATTCTTGTCCATATAATCTTTAATGAAGTATGATGCATCTGTATCACACAATTTATATTCTTCAATTTGCTCTTCTGTAGCTGAATGACATATTTCTATTACCTTGTTGACTTCTACCTTTTCCGGGGGCGGAGGCGGTAGCTGTATTGTTTGCCATCCATCTTTAAAGATTTTTATTTTATTATATTTTGCAGGTTTAAGCTCTTCTTGTGGTTTATATACCAAAATGTCTTCAGTAATAAATTGTTTTAATCTACGCATTATTTCCCTGCCTTAACATATGCACTTGATTCAGCTGTTGAAGAACCTGCATAATTTACGAAATTTGTTATAAGTTCATTTATTTTACTTCTAGGTATATTATTAATATAATACCCTAATAATGTTATTCCAAATTTAGCGGAAATCCAATGGCCTGGCATAGTAATTACTTTTGCTTTAAAATCTTTATAAGACATATTATTATAAAAGTAATTATAATATTTAAAATATTCTTTTATTGCCTTTTCATCTTTTTTCTTTTCAATACCTATAGCAACTTTTTTAGCATGTTTTGATACAGGTTGTAATTTGAATTTTTTGCCATACCTCTCAAGATATCCACTCATTACTTCCCAACCTAATCCACCACCTCTAGCTTTCTTACCTTTAATTTCTGCTTTAATAGAACCAAAGTGTTTACCATCTTTGATAGTCAGTTCACCACCATCATAATCAATATGACCCATTTTAGATGACCAATAATCGCCTCTCTTTGATTCTAATCTAAATTGTTTAAACTTATATGTTTTAAGTAATGATTTATCGAGATTAAATTCTTTTATAGGAACGGTTTTTGTCATAGGACCTTTAAGAGATATACCTACACAACTTCTATTTAAATAGTTTTCTAATATGTCAGCATTTAATCCATCAATAGTATCTGTACTTAAACTATTAATATCAAATGATTTATCTACTGCCCATACATCACCAGGATTCCATTTATCATCTTTAAGTTTTTTTAGACCCATGTTGGCGAATGCTTCATTTTTCTTTTGATATATACCATTCATTATTTTACTATTTCTATGAACTACATGTCCTTTTCTAACATAACCTAATTTAATTAATTCTTGTGATATGTTATATGAAGAAAGCATCCATTCATCTGGTATATTTTCTAGCTCTGGCCAGGTAGCATCTACCTCAGCACTCTTATGTGCATTCTTTAGGATATCATTTGTGAAAAATTCTAATGGTTGTTTATGTCCATGCTCTAGCATAGCGTGTAGAAATACAGCATTATGTGATTCATAAATTTTTGTATTTAAACTACCTCCACCAGCACCACCAGTTTCACCACCAAATACTTTTGATTTTTTAAGTTCATTTGTATAAATGGTACCACCATTTGTTTCTAGCGGAATTCCACCTCTACCGAAGTGTAAAGGATTCTTTTTAAATAGTTTGATTTTTTCTAGAGCGTCTTTAATATTAACTACTACGACTGTACCACCTTTTGCTAATTCTAAAGGTTTACTTCCACGAACTAAATCCCGAAGAATATCAATTCTTTCTTCTCCAGTTTTTGAATTCTTTTCATCTAACACAGACGGTGTTAGCTTAGTACCTTCACTAATAACTTGTGGTTGTGTATTAAATGATTTAAAGTTCATAAATAGATTCCCCTTTTATTAATCTATTTATACAAATTTAAATCTTAAAATATGGGTTTGGAACAATATTTCCTTTATTATCAAAAGAAATTACTTTATTATCATGCAACATTTCAATAGTGGTTTCAGCTCCTGCACGGACACCTTCGTTATGTCCTATCTTAAAAGATGACCATGCGCATCCAGCCAAGATAAGAAAAAAGATTACATACATTATATCCATTTTCTATTTAACTCCACATCGTAGCCTTTTTCTACCATTTGCTTTTGAAACAATAAAGCTTCTTGCATTTTTTCAAATATATAATCAGCAACTGGTAATTTCTTTTTACCTTTAGTTGCTACAACTTGGAAAGCTTGGTCCTTAGTTTCCTTTTCTATTAATTCATCGATTTTAGACTCAATATCATCAAGCCTAGCCATTACATCATCAAAGTTATACATTTTTTATTACCTCTATAATACTTATTATTAAAAGAGCAACTGCACCACCATATAAGAAATACATTGCTCTCATTGTTCTTTCCATCGAAGCGTCTAATTTATCAAACGCTTTCATACACTTTTCAAAGTTTTCTTGAATTTTAGGATTTTCCATTTTTTAATTTTTCCTCTATTATTTTAATTACTTTTTCTTTTTTATACCACAAACCTGAAAAAGTTGTGGTAGCACCATTTTGCCATTCGACTATATATCTCTTATAGCCAAATGGTCTTTCGGAGAATATTCTTACATCTCCATAATTAGCCTCTAATAATCTCATAAGGCGTAATAATCCCAGCCATGCTTTTCGCATAGCTCTTTAACATGAGCCCATGCCTTAGGGTTCATGCCGAAGAACTCATCGCATCTGCGACACTCCTTCTTAAATGTTAATACGTATTCTAAATCACCCATAATATCTTTCACTCCTTTCATAAATATATAAGTCTACTCTTTCTGCATGTCTCAAAGGTAAACTTTGATCATATGCATTCCTATGTCTTCCATCTGCTATAGCAGCTTCTTTTCTAGGACCTCTCCCTTGAAGCTTTACTCTATATCTTGGAAACTTAACGCCTGCTTTGTTTTTCCATGGACTTTGTTCTGCCCACTTTGCTTCGTTATTAACTGCCTTGATAACTTCTCTTATTTTAGAAACTTCTAACATATCACCTGCGCAATCAGTCCAATATGTTCCTACGTATGTGTTTGATCCTCTAGCCATTATACTATTGCCTCCTCTGGATGTCTTTCATTAAATAAACTTACAACTAATGTAGCTCTGAATTCAAATAAGAAATCATCATCGAACATTTTAGTTGCTTCGACTGTTCCATCGCTTACTAAGTTTCTATTATGTAATGTTTTGAATAGTTCAAAACCATTTAACTTCCAGACTTCTTCACAGATGTCTTTAACTCTTTTATCATTACCTTTTAGCATTATATACACTCCTTTTCAAATCTTTTATTTGCTAATTGTTCTATAGCCCAATCTCTATCAGTTAGACCAACTCTTTCATCCCAGGAATCACAAACTCCCGCTTTCATTCCACCATCTAATTCTCTAAGGATTGCACTTGTTGACATTTGCTCAACCTCTTCTACGATCCTTTCGATGACCTGTGTGTTTACTTCGTTTGACATATTCTTTCTCCTTATCATTTTTGAATATAGTACTATTATACCACTGTATTGAGAAAAAGTAAACCGTTTTTTGCATATTTAACACAATTGTAACACAAATGTAACACAAATGTAACAATTGAAAAAAGAAAAGGGGCCGAAGCCCCTTATTGAACTTACAAGCGCTTAATTAAGCAACTTCTGACTTAACAAAAGTGTAGACACCGTAAGCAAGTGCTACCCAGGCTAACCAATCAATTAGTCCACCTAATAGAATATATCCAAGGGATAATCCTATAATCACACCGCCATCCCAAGATGTTCTTTCTGCCCATCTTGCTACGACCCATTCTTTTGCTTTATTTAGTAGTTCCATAAAGTCTCCTTTTATATTTTGAAATCGGCAAAAGAATCATTCTGTTCTCTTTCACCGAACTTATTTATAGGTTTGTCGGGTGTCATATCAGACATAATATCTGACTGAGCCGACTCTTCCACATCATATAGTTTCATGCGGGAACGATCAACACCAACTACAAAACGTTTATATTTGGTAGGATCGTTATACCTATTCTTTAATTGCTTCACCAACAATTGACCCAACTCTTCAAGTTCCTCTGTTGAAATAAGAGCAAACATTAAGTCAGCCGTTGCTGGTAAACCAAACGATTCAGATGTATCCTCAAGTCCAACATCGGTATTTGAATACCCAGACCTTGTAGTCTGTGTTGCCGAAACTATCGGTACATTGAATTCCACAGCCAATCCACGAAGTTCTTCCGCAATGGCTTTTATATATGTATAACTATTTATACTTCCACCCATGCCTCTCATACGGCTTGAGGCACAAATATTTAAATAATCCACATATATAATGTCAGGTTTAAAGTTTTTCTTTAGTTTGAGTTCATTAAGTAATGCCCTAAAGTGACCAGTATGTGCTGATCCTGTAGGATATTCTTTTACAATAAGTTTACCAATTGCACCCTTTGCTATCTTTCCTATCTTATCATCAAAGACTTTTTTAGGTAAAGATGCAAGTCTTTCAATTGGAAGGTTCATAAGATTAGCATCAATTCTTTCAGCTATTCTTTCTTCTGCCATTTCCATTGTGATATATAAAACATTTTTGCCTTGCTCTAGAACCGATGCGGCGCAATGACACATAAACAAAGACTTACCTACACCAGTTCCAGCAAGAGCGATATTCAATGTTTTATTTGGTAAACCACCCTTTGTTATTTTATTGAAGTAATCCAAATCAAATGGGATTCTATCTTCTTTAAGATTATAAAAGTCAAACCTTTCAGATGAATTATCAATGTAATCATGACCGATTGCTTGGTCAAATGATACACCTAATGCATCCGACAATATTTCAGGTATTGCACCTTCACTTCTTTCTTTATCTTTTTTATCAATGATTTGAATTGATTCCATTATGGCGTTATAGACTGCACGATCTCTACACCATTTTTCTGATTCTTTAATTAAATAATCTGTATCGACATCTGTTTTTTCTTGTATTTGTTCAATCAGTCTTGATGCTTGGTTAAGTACTTCTTCATGTGCACTTACCTTTTTTAATTCTAAATCAAGTACATTTGCTGTAGGTAATTTATTATGTGAATGAACAAAAGAAACAATGAGATCAAATACAGTTCTATGTGAACCATCAAAGTATTCCTTTTTAATATAAGGAATTACTCTTCTACAATATTCTTCGTTATTAAGAAGATGATTCAGTATGTGTGTTGGTAGTTGATTGTTCTGATTCAATATTTCCTATCCTTGCTTTTTCGTTATCCAAATTATTTATAATGATGTGTCTTAACACATCGCCCATGTAGTTTTTAAAGTATTCATCCTCTTCAAGTTCATCGACTGTATGTTCTGCAGGGTCAGCGATTTGAAAAGTAAATCCTAACCTTGCAGTATCCATTTCAATATCTTCTTTTACAGAAACTGTACCATACATTACGATTACATCTTTATATGTACCAGTCTTAAACTTCACACCTTGTATTGGTGATTGAGGATTATCTACAAATGCGTAGTCAGCTTCTGTAATTTCGATCATTATTCTTCCTCTAGGTCAAGGTCAATTTCTAATAATGGCTTATGACCAATAGAGTAATACGTTTTGATAAATTCTTTAAAGTCTGTATTCTTAAAGATTGGGTCCCAGAACTTTTTAGTAAGTGTATCTTTTTCTCTTACTTTAGTATCTTCAATTTCACCTGTTTCTCTATCGACCCTGGCGTACCAACCAACATTTGGTTTAGTTACATATCCACCAGCGAGTCCAACTTCAAGTAATCCACCATAAGTTGCAATACCACCTTCCCATGTAACTGATACTGGAATCTTAGATTTTTCTTTTACAAACCTTGACTTTTCTACATTAATGACAAAGTTATATCCTTGAACTTCAGTACCTTTTTTCTGTTGTTGTCTTCCAATAATCCAAATGTTATCAGCTGAGTAATAAATACCTGTACCACCTGAAACAACTGCTTTAGGAAACAATCCAATCTCTTGATAAGTATGATTGACAGCGAGTAAAGGGATGTTCTTCATCGTAAGATAAGGAGTGACCATTCGGAACAATCCCTTTAACGCTTTGGCTCTTGACATATCAGCCACTGACTTTTCATTAAGTGCATCTTCTAATTCTTTCTTAGATGCTAGGTTACCGATTGAATCTATAACTATAACTACCTTATCTCCTCTTTCGATATTTTCTAACTGACCAACTAAATCAAACTTTAATTGTTCAACATCTGTAATAGGTGTATGCAATACTCTGTTTGTATCAATACCAAATGATTCAAAGTATTTTTGAGGTGAACCAAATTCTGAATCATAAAATAACATTACAGCATCTTCATATTTATTAAGATAAGCTGCACCCATAAGTAATGCAAAACTTGTCTTAAAGTGTTTTGATGGACCAGCCAATACAGTAAGTCCTGATGATAGCCCTCCATCCATATCTCCTGATAAAGCTACATTGACCATAGGTACATCTGTAGCAATCATATCCTTTTCGGCAAATAGTGGAGAATCAGCAAGTACATCAGTACTTTTGATTTTACTATTCTTTTTAAGTTTATCCATTATAGACATTATCTACTTCTCCTGCCACGAGGGCTATTTAATTGATTATCCAATCTCATTTGTTTGAGTTGGCGGCTACGAGCCTCAGCTGCTTTTCTTTTTCTTTTAGCTGTAGGCTTTTCATAAAATTCTCTTTTACGAACTTCTTGTATAATACCAGCTTTTTCCACTTGCTTTCTAAACTTTCTTAAAGCTATATCGAAAGGCATTGGTTTAGATGGTCTTTTATCTTTTGGGTGCCTCTTTCGAGGTCTTAAATCTACTGACGGCATAAGTCACTCCTTTTTAAAAACATATAATCTATTATACCATAAATTGGTCTAATTGTAAACTACTTTTTTCATATTTAACGGCTTTTTTTCGATTGTCCTGAGTCAGGAATGATGTTTCAATCATATCGCATTTGCCATTAAGGTAATTCAAAACTTGTTCTGATACAAACTCTGCAGTTTTAACTGGAACGTTTTGACATATATGATTTATAGTTCTTTTGGGATTTAATAACTCAAAGTCATTTGGCATCCTCATTATATATAATGCTTCTCTGACTGTGAGATATCGATCTTCATCTGGGTGTGTTAACATTGTAGGTAAGTGTCCAACAAATGCACCTATCTTATCGCATGGTACTTCAACATTTTTTCTCATGATATTACCACCTGCTTTAAGCTTTTCATACATAGTTAAACATCTATTCGCTTCTCTTTCAAATCCATGTTCTCTCATCCAAGGTTCAACTTCTTTATAAGTTGTATGTTCTTCGATATAATCCATTATGTTTGCTGTCTTTTCAAGTGAAGCAGAAAATTCTTTATGTGTTATTCCACCATGTATTACTTCTAAGACATAACGATAAT
>Ga0213859_10000274_pt1 | contig 23785 bp, 25 predicted proteins | sample PICome_2_FD_160133 | JGI IMG/M metagenome (GOLD analysis project Ga0213859, IMG submission 160133) | Coastal seawater microbial communities near Pivers Island, North Carolina, United States - PICO304 | ecosystem: Environmental > Aquatic > Marine > Coastal | place: USA: North Carolina...
TGGGTCTCAAGTCACTCCCGCTCAGCAAAGCTGAAAAGCAACAACGCGTCTCCGAAGTGCTTGAGCAGGTTGGACTGGCTCACCGCACTAACGAAAGTGCACGGCTACTATCAGGCGGCGAACGCCAGCGACTTGCTCTCGCACGCGCTTGGGCCACAAAACCCCGTCTTTTGATGCTCGATGAGCCCACCGCTGCCCTCGATCCAACTGCAACAGAAGCGGTAGAACAAATTATTCAAAAGATCAATGCGGACGGCACGCGCATTGTCATGACAACCCATAACATGGGCCAAGCATTACGTCTCGCCAAAGAGATTATTTTTGTGCATGATGGCCAAGTTCGGGAGCAATCTCCGAGCACACAATTTTTCGAAGAGCCTCAATCTGAAGAGGCCAGATTATTCCTCAAAGGAGAACTTCCATGGCGAGTCGAATTCAACGACTAGTTGCATTGACCACAACACTTTTCATCAGTTCGTTTAGCTATGCCAACGAAAGCATCATTGTGGCCTCGACAACATCAACGCAAAACTCAGGTTTGTTTGGTTACATACTGCCAAAGTTCAAAGAGAAGACAGGTATCGATGTAAAAGTTATCGCGCAAGGTACAGGTCAAGCACTCGAGACGGGGCGACGTGGCGATGCCGATGTGTTGTTTGTACATAACCGCAAAGCCGAAGAAAAATTTGTGGTCGATGGCTTCGGTATTAATCGAAAAGACGTGATGTACAACGATTTTGTACTCATTGGTCCAAAAGATGATCCCGCCGGCCTTAAACAATCAATAGATGTCAAAGATGCGATGCAACGTTTAGCGAAAAATAATGCGTTGTTTATTTCTCGCGGCGACAAAAGCGGTACACACTCTGCTGAAAAACGTTATTGGTCTGCAGCCAATATTGACCCTAAAAGCACCAAGGGGTACCGCGAATCAGGTTCTGGCATGGGTGCTACATTGAATATGGCTTCAGGCATGGACGCATACACACTGTCTGACCGCGGCACTTGGCTTTCTTTTAAAAATAGACAACATCTCGAAGTGGTTTTCTCGGGTGACCCAGCCATGTTTAACCCATACGGCATCATCTTAGTTAACCCAAGCAAGCACACTCACATTAAACAAGCTGCTGGGGAAGCTTTTATCGACTGGATCACAAGCCAGGAAGGTCGCGATGCCATTGCTGAATACAAGATCAATGGTGAACAGCTTTTTTTCCCTTCACCCAGTGATCATGTTGCTCACAAATAAATGACACGATCACAAAAATGGCGAGCTACTGCTCGCCTTTTTTATTTCCACCGCTTATGTCGAAATGTTCTTGGCGCATGTGCAAAAAAAGCAGACCACAGAATAATCAACCAATATAAAACAAGTGCTTGATCCATCCAGATGGCCATCGAGGCAATCATGCACAACTTAGCCATCATGGATAAGCCAGCCAATTCGGCAAAAAACAACTTGTTCGACATTTCCATTGCTAACAACGCAACGCCACTCAATCCAGTCGCAACAATAATTTCGTATTGATAATTTAGCGATTCAGGTGAATGAAGAACGATTCCCAGCGCCAGCACAAACGCCAAGTGAACTGCCCTTAATAAAACGCTCAACCAACGCATTAAAGTACAACATCGTATGGCTGTACGGTCACCGTATCACCCGGCTCAACGACATTAAGCTCTTCATTTAATAATACCAAGCAGTTTGATCGACTCATTGAGGTTAAAACGCCTGAGCCTTGGGTGCCCGATGGACGTACCGTCAGGTCGCCTTGATCGTCATACGACAAGATGCCGCGCACATATTCAAAACGCCCCGGCTTCTTTTTCAACTTGGCTTCAGATCGCGCTTTGAGCAGCAATAACTTTGGCCACTCGCCCGACGAAAAATAACGCAGTGCGGGCTCAACAAATTGCATATAGGTCAACATCACCGCCACCGGATTCCCGGGCAGGCCAAAGAAAAGCGCATCACCAATCTTGCCAAATGTCAGTGGACGACCCGGCTTCATCGCCAAGCTCCAAAAATCCATCTTACCTAAGCGCTCCAGAATTTCTTTAGTGTAGTCCGCTTCACCTACTGATACACCGCCAGAGGTAATCACCACATCAGCCATCTTGCTCGCGCGATCAAATGCCTCCTCAAGTGCCTCTTTATCATCCTTGATAACACCCATATCGAGCACTTCAGCACCTGCCGTGGTTAGCATCGAATACAAGGTATATCGATTACTGTCGTATACCTGCCCTTCTTCTAGCTGATCCCCCATAGAGCGAAGCTCATCACCGGTAGAAAAGAAGGCCACACGCGGACGACGCTTAACCCGCAGTTCAGCCACACCTAACGATGCCAACACCCCCACATCGGCTGCAGAGAGCTTTCGGCCTTCATTAAATACGACCGAATCTCTCGCAATATCCTCACCGATGTGACGGACGTTTTGACCCACACGATGACGATCATCGAGTCGTACCGAACCATCATCCATCACCTGCGCTTGCTCTTGCATGACCACGGTATCGGTTCCAGCCGGCATGCTGCCACCGGTCATGATGCGGACACACTGCCCAGCTTTAACGGTTTTATTACTGATATTGCCTGCAGTAACTGTATCGATAACCTCGAAGCTTTTAACGCCCTCTGACGGAAGATCGCTACCTAACAAGGCATAGCCATCCATCGCAGAATTTGTATGACTAGGGACGTCTAAACGCGACTGACAATCGCATGCCAAATAACGACCTAATGCAGAGCGAATCGCAACCGTTTCTTGATCCTTAAGAGGATTAATTTTCTTTTGAATAAAATCACGCGCCTCAGCAACACTGATCGAGTTATGCACGGTGACATCCGCACAAGAAGGTTGGACTTCAAATTCAGCTTCTTTCATATGTGGACTCTCGGCGATTCATGACATCGCTCTACTACGAGAAATAAACTGGTGCCTTATCGGCGCCATAAAACACTTAGTGTAATGCGCCCCGAGGTGAGGGCGACATATTCAGAGCCACAAAGGCATCCATAATGCGCGTTGGGTCATCCATGAGCTTTTGCTTCCACTCACCCAAATGCGTCCGAGATTGAATCAAGCCACGTAGCACACCTACATGGTTTGTCAGACCAAGACTTGAGGCACCCACAATCACGTCATCTTTAAATTGGAGATTCATATATTGGAATGCTTCCGGACGATTCAGCTCCGCAGACTCGCCGCCATCAACACCCATCCACATCCCGAATGAACTTGAGATTAAACCCATGGTATCGAGCACATTCATATTCACACTGCCAATGTGAGCCAGATCGTGTCCGACCATATTGCTCGCCGCAACACGCCCATGTTCGGTTGCCGTTGGCTGAATAGCTTGAACCGTTTGCATGCCCGTTGAGAAGTCATAACCCTGACAGACATCACCTGCGGCATACACGTTATCTACGTTTGTTTGCAGACGATCATTCACCACAATACCGTGATCAATCTTAATCCCTGAGTCTTTGAGGAAATGCGTATTCGGCTCAACACCTGTCGCCGAGATCACGATGTCCGCTGCAATCTTTTCGCCGCTTTCGAGCTCAACCGTTAATCCATCTTCGTTTGACGAGCCGCCGCCGAATAACTTGCTAAAGAAGCCAGCCGATGAGCCACCTTTAATTGACTTCACTCGACTTGAGGTACGTACTGCAACACCTTGCTGCTCACACCAATCTTTAATCAAACCGCCTGCCGCATCATTCATCATGCGCGGGACCATGCGATTCTCAGCTTCAACCACTGTCAACTCAACACCACTACGTGCCAATGCCTCAAGAATGATGCAGCCAATGAAGCCAGCACCAATCAATACCGCTTTATTACCCGCCTTACACACAGAGGCGATCTGACGAGCATCTTCTAGCGTCCAGCAGTTCACCACGCCCGGCAGATCAGCTCCAGGAATGGGTAAATGGATTGGGCGTGAACCGGTTGCGATCAGCAAGCGGTCATAACTGACCGTATCACCCGACTCAAGCATTAAGCTGTTTGAAGCAGTATCCACTTTAGCGACATGCTCTTTGCGCACCTCAATACTGTTGTCCTCAAAGTGACACGCCGTTTTACGCAAGTGCGTGCCCTCTTCTGGAATCTGCCCCACAAGGTAATAAGGGATCGCCATACGAGAATACGGATTCTCAGGCTCATTACCAATCAACATGACTTTTGCCGAAGGATCAGCTTTACGAATTGTTTCAGCGGCAACAACGCCTGCTGGGCCAGCACCAATGATCACATGCTGCATCTTGAAAACCTTTTGCTATGCGTAAAATCAAGCAAGGCCTCTTTCGAGGCCTTGCAATGAGGTCTTAACGGATTACAAACCGAGACGCGCTTTGGTCTCGTCAGTCACCACGCCATCTGTTGTCCAACCACGAAGCTCGTAGTATTCAGGCAACATCTTATCGAGATCATTAACGCGACCCGCTGCAGGACCTACGTTAGCTGCATCCTTCAATAGACGCTTAGGCAAGGTATCATCCGCTGCGGTAAATCCGGCTAAGCGGTTGTATTCACGCTCAAGGTTCCAGATACGCTCGCCTACCTCGACCAATTTCTCAGTACTCCAACCACCTTCACACGCGGTATCAAGCTGAGGCGCCACGTCATCCAAACTCCAAGCGAAAGACGTAAACAGACATAAGCCTGATGAATCGAATGCCGCTGTCGCATCTTGGAATGCTTTAACCAAGGCAGCTTTACCTTCGGTCTCAAGTGGATCGGTCTTCACTGGAATACCGAGCACCTCCGAAGCGATGGTGTACGAACGTAAGTGACACGCACCACGGTTAGAGGTTGCGTAAGTCAAACCCATACCCTGCACGCCACGTGGGTCGTAGGCTGGGAACTCCTGACCTTTAACCGTCATGGAAAGTTCTGGATGGCCATACTTCTCACACATACGCTTTGAGCCCAATGCGAGATCCTTACCGAAGCCCTCACCCGAAGCTACCCACTCAACTGCAGCGGCCAATGCCTCTGCTGAGCCAAAGTTAAATTCAATGCCACCGGTTTGCTCTTTGGTGATCGCACCAATCTTATAAAGCTCCATCGCAGCAGCAACTGTTGCACCTAAGGTAATCGGGTCCATACCATCTTCGTTACACACAAAGTTGGCGTAAGTCAGTGCATCCAAATCATCAACACCGGTGTCAGCACCGAGTGCCCATGCCGCTTCATACTCCAAGCCACCTGATGCACCCCAATACTGCGGTTTATTTTCAATAGTGAAGTGCGTCTTATCGATGGTAGAGATACGACCACAAGCGATCGTACAACCGAAGCACGCCGCATTCGTGGTGAGGTTTGGCTTACCGTCGCTTTCGCGTGGCTCGTGCATGGCCTCACCCGAGATGTTCTCAGCACCTTCGAACTGAACCTCGCTCATGTTGCGCGTTGGTAGCGCACCCATGCCGTTGATCACGTTCATAAGTACCTGAGTACCGTAGGCTGGTAGACCTTGGCCAGTGACCGCGTTCTCACGCAATACCTTCTTGCCCTCTTCGGTCGCCTTCATAAAGCCCATTGGGTCTTTGATGTTGCCAACACCCTTTGTACCGCGAACGGCCAATGCTTTAACATTCTTAGACGCCATAACTGCACCCACACCCGAACGACCTGCCGCACGGTGCATATCGTTAACGATAGCTGAGTACATACAACCCTGCTCTGCAGAGCGACCCACACACGCTACACGCAACAATGGATCGTGGTGATCTTTATGCAGTTGCTTATCGGTATCCCAAACCGACGTGCCCCACAAATGAGATGCATCACGCAATTCAGCGGTATCGTTATTAATATAAAGATAAACCGGCTTATCCGATTTGCCTTCAAAGATCACCATATCCCAGCCCGCTGCTTTAAGCTCAGCACCCAAGTAACCACCTGAGTTAGAACACGCAATTGCTCCAGTCAAAGGACCTTTCGTGATAACCGAGTAACGGCCACCCGTTGATGCCATCGTGCCAGTCAACGGACCGGTCGCGAAAATCAACTTGTTATCAGGACCCATCGGGTCACATTTAGGGTCAGTTTCTTCGATTAAATATTTAGTCGCCAAACCACGCTGACCCAGATAGGCATCTGCCCATTCCATGTTGAGTGGTTCGCTTTTAACAGTACCTTCGTTCAAGTTAACGCGAAGGATTTTCTGTGCCCATGCCATGTGTCTTCTCCTTAGCCTTTCACGTAGGTTTGAACCGACTTTTCAACCGGTGCGTTAGTCTTCGCGGTACGAGAGAAGCCCTCGCCCAAACCTTGCTGAGCCCAAGCACGCATTTTGGTCATGCCTTCATGGTCTGCATCGATATAAGTGATTGCGCCAGTTGGGCAAGCTTTTGCACACCATGGATCACCACCACATAAATCACACTTAACAACCTTAGAGGTTGCTGAATCGTAATTAACCGTACCGAAAGGACACGAGATAGTGCACACCTTACAGCCTACACAGGTACTCTCATTAACCTCCTTAGCACCCGTTGCTGCATTCACAGTGATGGCATCAACCGGACACGCCAACTGACACCACGCCTCAGCACACTGAGTACAGGTATAAGGTGAGAAACGACCTTGATCATGGAAGTTAAAAACCTTGATGCGTGAACGTGCAGGATTAAATGCACCCGTGTTCTCGTAAGAACACGCCATTTCACACTGAAGACAACCGGTACATTGACTCGGCTCGATATGTAGCGCCCGTAACATGGCAACTGCTCCTTTGGTGGGATTTTTAAACATTATTTTTGTTATTCAGAGCGCTTTGTAACACTCAAATTAAGGTTTGCATAATTAGAGAATAATGATGTTCTAACGCGTCAGACCTTTGTCAAAAACTTAGCCGCCCGCGCGTTGAAATTGACGCTCAAATTTCTTTTCAAATTCATCAATTTGCACCTGAGATAAATCGTTATAGTGCAGCGCAACATCGGTCTGCGGCAGAACCAACGCGGCGATTTGTCGAATATTTTCAGGGGATAATTCAACCGTGATAGATCCGTCTTGCCAATCAAACTGGCAACGACGCATACCGACGTGATAATTGACTTGATCACTTATCACCGGCGTATCGATTTTAAGAAACAAACGCCAGAAATCGGCGTGACCGATGCTCATGTCTTTTGAGATCAAAACAGAGGGCATCTGCGACAAAAAACTATCCACCCGCAACCGGCGGCCAGATGGCTAAAACATCCCCTTCTTTCAGGGGCTCATCACGCTTTTCTGGCGGGGTGAAAATACCGTTCACAACAACTAAATGCGCCATCTCACGCGGCACGCCGTAGGTATCGATTAAATCATGCGCAGAGGTACTGTCGTCGACATCCAAGGTGGCACGGTGACGTGAACTACCGCTTGGCAGATGCTTCATCAAAGAGGCATATAACTCAAAGTGTACTTGCATAGTCTTCCAACTCAATTTACGTGAAAACTATAGCATCCCCTGCCTGTTAAAACTGCAATGGAAAATCGCGATTTATTCAATTCAAGACGTAAATAAAAAGCACTTTAGCGCGATAAAGAGTCGTTATTTTTAAAAGGTACTCGTTATGAAAAAACAGACTCTCCTTCTAACCACCATACTCTCTAGCATTATCGTAACCTCAACAAGTCATGCCGGCTGGAAAGATATGCTGAAAGGTCTGATGCAAGAACAAGCACCTGCGTCAGCACCACAAACACAGAGCACACCCGCAACATCTTCTTTGTCACTCAACGATCAAGAAATGAGCCAAGGACTCAAAGACGCACTACAGCAGGGAGTAAGTACCGCTGTATCACTGCTGAGCAAAGAGGGTGGCTTTTTAAACGATCCATCGGTTTTCATTGAAATGCCAAGCGCATTAAATATGGTAGGCGATGGCTTACGCCGATTTGGCCAAGGTGGCTTAGTCGATAATTTTGAAAGCACCATGAATCATGCCGCTGAAGCATCGGTTAAAGAGGCTGTTGTGATATTTGGTGATGCCATCAAGGACATGTCAATCGAAGATGCTAAAAACATCCTTCAAGGCAATAACTCTGCGGCAACGGATTACTTCAAATCAAAAAGCGGTACTAAACTTAAAGCTGCCATGGCACCCATTGTTAAACAGGCAACTGATGATGCTGGCGTGACTTCTGCTTACAAGATGCTGATGAGCAATGCTGGCTTTATGTCGTCATTCATCGATACCGACTCTATGGATATCGATAGCTATGTCACCGATAAGGCAATCGATGGCTTGTTCCTAAAAATTGCCGCCGAGGAAAAACGCATTCGTGAGAACCCGATTGCGCGCAGCACCGATCTGCTGAAAAAGGTTTTCACTGCGATTTAAGTGTTACAAATATTGAAAAAACGGCGCAAAGCAGACTTTATTGACAGAACCATCACGCAAAAAATCTAAAAAAAAGCCGCGCTCTAGGCGCGGCTTAAATGCCTTAGGATTAATTAGTTGGATTTTTTAAGGCTCTCCACATCGGAATAAACCTTTCCTGAAGCCTTCATTTCGTCGTACCAAATGGAATGGTGTTCTTTGGCCCAGTTCTCATCAACATAACCTTTAGTCATGGACTGAATTGAGCCTTCCATACCTGCAGTGCCGATATAGATGTGGCCAAAAGAGGCAATCAATAGACCTACAGCAGAAACCGCATGTGCAATGTGCGCTACTTCCATGACTTCACGGGTTTGACCAAAGATTGGAAAATCGAGGATATAGCCTGAGATGGTGATCACAATGCCACCAAAAATAGCCAACCAGAACCAGGTTTTCTCACCCGCATTGTAAAAGTCTGAAGGTGGCGCATGCCCACCGAACATGCCACCACCCTTTAAAAACCAACCAATATCTTTAAAAGTGTAGCCATTGCCCTTCATGAATAAAGCAACGACGCCTATGAGTGCAAATGGAAACAGTGGGCCCAGCCAGTTATGACTCACAAGAGAAATTGTTGCCAAGACTGAAAAAGCCTCCGGTCCCATTACAGGGAGTAGCGCAAATCGACCAAATAGCATGATCAATCCCGTGAGTCCCAAATATAAAAATAAGATTGCCAAACTCCAATGCGCCACACGATGATTAATGGAGAAGCGAGGAACTACCTTTCCTGACCAACCACCATCAATGCGTATACGACCACGAATTAAATAAAACAGAACTAATGCTGCAACAACCAACCCAAAGCCTAGACCCCCTGTTGGCACTAGCATTTCCATACGAAAATTTCGCCAGTCTTCCCCAGCTGAATTGATAAGGATGCCCCTCTCGACGCCTTTAATTTGAGTAACCCCAGTTGGTGGTTGATTGGTATCTGCACGACGGACCGCACGCCATAGCTCAGAGCCAGGGCTCGGAACATCAGGTGCCAAGGCAACGTCCTGACTTGGAGTTGCTGCACTTGCTGTTATGGGTAACAAAAAAGCTAAGAGCAAAAGAGGTATAAACATCTTTTGTAACATGCTGTTTGATACTAAAGAAGGCATTGGAGAGGACTCCCTGAAGAATGTGCCAGTAAGCGGAAGGAACAATCGGCACATTAGGTGCCGATTGTTAGTTAGTTTCCGTTAGCTCTTTTTATTAGCGTCGAGACTTGCTCGCTCGTAATTAACACCCCACTCCATTACAGAAGCACCGCGATTAACTACGCGCTTACGATAGATGTCTGAAACAACGTCAGCATCACCAGCTAGCAAAGCCTTGGTAGAACACATCTCAGCACAGAGTGGCAACTTGCCTTCTGATAAACGGTTTGAGCCATACTTGGTGTGTTCTGCTGCACTACCATCCTCAGCTGGACCGCCTGCACAGAAAGTACATTTATCCATTTTGCCACGTGACGCAAAAGCACCCACTTTAGGGAACTGTGGCGCACCAAATGGGCATGCGTAAGAACAATAGCCACAACCGATACAAGTATCCTTGTCGTGTAACACCACACCGTCTTCTGTTGTATAGAAACAGTTAACTGGACACACTGCCGCACAAGGCGCATCAGAACAGTGCATACAAGCTACTGATAAAGAACGCTCACCAGGCTCGCCATCTTTAATGGTGACAACCCGGCGTCTGTTAACACCCCATGGAACATCGTTTTCGTTTTTACATGCTGTAACACACGCATTACATTCAATGCAGCGTTCCGCGTCGCAGTAGAACTTCATATTTGCCATGTTCTTATCTCCTTAAGCCTTAGAAATGCGACACAAAGTACATTTAGTTTCTTGCATTTGCGTAACCGAGTCGTAACCGTAGGTCATAGCTGTGTTACACGCTTCACCGAGCACATACGGATCCGATCCTGCTGGATACTTACCGCGTAAATCGGCACCCATGAAGTGACCACCGAAGTGGAATGGTGTGAAAGCAACACCACTAGCAACTCTTCGAGTCACCATGGCTTTGACTTTGATCTTGGCACCTTCGGTACCTTCAACCCACACATCATCTCCATCTTTGATGCCTGCATTGTTGGCATCACGAGGATGAATCTCGACGAACATGTCTTGTTGTAGTTCAGCAAGCCATGGGTTTGAACGGGTCTCATCACCACCACCCTCGTACTCAACCAAACGACCTGACGTCAAAATGATTGGATAATCTTTTGAGTAGTCTTTTGCCTGAATCGAACCGTAACGGGTTGGCAAACGCCAGAATGATTTACGGTCTTCGTAGGTTGGATACTTCTCAACCAAGTCGCGACGACTGGTATAGAGAGGTTCACGGTGAATGGGCACAGGATCTGGGAAGGTCCATACCACGGTACGTGCCTTTGCATTACCAAATGGCGCACATCCGTGCTTAATGGCTACGCGCTGAATACCGCCTGACAAGTCAGTCTTCCAGTTTTTACCTTCAGCCGCTGCTTTTTCATCCGCTGTGAGGTCATCCCACCAACCGAGTTTTTTCAACATCTCGTGAGTGAATTCTGGGTAACCGTCCTTAATCTCAGAACCTTTAGAGTAGCTATTGTTGGCCAACAAGCTCACGCCGTTTCTTTCCACACCGAAACGAGCACGGAAGGTCAAGCCACCTTCTGCAACTGAATGGCTTGGGTCGTAGAGGTTTGGTGTACCAGGGTGCTTCATGTCAGCAGTGCCCCAACATGGCCAAGGCATACCTTTGAAATCACCGTCAGCAGGACCGCCTTCTGCCTTCAATGAGTCATAGTCAAAGGTTCCCCAGTTTTGCTGATGGGTCTTTAAGCGCTCAGGGCTTTGGCCGGTGTAACCGATTGTCCACATGCCGCGGTTAAATTCGCGAGTGATGTCCTCAATTAAAGGCTCTTCGCCATTAATCTTCACGTGTTTAAACATCTCTTTATCGAAACCAAGCTTCTTGGCCAACAAATACATAATAACGTGGTCTGGCTTAGATTCGAATAACGGATCGATAACCTTGTCACGCCACTGGATTGAGCGGTTCGAAGCAGTGACTGAACCATAGGTTTCAAATTGTGTTGTTGCTGGAAGCAGATACACACCATCAGTTCTGTCATGCATAACGGCCGAAACAGTTGGATACGGATCCACTACGACAAGCATGTCGAGTTTTTCGAACGCCTTCTTCATCTCAATACCGCGGGTCTGAGAGTTTGGCGCGTGGCCCCACATAAACATGGCACGGATATTATCTTTTTGCGCCACGTTGGCTTTGTCTTCCAAGACGCCATCGATCCAACGCGATACAGGAATACCTTTGGTATTCATAACCGCCACGTCTTTACCTTTAGCCTTTTCGTAGGATCCAGAATCAAAGCGACTCTTAACCCAATCAAGGTCAAGATCCCATACACGAGCCCAGTGACCCCATGATCCAGGAGCAAGGCCGTAGTAACCAGGCAAAGTATTCGCTAGAACACCTAGGTCAGTTGCACCTTGTACGTTGTCGTGACCACGGAAAATGTTAGCGCCACCGCCTGAAACACCAATGTTGCCCAATGCCAACTGGAACGCGCAGTAGGCACGCGTATTGTTGTTACCGATAGTGTGTTGGGTACCACCCATACACCAAATGAAGGTGCCTGGACGGTTTTGAGCCATTGCTTTCGCAGCAGCATAAACCTTGTGCTCTGGCACACCTGTTACACGCTCAACTTCATCTGGTGTCCACTTAGCAACCTCAGCCTTAACTTCATCAAGGCCGTAGACGCGCTGATTAATGTATTCCTTATCTTCCCATCCGTTCTTGAAGATGTGGTGCAACATACCCCAGATGATTGGTACGTCGGTACCAGGACGAATTTGTAAGAAATGATCCGCATGCGCTGCAGTACGAGTAAAGCGAGGATCAATAACAATGACAGGTGCGTTGTTCTTTTCTTTGGCTTCAAAAATATGTTGAAGAGAAACAGGGTGCGCTTCCGCAGGATTTGAACCAATCAACAAGACAGCTTTAGAATGGTGTATGTCATTGTAGCTATTAGTCATTGCACCATAGCCCCAGGTATTAGCAACGCCAGCAACCGTGGTTGAGTGACAAATACGCGCTTGGTGGTCTACGTTATTGGTACCCCACATCGCAGCCATCTTGCGGAACATGTAAGCACCTTCATTGTTGCTCTTAGCAGAGCCCAAGAAATAAACTGAATCAGGGCTAGACTCTTGACGGATCTTAAGCATTTGATCGCCAATTTCATTGATCGCCTGTTCCCAAGAAACCTTTTCCCATTTGCCGTTAACCAGCTTAGTTGGGTACTTCAAGCGACGCTCACCATGACCGTGCTCACGCAAAGCTGCACCTTTGGCACAGTGGGTGCCTTGGTTAAACGGATGGTCTTGCGCTGGCTCTTGACCAGTCCATACACCATTTTGAACTTCCGCAATAACGCCACAACCTACAGAGCAGTGCGTACATACTGTTCTAACTTCTTTTACAGCACCAGCACCTTTAGCCTGAGCAGCTTCTGCTTTACGCATCATGCCAGGAGCTAAGCCTGATGCCAGAGCAGTACCACCAGCCAAAATACCTGAGTGACGCAAGAAATCGCGACGAGAGATACCGTTGCCAGTCTTCGAAGTTGACGCTTTATCGAGATCTAAGGTGACCTCAACTTTGTTGGATACTTTTTTAAGTTTCATTCCTGTCTCCAGATCGCGTTATTAGCGAGAAGCGTTCTTGTAATAGGTCAAAATATGCTGAGAAAGGTGATAGCCCTTCTGCTTCTTTTCTGGCTCAGCATCTTCTGGTGATGCCATCGCAACAGATGGAACAGCGACCGATGCCGCAGCAGTGCTAGCGCCTATGCCAGCTTTCTTTAAGAAACTGCGTCGTGATTCAGAAATTTGTTGCTTATCTTTTTTCATTAAGAAGGCTCCTTACATTGCTCTTCAGCTGGGCTAACGCATACGTGCTAGCTAATTCGTAATTATTTAAGCAACAGGTGCGCCAACTTTTTGATGAAATAAATCGTAATAAAGGAATAAAAAAACTAAACGAGATGTATTTTTTTGACCCAATTGGTCACCTTGGGTCAAACTGTCTTTGAGCATAAGGACAGAAATAACGGGTGCGACAAAAAGAACCACTTTATGGTGAAACTTATACTTTTTCGGCCTTAAGTTGTGAAATATGCCGCTTAAGCCGTCAGGCTTAAGTACTGAGATTCAATGGCGACAAATGCCGAACCCAAACGCGCAACCGATCTATAGAAAGTTGCAGTCTCAGCCACACTTAAATCATTCATGAAGTCTTTAGCCCATGGGGAGATATGCGTCTCGAAAAACAAACGCTGCTGCTCCTGTGGCGCCCCTTCGTAAATAAGCATGGCCATAACCTCCATCAGGGCTGCAATGTGGTCTTCAGGTTCGTGAACATCATCACTGCGCTCAAAACCTAATTTCGCCAAATCCGCTCTGAGCTGACCCAATGGGCGCTCCATAAGAAATCCGGTTTGATACCAAGACCCATAAGGCACCAATTCACCACGCCCAAGACCAATGAATAGCTCATGGAATTCTTCTTTTAAACGTTGTGGTTCACTGTGCTTTGCAGCGAGAACCAGCGTATTAACCGCTGCACCAAGCTCACTCTTTTGGTCTGTAGTATCTAAAGACAAGCAATACGCTAAAACATCGGCATCGGGTGCGTTACGAAGAAGACCCGCCAACAGACTGTAGAAAGCAGCTCTTCTTGCTTGGTCTGAGGACTCTACCGTTGCTATATTAACAACATCATTTTTAACTTCAGTGTTTTGCATTTTTAAGAGCGTCCTTTGTCTGGTGAGTAGGTCGTTTGCTTGCCTAAACTAGCTTGCATCGCATCTGAATCCTGAACTGCATCGACCACACGACAGTCTTCACACATTTTTAGTCGATTTTTGGCCCTATCCGATTGAAACATCGCATGGCCTGCAAGCTTTTCTAAAATATTGCCAATGGTTTTATGAGTTGCGAATGGCGTGCCGCAAGAAATACAGCAAAAAGGTTCTTCTTCATAAAGTACCCGCTTTTTATTTCTTTCCTCACGATCAAACAACAAACGTGGCGATATTGAGATAGCATCTTCAGGGCACGTGGAAACGCACATACCACACTGAAGACAATTGTTTTCAACAAAGAATAGCTGAGGGATCTCATCGCCAGTATGCAGCGCCTTACCCGGACAAACCCCCACACAAGATAGACATAGTGTGCATGAGTCTGCGTCAACCATAGCGGTACCAAATGGCGCACCCGAACCAAGGGGGACCTCAGAGCTTTTATTTGGTGCATGTTCTACAAGGTGGTCAATGGCAAAAAACATCGATTCACGTTTGTTGCCAAATGCCATGAAAGTACCCAAAGGCACTGATGGCATCTTCACCTCATCTCCAGCATCATCGTCTGATATGTAATAACTGACAGCGGAGGATGGGTATCCAAGCGCATTTAGGATGTCATCTTTGACCGATAATTGTTCGTCAAGTGCGGCCTTTACCGACATAGGTAATGTATTGCCTTTGACAAGAAGCACCTTACGCGCACCATAAGCTAACGCAGATAACCACACCTCAAGACCCACTGAAGCCAACTCTTCAACCATCAGAGATAATCGGTTAGGCGATTGCAGTGGCGCTATATCCGCATCACTCTCAGCAAAAACAACTAACTCAGGATCAGCGCCACCCTCTGCTATATAGGTAGCAAGCATCTTACGAATTCGGTTTAGGGTGTCCTCAGATTTTGGATACGCATAGCGCATGGCTCCACTAGGGCAGACGGTGGCGCAAACACCTCCGCCCTGACAGAGATTAGGATTTACTTGAACTTGCTCACCAATTGAAATAATTGCGTCAGCAGGACATGCATCTATGCAGCGCGTACACGCCACATTGCCAGACCTAGCATGCGCACATCGATCAGCGTCGTATGAAAAGTATTTTGGCTTTTCGAAAGTGCCCACCATGCCATCAAGTTCTAGCCATGCAGCATCTAGCGAATCTTGATCAGGGTTGTAGTACCAATAACCGGGTGGCGGCAGTTCGCTTTTGAGCAGTGGCGATGCGCCTAGATCCATCACCATATCGGTTTCTATTAGCTGGTAGTTGTGCTTTCCCTTCTCACCAATTTCTATGCGGAACGCACCAAGATGGCCAGTAATCTTTAGCTCTCTACCGGCAAGCGGCGTTGTAGGCACACCAAGCTCATCACAATCGTCCGTAAGTAACACTTCCGCCTGCAATGGCTTTTCCAGTCGCGTAGCAAACCATTGCGCTTGCTCTCCGCCAACCACAAGGACTTTGCCACGCGATTCATATTTCACCAAACCTGTTGGTGTCACCTGAACATCGTTTAAAGATGCCATTGCCACGTTACGGGCACGTTGATTACGCGATTCAGCCAAAGAAAGTTCGTTATCTGTCATGGTGTATCTCTTTTTCTTCTATTGCTTTAACTTCAGTGCCATCAGAATGATCTAAGACTAGAGGTTGCTCTTGTTCATCAAGTGATAATGATTCTTCATTTTCAACATCATCCTCGTCATCTAAGGCGAGCGATTCTTTTAGTTTTTCAGCAGCGCGACGTGCCTCAACTTCAATTTGATGCTTCATATCACTGGTAACAATGTCACCAAGTAGTTCAAATTTGGTGAAGTCTTCGGCATATTCATCTAACTCAGAAATAACGTTGAACTGAGGCGAATGAAATAATTTTCTCAAGGCCGCTTTACGCAAGGTCTCACTCACCTTGCTCGACATAAAGCCACTGTAATCTGAGTCTTCATTCAATGACTCTAATGGCGGCATATCCTCATCAGTCAACTCAGGCTCTTGAACAACCTCTTCAACAGCGACTGCATTTAGTTTCTCTTCCTCTTGTCTTGCTTCGACTTTTCGTCGACTGAATCGCTGAAAGAAAGACTCACCTTTTCGCTGGTCATCAATGTCTTTTTGATTAACATCAGACATAGGCTTAGCCTTGCACTTCCTGCGCCGTCCAATCACGCAGCTTTCTTTTTGTCTTTTTTTCAGGGAAATAATTGGCTATCACAAACGCTTCAGTCCAACGATAGAGTTCGGGTGGAACATCTACCGCAAAAACCTCATCTTCACCCTCGAGGAAGGCATGTGCTTCATCAAAGCTCATGGTGATATGAAAAGCCTCAGGACACCCACCATCGTCAACTGGATGAGCAAGCACATAGGCTCTTGGCGTGTCGCTCATTAAGTTAAAGTAATAACTTTCACATTCATCCGCGTACAAAGTGACTTCAAAGCCACCAACCATAAACCAGGCTGTATCACCCTCTTCTCTCACCAATCGAGGTTCTTCAGTTTCTGGATGACGACCAACCGCAATACCCGTGGCAGTCCAGACATAATCTATCCACTGACTAGATGCAATGCGGCGCTCCATCACTACTGCAACGGGAAAACTCCCAGGTAGATTCTCTAAACTCGCAACTGAATCAGACATTTCAATCTTCTTTTGAATAAATACTTTTCTTGCACTGCAATTACCGCACCAATTTTTCACTCATTAGGAAGTAAAAGGCCTAACGCAACATAAACACCTAAATTAACTGCTTCATCCAGTTTTTGAATTGAGCAGTTGGTACATAAAGTCTCAAAAGATTGTGCGAAAGCGACAAAACACTCCATTGCACACCTGTGATTCATCTCTAATCCCCGAAATAACGCACTTAACGTAGTGGGAACGTTTTTTGCAGCAGTTCCCATAAAAACGGATGTAAACAGGATTAAATGTGTCAGAAAGTCTAAAAGAATCATTAACCGATCGTTTTGGCAGAACAGTTGATTATTTGCGCATCTCGGTTACCGATCGCTGTGATTTACGATGCGTTTATTGCATGTCTGAAAACATGACCTTTTTACCCCGTGAACAATTACTGACCTTAGAAGAAATCATTCAAATTGGGCGTTGCTTTACCGAACTAGGCGTTAGCAAGATTCGCATTACCGGTGGTGAACCACTGCATCGTAGAAACATTCTTTCTGTGTTTGAAGCATTCGGTCAGCTTGAAGGCCTTAATGATCTCACCCTCACAACCAACGGCACCCAGCTTCATCGTTTTGCCAAACCACTTGCTGATGCAGGTGTTACTCGCGTCAATATCAGTTTGGACACCTTAGATGCTGATCGTTTCAAAGCACTTACCCGTAATGGAGACATTGATAAAGTCCTCAACGGCATTGATGCTGCGCAGGAAGTCGGCTTTAAACGCTTAAAACTGAATGCGGTAGTTTTAAAAAATCGAAACCATGATGAGGTTATTGTGCTCGTCGAACATGCGATCAAACGAGGCATCGACATCAGCTTTATCGAAGAAATGCCTCTTGGTGTTATCGGTGATCACGACCGAGAGGAGTGCTACTACTCCAGCGATGAAATCCGACGCGACCTAGAGAGGACATTCGATCTAATACCCACCACTGAGACAACTGGTGGACCGTCACGTTATTACAGAATTGCCAACGAGCAATCGCGAGTCGGCTTTATTTCTCCTCATAGCCACAATTTCTGTGACACCTGCAATCGTGTTCGATTAACCGCTGAAGGACGACTTCTTCTTTGCTTAGGCCAAGAACACAGCGTTGATCTACGCGCCGTTGTTCGCGCTCACCCAGGTGATGATGCCGCTTTAAAACAGGCCATTCGCGAAGCAATGAAAATTAAACCATTGGGGCATGATTTTGATCTTTCCGCAAAACCCGTCATCTTTAGACACATGAACCACACTGGGGGTTGATGGATATGTCAGCAATAAACACACCTAAAAAAAATACCTATCGCCCAGAAATGACAAATGAGGGTTTAAAGCCTTCTCATGAAGTCATTGCGATTGATGAATATGGCCAACAGCAAGCTGGCATGATTGCCGGAGAACAAGCTTTAACGGTTTACATCGATGACAAAGAAATAGTCACACTGATGACATTGGGCACCCATCCTGAAATGTTGACACTGGGTTATCTCGCTAACCAACGCTTAGTGCCCTGTCTTGAATCGGTCGATTCTGTCAGCGTTGATTGGGAAAAAGCAGAGGTCAAAGTGAATACCTTTGAGCGTATTAGTGATCTCGATGAAAAACTTAAGCACCGAACTGTGACCACAGGCTGCGGCCAAGGGACTGTGTTTGGACGCATAGGTGAAGAGCTAGAAAAAATTCGTCTTCCTAAAGTGTCCATCAAGCAATCTCAAATCTACCGCTTGCTATCCCAAATAAATGATCACAATGAGGTTTATCAAAAGGCAGGTGCTGTTCATGGCTGCGCTTTATGTCGCTCTGATGAAGCAAACTCCGAAGTGAATATATTTGTAGAAGACGTTGGTCGGCACAATGCGGCCGACGCAATCTGCGGTTTTATGTGGCTCAATGCCATAAACGGAAATGACAAGTGGTTCTATACAACAGGGCGACTCACTTCTGAAATGGTCATCAAGGTTGCGCAGATGCAGATTCCTGTCTTGCTTTCTCGATCTGGTGTAACCCAAAAAGGTTTAGAACTTGCTCAAAAAATAGGCGTCATTTTGATTGCCCGAGCCAAAGGTGATCATTTTTTAATTTACAACGGGGCTGATCAAATTGACTTTGATTCAGTACCGGTCAAAAAGCCTCACTCATTGAAGCGAAATACAAATAATAAAAAGCAAACCGCTCCATCCGTGAATATGCTTGCTGCACAATCAAGTTGAGTTTGAATCATGTCTGCTGTTATCGCGTCACATTCTGATACTTACATGAGCGTTAAGCAGGTCGCTAGCTATCTGCAGCTCAATGAGAAAAAAATCTATGCTTTAGTTAGTGAAGGACTGATTCCCGCTACCAAGATTACTGGCAAATGGATGTTTCCTCGCGAACTCGTAGATCGATGGATGATGGATTCCTCACATGGTGGTCTCTTTACGGATCGAATGGTTATTGCTGGCAGCGACGATCCTCTACTCCAAAGAGTCCTGACAATTTTTGCTCGCGATATCAATACGCATGCTCAAGTAAGCTATACACCCACCGGCACACGACTTGGCCTTGAGTTACTTCAAGCAAATCGAATTGATGTTAGCGCTATTCACTGGGGACCATTGAAAGAAAGTCACCTACGTCACCCAGCCCTTTTGCGTCAGCATTCTCACCATAGAGACTGGGTTCTGATCCGTGCGTTCTCAAGAGAACAAGGGCTCATTGTTCGCCCAGAGATTGCTGAAAAGCATGACGATATTGAATCATTACTCTCTGCTGATTATCGTTGGGTTGAGCGCCAAGCTGGCGCAGGCGCACAGCGACTCTTTTTAGAGATAAGAAAAAATTTCGGCATTAACACGCCATTTAATGCCACAACTAGCGCGTTATCTGAAAGAGAAGCCGCAAGTGCCATCAATCTGGGCCTTGCCGATGTCGCTCCAGGAGCAAGATCCGCCGCAACAGAATCCGGTCTTGGGTTTATCTCATATGGTCACGAGGCCTTTGATCTGGCTTTACCGAGAAACATGTGGTTTAGACGCCTGTTCCAAGATCTCTTAAGCCGACTTCAATCAGGAGAAACACGCCAAACCGCCGATTTACTTGGCGGCTATGATTTCTCTCAATGCGGTGAGCTTGTCTGGGGTGAGGAATAAGCAAGTTTTAGGCTTGCTCTGACTCCCATAGGTGACACTTCCGCTCTAAGGTCTTACGAGATACACCTAGTCGTCGGGCAGCAGCAGATTTATTACCACCCTCAAGCGAAAGCACACGAAGAATGTGTCTCTTTTCGACTGACTCAAGTGTTAAATCATCCTCATCGCCAGATGGTGTTTCATTAACATGCGCCACTGCCCCACATGAAGTCACACCCTGGCTCGGATGTTGGTTTAGTAGCAAACACCGCTCTATAACGTTTTTGAGTTCACGAATATTACCTGGCCAGTCGTACTGACTAAGCCGATCAATTTCAGCTTGAGTAATCTTAGGATCAGGAATCCCCAAATCAGCCGCAACTGCTTTAGCAAAATGTTCAACAAGCAATGGCAAATCACTTATGCGCTCGCGCAACGCAGGCATTCGAATACTCAATACATTTAATCGATAGTAAAGATCTTCGCGAAAATTACCTTTTTCAATTTCTAATTGTAAATCTCTATTTGTTGCAGCGACGATACGCACATTTACAGAGCGTTCTTTATTGCCGCCAACGGGACGAACCTTTCTATCTTCCATGACGCGAAGTAATCGAGTTTGCATCGCCATTGGCAACTCGCCGATTTCGTCTAAGAATAAAGTTCCGCCATCCGCATAAGAGAACAAACCCTCACGGTCTTTTGTAGCACCCGTAAAAGCACCTTTAACATGACCAAACAATTCACTTTCGAGAAGTTCTGGTTGAAGTGCACCACAGTTTATTGGCACAAATGATCCCGCACGGCCACTTTGATTATGGATGGCTCTTGCAGCCAGTTCTTTACCTGTTCCAGATTCTCCATGAATAAGGACCGTAGATGGCATTGGTGCAACACGCTTGATAATTTCACATGTCTCTTGAAGAATTTCGCAACCGCCCACAATGCCGTGCTCGTGGTCTAATTCTTTTGCTTGTCGACGAAGTACATAACCTTCGCGTTGCTGCCTTTGACGCTCAAGACTTCTGCCAATAGAAGCCAGCAACTCCTTTGTATCAAAAGGCTTGATAAAAAAATCAGATGCGCCCGCTTTTAACGCTTCTACGGCATAGAGCTGATTAGATACAGAAGAAAGACAGATCACGGCCGTAAGCGGATCCTCTTCTGTAAGTCGATGAATCCAATGTCCGTTACTATCAGGTATGAAATGGATACCTGTAATCACAAGATCGAAGTGATAACGCGAGAGTAGCTCTTCTGCAGATTGATGGTCTTCAGCAATTTCAACTAGCCCAAAGACATCGCTTAACTTATCAATTAGTAATGATAGAAGTTCTTTATCCTCATCAACAATGAGAACGGAGTTCATTCTATGAGTGCTTACTTCTTTAACAGCGTGAGAGTGAGCATTTGATTTGAGCTCTTCAAGAACCCTTTCTGATGTGGCCGACATTTTTTATTTCTTTTTTATTTTCGTAATGCATAATTACAGATATGCGCTAAAAAAATCGTAAAAAAATTACAACGCTATTTACGAATCCCCCCTCAACTAAGACTCCAAGAATATGGTACAGACTGTCTCAATCAGAAACCTGATTCTGGTTCAATTTGTCGCAAACACAAGTAAAAGTTTTTTATTCCCACCGCATTTCGTCCATAACAAACCGTATTTTCAGAAAATTCCTACAGATACATAAGATGGCACCTTATTTGCTGTATTTTTAAAGTACTTAAATCGTTAGTTTCTTATGAGCATTACCCCAGAAAACATTACCGCATTAATTTTAGCTGGCGGCAAAAGCAGTCGCATGGGCCAAGACAAGGGGCTTCTACCCTTTGGAAATAGCATCATGGCTGGCCATGTTATTGAACAGATCCGCTCTCAAGTTGGTCGCATACTCATCAGCGCTAATCGCAATCAAGACCAATACGCCAAACTTGGGCACAAAATAATTGGTGATCCGATAGAGGGCTTCCAAGGGCCTCTCGCTGGATTTTTAGCCGGCTTAGAAGCAATTGAAACTGATTACTTAATAACCCTGCCTTGTGACGGACCCTTTGTGCTGAGTAATTACGTCGAAAGAATGGCCAAAGGTTTATTCAACGCATCCGCTGATATTGCTGTTGCCCATGATGGCAAACGTTTACAGCCAGTCCATGTTTTGTTGCATCGAAAAGTCACTGGAGAATTAAAAGAAACTCTTGAGCAAGGTGAGCGAAAAATTGACAGGTGGTTCCCGCACCACGCATGGGTCACTGTAGATTTTAGCGATGCTCCACAGCAATTCGATAACATCAATACGCCAGAAGATTATAAATCTGCCAGTGGAGCTGAAGTCGCGTGAGCAACCCTTCCCAAATTCAGTTCCCTAAGCCCATGATCGGTTTTGCGGCATACAGCGGCACTGGCAAAACTACTCTTCTACTTAAACTTTTACCCCTCCTGAAACAAACCGGTCTACGTATCGGCATGGTTAAGCATGCGCACCATGACATTGAAATGGACTATCCGGGGAAAGATAGCTACGAACTACGCAAAGCAGGCGCTGATGAAATGCTAATCACCGGGGCTAATCGATGTGCTTGGATTCATGAATGTAGCGACCCCAGTCATGAACCTACACTTGAAGAAACCTTGGCGCTTCTTAATCCAGAAAGATTAGACATGGTTCTAGTTGAAGGATTTAAAGCTGCCGCTTTTCCCAAAATTGAGCTTCATAGACCATCCTTAGGAAAACCTTTAATTCACTCCAATGATCCAAATATTGTTGCGTTTGCTTGTGATGGCGAGGCGTACACTCCCAATCTAACCCTCCCCAAGCTTGCCCTCAATGACCCTGAAGCGATCGCGATCTTTATCCTTAATTATTTTGGGTTAAAAACCTCGAATATTTTCGCATTGCACGAAACCAAATCAGCTTAGATCGTTCACAATAGTGCTTTCCGAGTAACGATTGTTAGTGATTCTTATGAAAAAATTATTTTTTGTTTTAGGTCTTACCGTTTTTTCTTTTCAAGCTCTGGCTGAAATGGCTGAGCGTTCCACCTTTAAGGTTATCGATAACAACACCTTTAAGTACTCAAGCCGTATTGACCATATCTTTTCGCATGATGACAACAATGTCGAAATTGATCGCTATTTAATGCTCGAGAATTTTTTGCATAACAATGGGTATTGCCCAAAGGGCTTTTCCATTGAAGAGCGTAAAGTTGTGATCACTACCCCACCGCATGATGGTGAGCTTCAGTATTTGGTGAAGTGCAATTAATTAAAATGGCCACCACCAAGGCGAGCCTAGATTATCTTCGCAGCGTTTTAACTGTTCGCTGTAGCGCTTAGCGTTAGCCTCAACCTTTCTGGCCACCCCTATCAACCACTTTTTCTTGTTGTAGGTTTTACGCTTCCAGCCACCATGACCTTCGTGGTACGCCAAATATTGGTTATACGCATCCCATTTAGAGATCCCCAAGGTCTTTTGTGAGACCGTGCTATACCAACCCATAAAGTCGACTGCATCAGCGTAATCATCACGATCAGCGCCCCAGTTGCCGGTTTTGCTCTTATACCAATCCCAGGTGTCATCTTTAACCTGCGCATAACCATAGGCACTCGACACACGCCACCACATTGGAATACCTAAGAAGGTATCGCGCGGCGGCGCAGCATCATGCTTAAAGCTCGACTCCTGACGCATAATGGCCAGCTGCACATGTAATGGCAGACCGTATT
>Ga0213859_10000275_pt1 | contig 23756 bp, 26 predicted proteins | sample PICome_2_FD_160133 | JGI IMG/M metagenome (GOLD analysis project Ga0213859, IMG submission 160133) | Coastal seawater microbial communities near Pivers Island, North Carolina, United States - PICO304 | ecosystem: Environmental > Aquatic > Marine > Coastal | place: USA: North Carolina...
TAGTAGTGCAACTACCTATTCTGAGGTTTCAAATGGGTTTATTGGTTGGACTCAAATCTACGATAATACTGCACTCCAGGGAAATACTTCAAACACTACTAACAACTTAGAGATAGGTGATTGGGAAATTGTTGTACCGGATGCGGCAAAAACTATAGGAACTGGACATTTATGGCTGTGGGTAGAATACTTTCTCGGCAATTTAAGAAAAAATGATGCTAATTTAGCAGTGGGATTCACTGATAGAACAGATTCGCAAATAGTCCTAGATAGAACAACGGGTGTAAGTCAGACTGGTACTTATGCTCATAGCACAGTAACAGCAACAATTAACACTTAAGGAGGAAAAATGAAAGGAAAAATGAAATCCCAAGATATAGAAAATAAAAGTTGGGAAATTAAACGCCAATACGCATACGAGAATCTATTTGAAGGAGATAGATGGGACATGGTTTATGGACTATTAAGTTCCATATTAGATAAATTATTAGAGAACGGCACGTTAACGTTAGATGACTTGAGAGACGATGATTTAATTCAGTTATCATCGTGGAAGAATATAAAAGAGAGGTTTCCTAAAGAATGAGTAGCAAATTAAAAATACAAAGATTTACAACTACACGATTAAAATGTGGCGTCCCTGTAACTTCAGAATTAAAAACAGTAGCAGAATGGAATGGTAAAAGTCTAACAGATTTTTTAGGCTATTGTAAAGCAGCAGAGCTTGCAGTTTCAATAGGTGTTCACAAAACGGATGATGTTATAGTCTGTGCGCAACTTGCAGAACTACCTGGACAAGCTTCGTATAGCGGAGAAATGACAGAAGCACAAAGAAATGAGCTACTTGCAAATACAACCAGAGCTAGTATAATTTGGATGTATACAAATCCTACTTATAGAAATCAAGGATACTTTACAGAAATGGCAGTAGGTCAAAGAGACTGGATACAAAATAATTACAGTAACTATGCTGGCACTAACGCTACAAGAATTGATACTACTCAAGCAGGCGCTCCTTATGTAAAATCCACAATGTCACAACTTGGTTATTCAACCCCCGTAGAAATGGCAGAAGGTTCTTCTTTAGAAAAAGCTTCCTACGACGTCCCAGAATAAGTAGTATAAAAAATTTAGCACCATAAATTTTTGGTCATGTTTCTGAGAATCGGTATACCCGAGCTACAACAGTATCAAATTACCGAGGTTCCAAATTTAATTCTTGACATGACCTATGATTTTTGCTATAATTTACAAATAGGAGTATAGAATCAAATGGCAGCAGGAACATATGACATCGTTATTGATCAGGGGTCGGACTTTGCAATAGAAGTTCAGGTCAAGGACGACGACACCCCTCAAAATCTAGCTACGCATAGTGCGAGGGCTCAGTTACGTCCCACACCTACATCAAGTACGCTATCCGCTACATTTACCTGTGTTATTACCAACACGTCTCAGGGAAGAATAAAAATGTCTCTGAGTAACTCAGTTACAGCTGGTATTACTTCAGGAAAATACTATTATGATTTAGAGTTAGTCAATACAAGTACAAGTACTGTTACAAGACTACTCCAGGGGGTTGCTCGTGTGACTCCAGAAGTTACAAGATAATGGCAACTAAACTTACAATCACCCCACAAAATACTTCTGTAAATGCAACTACTAATGTAACTACACTTACTATTTCTAGTGCAATTGCAGGAGCAGCAAGTGACGCCAGCGGTATTTCATTTGAAAACGCGGCGAGAACAATTGCTAGTGCGAACACTGTTGAAGATGCTCTTTTACAATTAGCAGATCAAATGTTCGTACAAACCTCAGCCCCAGCGGCAGATACTACAAATCTGGCAGAGGGAGACTTATTTTATGATACTGATGATAATCAGTTAAAGATCTATCGAGAGACATCGTCTGGAACTTTTAGTTTTGTTCCGATAATGATCGGCAACGACTCAGCGGATTCGGATACGATAGACGCAGGGAGCTTTTAAGCTCGTTTAGGGAAAAATAATGGCACAAGTAATTAAAATTAAACGAAGTAATAGCACTTCCGCACCGGGTTCACTTGGTGCTGGTGAGTTAGCATACTCTTCGAATAGTAATAAGCTATTTATTGGTCACCCTTCCTCTAGTGCTGTAACAGCAATCGGTGGTGCTCTGTACGTTGAAATGTTGGATCACACTGCTGGTACTTTAGCAGCCAGCTCAGCAGTTATTGTTGATAGTGATAGTAAGATTGACCAATTAAAAACAGGTAATATAGTTGTTACTGGAAGCACTAACACTATATCAACATCGACAGGTAATTTAGCAATTCATCCATCAGGTACTCTTATATTGAGTCATGGTGGTACAATTAATTTATCTAATCAAGGCAATTCAATCACAATGCCCGATAATAATGCGGCAGCGATTGATTTCAACGAAGGCGGAACTTCATATCTTAAATTTGTAACTACAAACTCAGCAGAGAAAGTTGTAGTTGGCAAGGATATGGACACAGCAACAATTAATGTTACTAGTGGTAACTTCCTCGTTGGCACAGACAAATTTACAGTAGCTTCAGGCACTGGTAATACAGTTGTCAAAGGTACTGCTAATATTCAAGGAGCGGCGGATCTTGATTCTACATTAAATGTAGATGGCGCTACAACTCTTAATGGAGCGGTTACTTTAGGTGACGCTTCTGGAGACGCAATAACTGTAACAGGTACTGCAACCTTTGCTCAGTCAGCAGACTTTGACGGAGGTCTTACAGTTGCAGGTTCACAAACTGTGAACATGGGTGGTAACAGAATTACTAATGCTGCTACTCCAACCCAAACAACTGACGCAGCTACAAAAGGTTACGTCGATTCAGTCAAGCAATCTCTTGACGTAAAAGATTCAGTAAGAGTAGCATCAGAAGCTAATTTTGATTCAACATATGACAACTCAGCAGGTACTCTTACAGCAGACTCAAACGGTGCAATTAGCATCGACAGTACTACTCTCTCATCTGGAGATAGAGTACTCATTAAAAGTCAGACAAGTGCAGTTCAAAACGGTATTTACTCCGTAACTACAGTTGGTGATGGTTCAACTGCTGCAGTACTTACAAGAGCAACAGACGCAGATACTAATGCAGAAGTTACTGGTGGTATGTTTACTTTCGTTGAAGAAGGTTCAAATGCAGACGCTGGTTTCGTACTTTCTAGTATTACAGGCGGAGCAACTCTTGGTACAAGTACTCTAACATTTACACAGTTCTCAGGAGCGGGTAGTGTTACTGCTGGAAATGGTTTATCCAAGTCTGGTAATACTCTTTCAGTAAATGTAGACAGCAAAACATTAGCAATTGGCTCAGATACTTTAAGTTTAAAAGGTATCTCTTCTACTGCAAATGGAGACTTGCTCTTTGGTGCTAATGGTGCCAATGGAGGATATAGCAGACTTGCTATCGGTACATATGATTCAACAAACAGTGTAGGACAAATTTTACAAGTTGGTAGTGGTTCAACTGTCACTTGGTCTAACACTCTGGATGGAGGCACGTTCTAATGGCACAAATTATTAAGCCAAAGAGATCGGAAACCGCAAGTAGCGTTCCATCCGCTAGTGATCTGGCAGTCCACGAGATTGCCATGAATCCAACCGATCAAAAAATCTATACTAAAAAAGCAGATGGAACAGTAGTTATTGTAGCATCTCACGTCGACACCGGCGACGCGCAAATCACAGAGGGAGATGCATTAGCTTTTAGTATAGCACTAGGATAAGATTATGGCATCAGCATTTAAATCAGCAACCTCAGCTAGTGTAGGGACAAGTTTAACTACAATATATACTTGCCCTTCTAATACCACAGTTACAATCATTGGTTTGTATCTGTGTAATCAAGCAGGGGCTCAAATAGAAGCAACAGTGGAGTTTTATGACTCTAGCGCAAACGCGCACGTGGGAATCGTACACCTTGTAGAGATTCCTGGGCAATCTACTCTTGCACCAATAGGTGGGGACGCAAAAGTCGTATTAGAAGCGGGTGATGCCATAAAAGTACAAAGTAATACGGCAAGTTCGATGGACGTAGTTCTCTCGTATCTGGAGCAAACATAATGCCATTAATAGGTAAGGTACTCGTACAAGAAGAAGCAATTGCTGGGAACTCCGTTACTGCTACTAAGGTGGCAGCAAATGCTATTAGCACTTCTGAAATAGCAGTAAATGCAATTACTAGCTCAGAAATTGCAACGAATAGTATTCAAAGTACTCACATTCAAGGTACTGCAGTAACTTCAGTAGCGGATAATTCAATTGATGCAGCTGCTATTGCAGAAAACTCAGTAGATTCAAGTGAGTTAGTATCAGGAAGCATTGATACCATCCATATTGCAGCAGCACAGGTAACACTAGCAAAACTTGCAGTAAACTCTGTAAATGCAACAAAGATTATAGCAGGATCAGTTACAGCAAGTGAACTAGCAGATAATGCTGTTACAGGTGCAAAACTTGCAGAAAACACAGTAGACTCTAGTGAGTTAGTTACTGGAAGTATTGATACTATTCATATAGGAAATCAGCAAGTAACTACTGCAAAATTAGCAAACACAGCTGTTACTACTGCAAAAATTACAGACGGTAATGTAACAGGTGCTAAGCTAGGAGCTAACTCTGTAACAAGTGCAAAGATTGCTGCTAACTCTGTAGATTCTTCAGAATTAGTAAGTGGAAGTGTAGACACTATCCATATTGCAGACAACAATGTAACAAGTGCAAAGATCGCATCAAATAGTATTTTAACAAGACATATAGACGATAACCAAATCACAAGCGATCAAATAGCGGCGAATACAATTTTAACAGGAAATATTGCTGATAACAATATTGACAGTTCTAAGATAGCTTCCGATTCTATCTTAGCAAGACACATTTTCAACGGTGTGGTAGGCACTGCTAAAATTGCGGATGACGCGGTTACAAATGCGAAAGTCGCAGATAATGCCATTGACAATGTGGCTATGATTGCTGACGGACTCATTAACACAGCACAGTTGGCTGGTAACTCAGTTGCAACAGCAAAGATTCAAGACAATGCAATCAACTCAACAAAGATTGCAGCAAACGCAGTAAGTTCTAGTGAGTTAGCAAGTGGTGCGCTTTCTGGACAGACGATGACAGGAAATGTGACTTTCTCTGGAAATGTAACAATTTCAGGTACACAATTTACTGCTTCATCAAGTACAATTACAACCGGCGATGGTTTGATATTGTTAGCAGATAGTAACAATAGTTCAGACGCGGTTGATATCGGGGTATACGGACTATACGATACCTCTGGGTCACAAGACTTATACTCTGGTCTTTTCAGAGATGCTTCTGATTCAGGAAAATGGAAATTATTCAAAGACCTACAAACAGCTCCTACCACTACAGTAGATACTACTGGTACGGGTTATGCAGTAGGCACGCTTGTTGGAAATGTAGAAGGTAACGTAACAGGAAACCTTACAGGTACAGCAAGTGCAATTGCAAACAATACAGTAAATGCAAGTAAGATTGTTGCGGGTAGTGTAACAACAGCAGAGATTGCTGCAAACACTATTGCTACTGGAAACGTAGCAGACAACGCTATTGATGGTACAAAGATTGCTTCAAATAGCATTTTAACTCGACACATTGATGACAACCAAATTACTTCAGACCAAATTGCAGGTAATACAATTTTAGCAGCAAACATTGCTGATAATAATATTAATTCTACTAAAATAGTAAGTGATGCAGTTCTCAATAGACATATTGCTACAGGAGCAGTAAATGCTGATAGCTTAGCTGCAAACTCAGTAGATAGTGCAGAGCTTGTAAGTGGAAGTATCGACAGCATACATTTAGATAGTGGTGTTGTAACTAATGCAAAATTAGCAAACAACGCTGTTAATGGTTCAAAAATTTCAGCAAACTCAATTGATAGTTCAGAGATAGCTACAGGCAGTATTGACACTCTTCACTTAGCTAGTGTTGTAGTAACTACAGCTAAATTAGCAAATAATGCAGTAACAGCAGCTAAGATAGCAGGTAACGCTGTTGGCTCAAGTGAGATTGCAGAAAACGCCGTTGGGGCAAGTGAGATTGCAAATAATGCTATCACAACCACACAACTTAGTAGTGCAGCACTCGCTGGTAAGACAATGTCAGGCACTGTTACCTTTAGTGGCAATGTAAGTACAAATGCTTTAGTTACTGGCGGTAATATTGGATTACAAGATACTAATCCACCACAAAAACTATCTATCGATGAGGTTGCTGGCTTCGATGTCGCCACAGGCACAAGTTCAGCTACAACTACATTTACTTTAGACTCATTTAGTAGCTCAACATTTAGAGTTGCTAAGTATGTCGTTTCGATAAAAAATACAACTGATTCAGACTATCAGGCATTGGAAATCTTACTTTTCCATGATGGCACTACAGTTTATTTAACACAATACGCGTCCATTTTTGATAATGGAGCGCAAGCAACTTTTGACGCAGATATCAGTGGAGGTAATGTAAGACTCCGCGTGACACCTGCTTCAACAGATAGTATGACTTATAAAGCTATAAGAACTACTATAGAGGTATAATAATGGGAACTAAATTACAATTCAACGTAGAAGACGCAGGATTGAGTGTTGACGGTACTGAGGTTATCAGTGCTAACAGAAGTGTATCCAACCTTGATATTGCGGCAGGTAAGATTACAAGTGGCTCTGTAGCAGCAGCTAGATTGCCATACACAATCACTACCACAGCACCAACAGGAGTAGGATCAACATCTAGCGGGCACGTCTGGTACGTCTATTCAACTTAAGGAGAAGTAGATGGCCATATATGTCAACGATGGTGGCACTTTAAGACAGTTACGTTTTCTAGCAGTAAACGATAACGGTACTATAAGACGTGTCAACGAAGTCTATGTAAATGATTACGGCAACCTTGAGGGGCCGTTTTCTGCTGTGCATGGAACTATAAGGTCAACTAATACTCAAACCACTTTTATCTCAGGCACACAAGAAACTGCTTTCGCAACAACTACTGCCTACGATACTACTAGAGATACTACAACTACTTTTAATACGTCTGTAGGTACTACAACTACTTTTAATACAACTCGTACAACTACGAGTACTTTTGCTACAACTCGAGCAACCACTACTCAGTTTAATACAACTACGCAGTTTACTACAACTACAACGTATGAGACTAATTTAAGTACGACAACTCTATTTAATACCGTTACAGCGTTTACTACAACTACGACTTATGAAACAACTAAGTCTACAACTACGTTGTATAATACTACAACTAATTTTACAACAACTACGACTTATGAAACAAGTAAGTCTACAACCACACTATTTAATACAGTCACAGCGTATACTACAACTACTACGTATGAGACTAATTTAAATACAACTACACAGTTCAGTACAACTACTAACTTTACAACTACAACCACGTATAACACGACGAGGGAAACCACTACTACCTTTAATAGTAATACAACGTACACAACTACAACTACGTTTAATACTACTAGGCAGACAACTACAGTATTCAATACTCTTACTACTTTTAATACTACTACGGTCTATGCGACCACAAGGACTACACAGACTAGCCGTAGTACTACTACAAACTTTACAACAACTACAACGTTTATTACTAGTAGGACTACAAATACTGTATTTAACACTACGACTAATTTTACAACAACGACGACGTACCTTACAAGTAGAACTACTCAAACAAGTAGGTCAACAACTACAGAGTATACTACTACTACGACGTTCACTACCAGTAAGACTACAACTACAGTATTTAATACAGTTACTGAGTTTACTACAACGACTACTTATATTACAAGTAAGTCTACAACGACTACGTACAATACAACTACTACTTATACCACTGCATATGATACTACGATTGAAACAAGTAGGAGTACTGGCTTTACGAATATTACAAGTAGAAGTACAAATACATCGTTTAACACACAGTTTATAGCAAGTACAACTAGAAGTACGAATACTTCCAATAATACTCAGTTTATTGTAAACACTACAAGAAGTACGAATACTTCATATAACACAAGTTTTACAAATACTACGAATAGAAACACTAATACTTCGTACAATACTAGCTTTACAAATAATACTACAAGAGGTACAAATACTTCTTATACTACTAGCTTCAATACAAATACAGCTAGAACTACTGATAACGTAATTGTAAATACTTCTTACAACACTAATACTTCTAAAGTAACAGATGGTGTAACTGTAATCACATCATTTACTACGAATAGAAACACTAATACTTCATTTATTACTAGCTATAATACAAATACAGCTAGAGTAACAGATAGTGTAATTGTAAGTACTGGATATAATACTGCTATTAATACTAACACTTCATATATTACTAGCTTCAATACAAATACTGCTAGAGTAACAGACAGTGTAATTGTAAGTACTGGGTATAATACAAATGTTAACACAAATACTTCGTATATTACTAGCTTCAATACAAATACTGCTAGGACTACTGACAATGTAATCGTAATTACAAGTAGAAGTACTTCGTACAATACAAATACTTCATTTAGTACAAATACGACTGCTACTAACAATACAAATACTAGCTTTATTGCGAATACTGCGTATAATACTTCTACAACTAGAAATACGAACACAACTTACATTGTAAATACAGCGTATAATACAAGTACAAGTAGAAATACAAATACTACAGCAATTGTAAGTACAAATACAGGTGCTACTAACAATACAAATACTAGCTTTATTGCAAGTACTTCGTATGGTTCTGGTACAAGTAGAACTACTGATGATGTAATTGTAAGTACAAACACAGGCGCTACAAATAATACTAATACCAGCTTTATTGCAAGTACAGCATATGGCTCAGGTACAAGTAGAAATACAAATACAACTTACATTGCAAGTACATCATACGGCTCTGGCACAACTAGAAGTTCAAATACTTCATATATCGTAGGTACTTCTTATGCAACTTCAAGAACTACAGATGGTGTAATTGTAAGTACAAGTTTCAATACAGCATATGGAACTTCAAGAAGTACAAATACTTCCAGAAGTACAACCACAGGTTTTGCAACTATTGTAAATGCATATAATACTACCAGACTCACCGCATACCAGGTGATCACTATGTATGCAGGCCCGGAAGGTTCAGGCCCAGTTGCTATTATTACAAATACTTCTAATTATACAAGTTATCTAACAGGTATTGTTGCAATTATTATTACATCTAATAATACTGCATTAGCTGCTGTAAACACTTCGTATAATACTACAAGAAGCACAACTAGAAACACTAACACTTCGTATTCTACCAACTATAACACGACGAGGAACACGAATACAAGTGGTACTGCAAATACTGCGTATAATACTTCTACAACTAGAAATACAAACACAAGTGCAATCGTAAGTACCGCATATAATACTTCTACAACCAGAAATACAAATACAACAGCAATTGTAAGTACTAATACTGGATTTACAAATAATACAAATACTTCGTTTGCAACTGCGTACAATACTTCTACAACTAGAAATACAAATACTACAGCAATTGTAAGTACTAATACTGCATTTACAAACAACACAAATACTAGCTTCATTGCAAGTACCGCTTATGGTTCAGGTACAAGTAGAAATACAAATACGAGTGCTATTGTAAGTACTTCATACGGATCAGGTACAAGTAGAGGATCAAATACAAGTGCGATTGTAAGTACGAATACTTCATTTACAAATGTAACTGATAGTGTAATTGTAAGTACAACTAGAAATACAAACTATAATACGAATACTTCGTTTATCACTTCATTTACTAATATTACAAGTAGAACTACTGACGGTGTGATTGTAATTACAAGTAGAGCTACAAGTAGGAATACTAACACTTCTTACACTACTAGCTTTACAAATATTACAAGTAGAACTACTGATGAAGTAATTGTAATTACAAATAGAGCAACAAGTAGAAATACTAATACTTCGTATACTACTTCCTTTACTAATATTACAAGTAGAACTACTGATGGTGTGATTGTAAGTACAAACTATACTACTTCACAAAATACGAATACTTCGTACAATACCAGCTTTACAAATGCTACAACTCGAGGTACAAATACTTCATTTATTACTTCCTTTACTAATATTACAAGTAGGGTTACTGACGATGTAATCGTAAACACTACCTATTCTACAAATACTAGCAGAGTAACCGATGAAGTTATTGTAAGTACAAACTACAGTACAAATACTAGCAGGGTAACTGATGATGTAGCAGCGATTACTACATTTAACACAAATACTAGCAGACTTACACAATATGCTGCTACAACTTCGTACAATACGAATACAAGTAGGCTGACTGATAATGTAGCTGTAATTACAAGTTTCAATACAAATACGAATAGAACTACAACATATGAAACTACTTATGAGACTTCAAGAGCAAGTAGTAGAGCAACATCTACAAGTAGATCAACAGTAACAAGCTTTAATACTACAAAATCTACTGCAACAAGTCACAGTACTGCTACAAACTTCGATACTACAACTAGTTATAATACAACTAGAGCTACAGGTACAAGTAGAGCAACTACAACTGCATTTGGTACTACAACAACATTTAATACAAATACTACCACTGCAAGTAGTAGAGATACTTCTACAAACTTTGACACCACTACTAGCTATAATACTACGAAGTCTACAGCAAGTAGTAGAGCAACTACAACAGCATTTGGTACAACAACTACATTTGATACAAGTAAGTCTACTTCAAGTAGTAGACAAACTTCTACAAACTTTGAGACTACCACAACTTACGCTACAACATTAGGTACTCTTACAACTAGAGCGACAGCTACAACTAGAGCGACTGATACTGTATTTAATACAAATACAACTACAGCAAGTAGCAGACAGACTCAAACAACTAGAGGAACTGATACTGTATTCAATACGAATACTACAACAGGTACAAGCAGACAAACAGGTACAAGTAAATCTACAACTACTGTTTACAATACTAATACAACTACAGCAAGTAGTAGAGCAACTGGCACAAGTAAGTCTACTTCTACAGTATTTAATACTACAACTACTACAGCAAGTAGTAGAGCAACTGGTACAAGCAGAGGCACAGATACAGTATTCAATACAAATACTACTACAGCAAGTAGTAGAGCAACGGCTACAAGTAGGTCTACAACATCTACCTTCAATACTGATAGAGATACTACGACCACATTTGAAACCACTAATGCAACAGGCTCAGTATATGCTACAACTAGATCGACAACATCTACATTCGGCACAACTAGAGTTACAGATACAACGATAACAACGGATCATCTGACGACTATTGCAACCGCAACAGGAACTCAGATATTTGAAAGAATAACAGCCTCTCAGGCAGGAACGATTTTTGACACAGAAGTGTCGAGTGGTGAGGACTACGGTGCTTCCTTCTGGGATGGTAACCAATGGAGTTAAAATGTCAAAAATTAGGAATAATGACGAAGGAATTACGGCAGAGTTCGTAAACGATAAATTAGAGCAAATACTATCTGCACTATTTGATACACTAGAGCATAACCAAGATAGAATTAAAGCACTAGAAACACAGGTTCATAAATTGACCAAGGAATTAAGAAATGGGAAAGCTTAAAGCTCTATCTAAAAACGAAGAGCTAGGAGATATACCAACTCACTTTATGAAGTCCGGTAGCAGTATGCCACCGCAAGACCGACTAAATACTTTATTAGAATTTCAAAGACGAGTTCTTCCCAAAAAGTATAAAGGTCTAGATGTAGAGTATGATATTTGGTATAATACTAATGAACTAAATACAATTAGGACTTGGCTATATACAGATTTTATAGGACAAGGAATTTATCTTCGAGTAAATACGGTAAAGATAAATGATAGACTATTAGATAATATAGTAGCCGATCCAGAACAAAAAGTCGATGAAGATAGAATTGCCAGAATAACGGCAGGACTTAGTGATAAGTACACACTAGGAGGTATGGAAGAAACTTACGATAAAGTAGCTTTTCCTCCAGGTAGTAACTTATTAAGTAAAAACATTATTAATTGGAAACGATTAGGTGAATTAGTAGAGGATGGATTTGTAATCAAACCGCATCCAATTACTGCACACGTTTTTATAGCCAAAATGAAACATAGATTTGGTAAAGATAAAGTTTTAAATAAAATGTCGGGCGGACATGAAATTTTAGCAGCCTGTAAAGAGCTTGCTTTCTGCCCAAACAGTGAAATGGGAATGACAGGATTATTATTAGGAAAGAAAATACATTCTTTTGCTATCCCACGAACTGCAAGAGAGAAGAATCACTTGACGTATGAATCTATATATCATGCAATACAAGGACAAAAATCTTCTACTCTCGCATTAAAGAAAATACTTTCTAGCCCTAGAGCTGGTATAGTTTTTCCGTTCGATCCTGATGCAGAAGATAGAGTACAAAGGTATTTCGATAACTTTTGGGAAATGACATTTAAAACATGATAGATATAATTATATTAGCAGAACACTACGGACTAGACTATACGCTGGCTTCTCTTTTGAAGAAGTCGGATAATTATCGTGTGCATATTTTTGTTAGACCAACGATTCGAGACGACTTAGAAGCAGAACTACAATGGGCTCTTAAAAGCTTTAGAGAGTTATATATTTATCAAACTCCATTTAACCTCAAAGGAGAAAAGTCTAATAGGCTATCTCGTGTTATAAATCAGTTTAAAGAACACTGGAAGGATAAGCAACCTAAAGGACTGCCTATAGAACGAGTTATTGTAACTGTAGCTGGTTGTCGAATCTTTACAGGAGACTTAGCAAGAGATGTGCCTACGGTAGCACAAATGGGGAATAAAGTTGCATATTTTGCACGAGAGTTTAAATATGCAAAACACCCTACTTACGGAAACTACTATAACATTATTGGAATAGAGGAATACAATGCTGAAAACGTTGACCCATATTTTATGATGTTAAATTGGGTTAAGTTTAAAGAGATAATGCACGATCAGAGATTGTGGTTTCCTGATGGTAAGGCAAAAAGATATCCTGAGCAAACAGATAAAGACTCGTATCTTCTTTCTACAAGAGATACTACATTTATTCCTAGAATTCGCTCGGCCTATGAATGGGGCTGGATGCCTTTATACTTCGACGGCAAAGTAGACAAGTTAATTAAGATAGAAGCAATTGGAGCAAAAGATTGTATTAATCATAATGTTATGATGAGAAAAAGTTTTTCTATCTCTGTACCAGTTCAAGAGTTAGTTACATCTTATGAAGATATACCTACTCTTTGGAGTATGGCAGTGCCTTGGGATTGTTGGTCAAGTGTAATTGATGAAGTTCCTCTATCTATCCGTAAGCAAGGTTATAATGAACAAATACTAATTAAGGCCGCAAAACAGAAGAAGCATTTAGCTGCAGTAGTCAAAGCGGGGTATCTACTAGGAAAAGTCTGATGTTTAAACTACTGAAAGACATGATTTTCTTTAAACAAGGCGGAGGTATAGATACTCCAGCTAAGTTTATAGTAGCTACAAACGGTAAGTCTTTAGATAATACTGTTGAGCTATGGGCAAAAACAGAGGTAGGTAAAAGATACATCAATGGAGATAGAATAACCCATTATGTATATAAATATATGCACTCTGACCCAAATACTTTCGCAACGCTATATCTAGCATTTCATAAACACTACGGGGTAGAGAAAATAAAAAATTATTATCCCGAGAGTAGTACAAAATCAGTAGAGAAAGCTTTCAGTGCTTTTATCTCCGATACTCACGACTTCCTTCATGTTGTAACTGGCTATCCAACTGATGCAGTAGGAGAGCTTGCTAGAATAAGAGTTTTCTATGGTATGGAAGGTAGAGGTTGGCAACTAATTCATTGGATTATGAGAATCCGTTTTATGTTTGGTTGGTGGAGAAAAGAAAGGAAACTCTACTTTGATCTGCAGAAAGAAGCTACCGAGCAGTCAAAGGTGGTTCATAATTATATGTTTATGCCGTGGTTTGATATGTTAGGTTGGCATATCAATAAAGTTCGGAAAAATTTCAACACCCATGAAACAACCATTCATCACTGGAAAAATACTTAGAACTCTAAGACTTCGTCCTCAAGATCCGAAAGGATTTCCCAATGAATAATACCTTCATTAGCTAATTCAAGTACAAACTCTTTTTCAATTGCTACGTTATGAGGAATTGTATCTGTGGTATTTTTAGGCAAATGCCAACTGTACGGATTTTGTTGCCCTACTTGAAACGGGGCTTGCTTACTAAAGAAATCAAATCCAATCAGCGTTAATTTATTCCAAACCCATGCTTTACGAATCAACCAGAGTAATACGATAAAACCGTTCGAAGGTCTGCCAAGAAGTTCATTATTCACATACCCAAACTCTTCGTAAACTTCCAAAAGCTCATCATCTGAGAACATTGTACAATGTGGTAACTCTATATCAAGCGATCTTGCTGAGTTCAGATTCATACGGGTACGGTTCAATAACACAGGAGTATCTTTCCAACTTTCAGGAAACTTCTTCCAAGTACCGTGTCTTAGAAATCCCGTTGCCCATATATCCATCTTTTTACCAATATGCTCGGTATGTTTATGCGGAATACCTCGGCCCAAACGTATTACAACATCATGTCCATCTATGTATTCTGCGTTATCATGGTCAAGCATTTCAACGCTGTTGCCTACAAGACAAACAGTTTTGTTTTCTAAGAGTTTAGTGATTCGTGTAAATTGATCCATTCTTCTGCGTAAGGTTGGTCACGGTAATCTTCAAGCCATGGCCCACCGTCCGTAAAGTGAACAGCTTTTGGGTTGAGCATGTTGTAATAACCGATCATGTGATTATAAGTTGCGGGAATATTTCCAATCTTGTTTGCCCACTCAAAGCCATGCAACGCACCCGCTGGGGCTTCGTTCACATACTCTGGTGTAAGTGTTTTACAAGCGGAATTATTGAAAAGCATTAGTGATGACCAATACTTTCGGGGATACGGACGATTTGTTTTGCCGTCCATTTTAGTAAATGTGCTAGTGACTAACTTGGGGTGTTTTACCACTGAGACTGTCATAAACATAGCTATGTACTTTGACAACTCGCTGGGGTTTGACCTCCAAAGAAAGTCACCGTCACAAAATAATGATAACCCTTTGTAATCGGATAGATAAGGAACTAAAAAGCGAGTAAAGGCGAAATCAGTTGATTCGCCTTGATACTCTCTAGTGTACATATCCAGATTCTTTTTACGAAGTGGACGAATATCATGGTGTTCGCTAAAACGTTCGATACTTGCCTTACATACTTCGTAAGACTCTGGATACTTTTCTTCATATCCGATAAAGATTATCATGAGGTAAAGTTTTCTTCTGTTTTTCCGTTGAGTTCTTTACCTAGCTGGTTGATGTAGGCTTGTTTACCTGTGCTCACAATAGCAATAAGATTTTGTAATCTTTGTACTTCTGCATCTGCAGATTGAATATGTGCAACTACGCTTACTTGTTCTTCAGTAAGGTCGGCAACCTGATGCACTACACCATCAACGGTAATGGTTTTTGCTTCTTCTGTCATTTAAATATGTCCTGCCAGTTTCCTTGTGTACTAGCCTTAGCATACTCGGTAGCACGGTTTTCAAAAAAGTTGGTATGCTCAACTGCGTTTAATTGCATATCAATCCAAGGCAAAGGATTCTGCTTCACATGAAAAATGTTCTTCATTCCTAGACCAAGCAGTCTTCGACCTGCAATGTATCGAATATAGACTTTGACATCTTCTGCATTAAGATCTGGTATCTCTGCTTTATCAAAACAGATATCAATAAACTTCTCTTCTAGCTCTACTACTCTTTCAGCAGCACAGTAGATTTCATACTTCAGTTTATCTGTCCAAATCTCAGGATGTTCCTTGACCAACTCACGGAAAAGTTTTGACATATTCTCTACGTGTAGAGTTTCGTCACGGATAGACCATGTTACAATCTGTCCCATACCTTTCATTAAGTTATGTCTTGGATAATTAAGAAGAATCGCAAAACTACTAAAAAGCTGAACTCCTTCTGTAAACCCACTGTATACTGCAATAGTCTTTGCAATCTCGTGTGGAGTCTTCATATTGAAGTCAGATAGATACTCATGTTTTTCAACCATCTCTTGAATATCCATAAACTCTTGGTAGATTGTTTCTTCTTTCCCGAGTGTTTCCAATAAAAGCGAATACGCTTCTTGGTGTACTGCTTCCATGCTTGCAAAAGCTGAAAGCATCATAATGACTTCGGGCTGTTTAAACGTAGGCATATAATGTTTAGCATATCCACAACAGACATCAACGTCCGCTTGAGTGAAAAATCTAAATATATTGTCTATGAGTTGCCTTTCACCATCGCTTAGTTTTTCTCTATAATCCTTGATGTCATCCTGAAGAGGTACTTCATCTGGCATCCAATGCATTTGTTGTTGCTTCTTGTATGCCTCAAAAGCCCACGGATAATTAAAAGGTTTATAGTATTCTCTTGCTTCTAATAACATATTATCCCTCACATGCTAAGCAATCTTGTTGTTCAAAGATTACTTCTCTTTTAACTAAGTTAGATACTACATCTGCTCGAGAGATAGCCTCTGATCTTAGGTAATATAACGTTTTTAAATTCTTTGCCCATGCAAGCATATGAATATTATGTAAATCCAATTTGCTAACATCAGGCGGGAAAAATAGATTCACACTTTGAGATTGACAGATATATTCCTGTCTTACTGAAGCGTGTTCTACTACCCATGACTGATTGAGTTCAACTGCTGTCTTAAACACCATTCGTTCCCAGTCAGACAACTGTTCCAAGTGTTGTACACTTCCTTTGTTTACAACTATACTTTTCCAAGTCTCTTCATTGTTAATCATATACTTATCAAGAACTTTTTCTAAGAATTTGTTCTTGTGTAGATTTGAACCTGACTTGGTTTTTTGATTGAACGCATTCGCTCTGAATGGCTCAATACTTGGACTTGTGTTACCACAGATGATACTAGAGGAAGCATTGGGTGCGATAGCAAGTAGGTGGGCGTTCCTAACTGTACAAGTGTCATCATCTGGACACGCACCCTTTTCAACTGCTAGCTTCCTTGTTGTTTCAACTGCTTCATGTTTGATAAACTCAAACATTGTATGATTTGCTCCTGTCGCTTGTGCACTTTCAAAAGGTATATTGTTCTTCTGAAGATAAGCGTGGAATCCCATTGCTCCTAGTCCAATACTTCTTTCGCGCATTGCACTAAACTTAGCTTTCTCAAGCTGTGTAGGAGCGTTATCAATAAATGATTGTAGTACGTTATCTAACATTCTCACCAAGTCTGGAATGAAAGCTGAGTGCTCTCTCCATTCGTCAAAATATTCTAAATTGACACTAGAAAGACAGCACACAGCCGTTCTTTCTTCATCGGTGGCGAGTGTAATTTCTGAGCATAAGTTACTATGATGTATTTTCATTCCCTTACGCTTCTGAAAGTCAGGAAGTCCTGCATCTACTGCATCTTCAAACATTATGTACGGCTCGCCAGTTTCCATTCTATTTTGTAGAATTTTTACCCATAACGCTCTCGCACTTACTCGCTTCTTGACTTGTCCTGAGTGAGGATCGATAAGATCCCAGCCGTCATCAAAATCAGGATGCTTTGTAGCGGAGTGTATGAGCTCCATGAAACTATCAGGAACCACCACACCGTGATGAAGATTGATAGATTTACGATTCGTGTCACCACCCGTTGGTTTTCGAACATCTAAAAACTCCTCTACTTCGGGGTGACTTATATGTAGATAACTTGCATAACTACCTCTACGGGTAACACCCTGTGAGAATGCAAGCATTTCTGCGTCTACAACTTTAATAAACGGTATCACACCAGTACTTTCAGAACCTTTTGATGTCTTAGTTCCTGCAGAACGGACATCACTCCAAGTTCCTCCAATACCACCACCAAATGATGAGAGATAAGCATTCTCTACGTAGTGGTCTGTAATACCTTCTCTGCTATCATCAACATAGTTGAGGAAGCAGCTAATTGGTAGCCCTCGTTTTGTACCACCGTTTGACAGAACTGGTGTAGCAAACATGAACCAAAGATTGCTGACATAATCATACAATCTTTGCGCATGAGCATCATCATCTGCAAACGCTTCAGCGGCACGAGCAAAAGCCTCTTGGGGTGAAGTTTCATCACCAACCATGTAACGGTCTCTTAGAGTTGCAATAGCAAACTCGTCAAGAAGCGCATCTTTTGAATAATCAATTTTTACTGACATAATTCTCCACTAAATTTAATATTTCATTACTTTGCCCGAGTACTGCGGCATCAGGATCGTAAGTCAAATCCATCAACTGTACACTCTTCTCTAAGTTATCTGCTCCGAACTCATTGAGACTTTGCATAAATTTATACTTACTTTGTATAGGGAGTGTGGACATAATATCAAATACATCTCCATACTCGGCTATCAAAGAGCTTGCTCGCTTTGGGCCAATTCCATTAACACCTGGTACATTATCTCCCTTATCCCCTGTTAGACATTTGAATGTCAAAAAGTATTCAGGGTCAAAGTCATAATGTTCATCCCAGTTGTCAACTGTAGTTTCCTTTCTTGTTACAGTAGAAAACCGTGATATGTTTTCATTAACAAGTAGATCCCAGTCTTTATCTGATGACACTAGCCATACATCTTCTATACCAAGTTCTTCTCTATTAATACATAATACAGCAGCTATATCGTCTGCCTCTACTCCTTTGTACTTTATTGTCAAGTATCCTTTCTCAGCGCATAAGTCCATGCTGCCTTGAAACTCTCCAAGAAAGTTCAAAAATTCTTGTTTTTCTTCTTCGGTTTGATCCGCATACCTTTCAGTACGATTTGCTTTATACATCGGATCAATAGTTTTTCTGTAATCACTACCGCCATCCCCAAGTACAACTATGCTACCACAGTTGTAAGATTTTGCTAGTGACTCTACTGTTCTTACGTATTCAACTTTGAAGAATTCTTTTTTAGCGTGTTTCCAACGGAATGCTAAGTTTAGACCATCAACTATCAGTAAGTTCCCGTTCTCGGGGAGCTTCCCAAGGTCTGTAAATTGTTTCGCCATATGTAAATCCTATATTTTCTAATTCTAACCATTTCTCCGCGAGACAAACGTAAGCTCCTAGCCAAGAGATATACATATAGTCTACGTGTTCTGGTTTGATTGTTGTTGCTACAAAAAATTGTGCATGGTTAGCCTTGAAGAATAAAAGAGGTTTGAGTTTCATGTCCTCAGCCTGTTTTACCAACTTGGCCCACCACTGCACAAAGTTGTTACTTTTATTTGTGAATACTTTGGTACTAATAGCATCGTCCTTGTAGAACTTGACTTCGATACAGAATACATTACTATGGTGCATCAAATAAATGTCACCTTTGATTTTACCACTGCCTGAGCCTGGTGTTTGTTGGAACGGCAACTGTGTGTGCCGTGCTAACATATCAATTACTAATAGTTCTGCTCTGTTACCTTTTTGTCTGCTATTTACCATACTATCCCACTAAATTACTTATATTCTCAGTTTTTACAATCTCAATCTTCTCAAGCAGTGGATGTGTCCATCCATGAGATACTAAGAATGTATTTAGATTTTCTTCTTTGAGAAGAATCTCTACTATCTTTTCTTTACCTTGCTCATCAAGAGCTTGGTTGACTTCGTCTAAGAAAAGAACGTTTATTTGACTTCTACTAATAGATGTCATAAGTTTTCGAATCGCAACTAGAGTTGCAATATTTACACGGGCTAGTTCACCACTAGACAAGGCGAGTATATCAATAATGTTACCATTATCAGATACTTCTACATTTAGTTTGTCATTCTCCACTACGAAGTTAATACTAAATCTACCATCACTGAACTCAGCAAGGTACTCATTAGTAAGTAACTCTAACTCTTTTACAAGCGATTCGATCTTGTAGGCGAGTAATCCGTTCGTGCTAAAAGCTTTCTTGAGTACGTCAAGGATTGATACCTCATCTTCAAGTGCCGATAGTTTATCGACCAAGTCAGACAACTGTGTTTCAAATTCAGTAGTCTGTTCTTGAATGATATCAATTCTTGTGTTGTGACGTTCTCTCCTTTCATTTTCTGTTATGACTTCTTCCAACTGGCTACGAGCTTCTTGAATCTTAGTCTGAAGTTCCGTAACTTGTTCTTCCATGTCTTGTCGGTCAAAGATTTGACTTGGGAGTTCGTTGTCGATACTCCTGAAGATGTCTTCCCAATCTTTGACTCCTTGTGCTGCTTTCCTATGTATTTCATTTGCTTTCTCTATCTCTGTTAACGCATCACTCATAATCTGTATGTCGTTCTCCAACATATCAGCTTCGTTCTTATGAGCATGGTATCCTAGCACTGCTAATTCAAGATCAATCTCTTGTTCACAAGCAGGGCATACTGCATCGCCTGGAGACTCTTTGAGTTTCTCATATTTTGCCACCATCTTTTTAGCCTGCGTTAGTTCGGCTTTTTTACCTCCGATGTCTCCTACTAATTCATTAGTTAATTTGAGACCAGGGTACAACTGTAAGTCCTTTTGCAATTGACTGATATCAAATTGTTTAAGGGATTCTTTCAGTTGATTATTAAAATTTATTTTTTTATTTTTTTCGGAGATATTTTCAATTTGTAACTGTAACTGACGCAAAGTTTTCTCGTCACTTTCCGAGATTTTTGGTAAATTCATCTTTGGAAGTAGTTCTATACTCTCCAATTTATTGTCTACCAACCATTTATTTATTGTGTCAATTTTTGCATTTACACTTGTAACTTCCTGTGAAGTTACTCGTACTGCTTCTTTAAATGTTTCAAAAAATAAAACGTAGTTATCTAACTTTAACAGATCGATTAGAAACTTTTTTCTGTTCGTATCTGTTGCCGTCAGGAACTGTAAACTAGCGTTTGTGTTCTGATACACCAACTGGGTAAGGTTTTGAAGTCGATACCTAAGACCTCTCCCAATGTCTTATATGTATTACTCGCGGTATGGCTACTAATGTCTTCGCCATTTTTCGTGAGTTTACATTTTAGGGTAGACCTACGATGTACCTCAATCGTATAATTATCGGCATCAACAGTAAAGTCAAGCCAAATATCATAACCAGAGCCCACGTAACGGTTTGCAATATCTGCTTTTTTGACATTTTTGCTATTCTTGTTAAACAAGACCTCTTCAAGTATTAAAGGGATTGATGATTTACCAACCCCATTAGTACCCACGAGTTGTGTCAGAGTTGCCCCTGACAAGTCAACTTCGTTACCTTTCCCATAGGAGAAACAGTTATCCCACTTCAACTTTTGCAGAATAATCATTGAATACTCCTATAATTTTCTTTGTTTTGTTCTCCTCTAACTTCAAGATTTCTTGAAGATAGATACTCAACTCGTCACTCATAGACATATCAGCAGTAAGATTTAGAGTTGCCTCTATCTCTCGTTTTACTACTTTCTTGTCAAGAAGTTCGGAGTTCTTAACCATTGCCAAATCTTGAACATCACCTTCTAACTCATAGATTGTGTGATCGAATGAAGTCGGTACCATCTCGTTGGGGTCTGATACAGTCTTTCTGATAAGCTGTGGCAAGTTAAGTTCATGCCAAGTCCACGACCAGTCATCTTCGATTAGTAAAGCACCTGTCTTTACTTTATTTCTGTGGAATGATGTAGTCATAGGACTGCCTGGATATACAATGTTCCTTTGAGTATTCTCGTGGGCATGTAAATCTCCAGCAAACACAACTTTAAACTTATCAAATCTTTCTAATTCAACCTCTGGCATCACATGAGGTGGTATCTCTCCACGCACATGAGTAAATAAGACATTACTATCAATGTCTTCGATAGACTTCTTTCTATGCAAGTCTGCATATGGAAGTATCGCGTACCCGTCGTAGTAAGTAGTTTCAGTCACTACATCTACTAGCGGGTTAATATCTTTACTGACTTGTCTAAGAGAAGTAAAGAAAGTATTATTCTTACGAGTTGCTTCATGATTTCCGTCATAAATAATCGTAGGAATACTTACATTTCTAATAAACTCAAAGTACAACTCAAGTTCATCCATTGATGGCACTCTGTCAAACAAATCACCACCAATGATATGAACATCAGCTTCTTTTTCCAATGCAGACACTTGCTCAAAAAACAATCTGTATCGGTTTGTAGCCCAATCTACAGGGACATTTTTCTGTCCGAGTTTGATGTGCCAATCTGCGGTAAAAAGAATCATCCTACGAAGTCCTCTCCTTCTTCCCAGCCACAACCAGTGAGTCCACCAGATTGTAAAGCTACGAGAGTTCTGATAACTTCATCAACGTTTCTACCTGTATCAAGTGCATTGACTGATACGTGTTCTACGTAGTTGTCTGGGTTTAGGATGTATGTTGCTCTGTAGCAGACATTTTCTTCTGCGTCAACAATACCTAACTCGTCAGACAAAACAAGTCCGCAGTCGGCTGCAAGTGTATGGTCTACATCACTTAACAACTCATTGCTTTCTTTCCATGCAAGTTTACAATATTCATTGTCCCCACTGATTCCAATAACTTCTGCAAGATCAGGATTGATTTTGTTAAAGTTGTGAATCTCAGTAGGACAAATAAATGTAAAGTCCTTTGGATAAAAATAAATTACTTTCCATCCATCGTAGTCATCACGAGTAACGGTGACAAGCTCGTCGTCACCGCTGACCCCGTTCAGTTCGAAGTAAGGAAATTCTTGTCCTACTCCAATCATGCTACGTCAAACTCCTCATCTACTGTTTCATCATTGCTTTCGCCTTGAATCTTTTTAAGTAGCTCTAACTGAGCATCTGCTGTTGGTCTAGGAAGTACATCATCCATAGACTTAAGGTCTCCGATGAGGTCTTGTTCCCAATCCTCCAATGCTCTTGGTTTGCACTTTAGCATTTGTAGCTGATATTCTACATTGAATACCTGCGGCCCAGTCTTGAGTCTTTTGAAAAAGATATCCCAACCAGTCTCAGTATCAGTAGGAGACCCGAGGTCTTCCATTGCTACAAGAATTTGGTCGAATAATTTTCTCTTAAGATTAACAACTTTGATACTTTTATCAGAGTAGTCAATAGCCTGGACAGCGTATGCCCATCCACATTTCAAGTCAGGGTAAAAGTCACGAACGTGATCGTGTTCTTTGTTATTAAAGGTTTCTGAGTTTCTGTCAAAAGACAAACACTCCATAGGAATGTTTTTGTTGTTCTCACCTTTAATCCAATAGACGTAACGAGGTAATAGGTCACCTACCAATCTGATGTGATGATCTTCCTTGTTACTAAAGTTATATGTGTCGATTTTGCTCTTTTGAGCAGAACCTTTAGTTTGATTGAATCCAATCGCCATAGTTTTCTCCTTCTGTCTCCTCAAAAAGAAAGTGAATACACCCACCTTTAATTTTGAGCAGTCTGTTTTCATTAATTCTGTCCTGACTCACGGGGCAATGAATCAGATCTAGTCTAGTATCGCCTGTCTTTTTATACTCGTAATAATTACGAAACGAAGCGACCCCAACGTACTCAGCAACTTCTCTATCGGAA
>Ga0213859_10000276_pt1 | contig 23673 bp, 7 predicted proteins | sample PICome_2_FD_160133 | JGI IMG/M metagenome (GOLD analysis project Ga0213859, IMG submission 160133) | Coastal seawater microbial communities near Pivers Island, North Carolina, United States - PICO304 | ecosystem: Environmental > Aquatic > Marine > Coastal | place: USA: North Carolina | collected...
CCAAAGAAGTGTATTCGTTTGATACTGCAACAGTTGTGGGGAATGTAATTCCACCAGTAGTGCCATCAAATGTTGATGTTACACCCCCAACACCAAGGGTAATATCACCAGTTCCGTTAGTGGCAAAAGAAATATTTCCATTACTAGTAGAAACAATGTTTTGACCATTAACATCTAGTGCAGAAGTCAAAATATTATAGTCAGAAGCAACGAAAGTAGATCCGTTGTACTTTAATACCTGATTAGCGGCTGCATTAGCAACATTAACCTGTAGGGTAGATCCATTTCCCAGGGCAGTATAAATTTCATCAAAATTTTCATTGACTTTTGTGCCGCCAGCACGGAGAGTATCTCCAGTGTTGTCATTGGCGACACTGCCTAATCCAATAGTTTGCTTGGTCATTATCCCTAAGAATTTTTAGTTATTTATGCAGGTCTGACAACACCACCATTGATGGTAGGAGTCTCTGTTACTAGAGGTTGTTGTGCATCAGTGGTAGAAGCTTGAGTGATGATCTCAGGATCAATTGCTTCTTCCCCGTAGTTTGCGAGGTTGGGAGCAATGTAATTATCATCGACGCTAGTTGCAACCGAAACATCAGGATTTTGATATCCTGATCCAGGAGCGGACATCGTAACACCCGCAACACCAACTAGTGCTCTAATCTGTGCGTCAAAACCACTAATAGAGTCAACTCTAACGTTAGGTCTAGTTGTGTAACCAGATCCAGGAGCGGTAACCGATACTGTATTTAGTGTGCCAGAAGTTAGGATCGCTGATGCTGCAGCGTCTTTACCAAAGACAGATCCAAGATAATCGAAGGTGATTAGCGAGTTAGAAGATTCGATAACCGCAACTTCTCTATCTTCAACCTCACCAGTGATCTCGATTAGGTCACCAGGCTCGATTGGGGGGACAATTGTCTCTGCGTCAACGTCTGCTTCAGATCCAACGTAGGAGAATGCAACGAAAGTCGATCCCACACGAGGAATTTCAGAGAAGATGATTCTAGAACCAACGATCTCAAAACCAACGCCAGGTTCTTGAATAACACCATTGAGCGAAACGATGATGTTATTTTCTGGACGGATGACTGTGGACTGGACACCATCTGTAAGAGTCAGCGAGTAGAATGTACCATCTCTTCTCAGGTTGAAAGACTGTCTCAACGAGTCGAAGTCGAAGGAAATATCATCCAACTGTCTCAGTTTACCGACATAGAATCCTGTGAATGAGGATCCCAACTCAGGTGCCTCGGTGAATTGAATCGTATCCGAGAATGCGGTATATGCGTTGGTTGCACCAGGAGGTTGGAGAATACCATTGATGAAGACCAAGATATGACCTGCGGGATCGGGGAAGTAAGGATCACCGTTATTTGACGTAAGTTTGAAGGTAGTAGTAGTGCCATCAAATCCTTTGAAGAATCTTCTGACTCTAGCTTTCAATTCAATCTTAGAAACAATAACTGCGCGATAGTCGTTACTAATTGCACCTGCTTCAGGGAATGCTGCGCGGACAGCATCTTTAGTATCAAACGTGCCAACGACATCACTCAGATAAAGTCTTACATTTAGACCAACCGTTCTAATATCTTGTACAAGACCAGCAGCAGCGCCAGGAGTTTCAACCAAAGTAGCGACACTTGCATATCCAACGGGGAATGCTTCACCAATACCATAGTCACCAACAATGTCAGTAACGGTAAATGTACCAAAGACAGGTGTGATATAGACGTAGTTGTTATCAAGATCAACCTCAGTAATAATACCGTAGGTGTTAGTATCTTGAATACCATTAACAACTTTGTAAAGTCTGTTTCCTACAGTGAAGTTATTGAGGTTGCTAATAATGTTAATACCGAATCTTGTATATCCATCAGAAACAATTCTCTGACCGACCGAAACGTCCAGACCACTGAATTTAGAAACTTCAAGATATTGCTCAGAATTTTCTGCGTAAACAACTGCGTTAGTTTCAAATTCTCCATTTAGAGTTTCTGTATCAACAGTTAGTTTACCACCAGTGTTTTGCAAGACTGCTGCGTCTGCTTTGATGAACGAAACAGTTTCTGCAGTTTGTGTGGAAGTATATCCTCGGAATGGGACATTATCCTCAAAGTCTCCTTTCAGTTTGTTAAGTTGAATTCTATCTTCGATAGCAGCAATAGTTGCTGTTGTGCTATTTGTAGCACCAACAACTACATCACCCACTTGCCATGTGCCAGCGGTAACAACAACATCAACATAAGAGAAGTTTTCGTCAGAAGTGAATCCATAGATTTCACCAGTAATGCCAGGAGCACCTTGCTTTTGACAAGTCTCATTCATTACAAATGGACCGTCAGTCACATCACCCGAAATACGGAATCTCTTATATTCTTTAACAAGTTGTGCTTCGTTAGCAACAATTGAGCGAACTTCTGCATACGCATCGCTGAGAGTGCCATAAAATGCATCTGCCTGAGAAATAGCACCGCTAGTGGGAGTAGGATAATCTCTCCATACTCCAGGATAGTATTCTCTAATGCCATAAGTGCGCGTGGGGATAGTAATGCCACTTGCAGCAACAACACTATTGATATAGGTATCATTCTCAAGTTGTTGGTCGAGAATGTTAATCAGATAGCGGACAATTCTCTGATATTCACCATCTACATTAGCGCCATATTCAGAATAAAGTTGAGATCCTCCAGCATTTGAGTAAGATTGGAAACTGGAGAATTGTCCGAAACCGATGAGCTCATTTCTGAGAGCCTGATTCATGTAAAGTCTCAATTTGAATAGAGTGTATTTCTTGACATTGTATTCAATATTGTCATAGAAAATAGTGCCACCAACTGCACGGTAAGGATCAAGAGCACCCTGGTTAATTTTTGCGCCCCATAGACGAATGTAGTTACCACTACCAGTATCACCATGGAATTCAGCACCAAATCTAGATCTAATGCGAGCCTGTAGTTGAATGTTATTGAAACCAAATCCAAACGTCATGGTCGCATAAACGCGATACCAATCATCTCCCACAGGAACGATGCCAGCATCATCAACCGTAATGCCACCCTGAGGTTGGAATACACTGCCAATGCTACCATTTAGCAAATCAACATCGAAGAAAACTTGCTGTGGAGCTGCACCAGGAGAAGACAATTCAGCTTGGAAGCGAATGTATCGCATACCTTGGGACCATTGAGGTGGGAGTTGTCCCTTCGCAAAGTAAGAAACTGTCCAGGTTTGAGTCTCTGTAGTAGATCCTTCATCAAAAGTAGTTGCAGTCTGATTATCAAATGTTAAGTTAGTGCCATCAAATGTTTCATAAGAAGAGAGACCATAATTTCTAGAGAGGTATACAGGTGCAAATGCCTGAGTTGCATAAATTCTATCTGCAGTAAATGTGCCATCTGGAGAGCGAGACTCATAACCAGTATCGGCATCAACACTAACATTCTGTCTATTCCAGTTAATTTCAAATCTTTCGGGATTTGTCCAGAAGTTTTGACTAATCGATGTACCAGCAACTAGGGAAGAAATTGTATTTGCCCTAGCAATAGTTTGAATGTTAGCGGGATTTTCAAAATATCTGCGATCTAGATCACCCCAAGTCCTGTTAGGACCATTGGTAACGTAAGATCCTTGCCTGTAATCATTTGCGCCCGAAACACCATAATAGAATTGATAAGATCCATTCTGGACAGGTGCTGCAGCAACACCAGGATTAGCAGGATCTTCAACGTTAGCAACAACAATATTTGTCAGTAGCTGACCGTTAATTCCATACCATGTATCATCAAAGACTTCCACAACAGTCATTGTGCGAAGGACTGTCGCTGTGGGACTACCTTGTCTTTGCTCAATTGTAGATCCAACTTCAAAGTTGGGGGTGCCTTGCATTTGCAAGTCAAGAGTGTATGTGGAATCATACAATACATTGCTGTCAGAGGTATCGGTAATAGCGATGTCAGCAACGATGTCATCAATAATTCCATTAACAAAGTCATCATACTGCCAAGTGCCTGATCCCCACTGCTGCTCGATTTCTGCAGAAATTTCCTCTCTGAAGAAATTTTTGTTAAACATAATCATCTTACCAGCAGCACGACCCTCATCACCAACAGGAGTTATTGTGTCAATGATAGTATCGATAAGAGTTGTCCATGCCTGCACGACATCAGCACAATCAGTATCACTGTATGGAGCACCATTAGAATCAGTAATCGTGTCATCACGATAAGGTTCTTCAAAAGTCCAAATGGCATTATATTGATCACCTTCTGTACTATCAGTCCTGTTATACAGAAGGTTGTTGATTGCTTTCTGACCAAGGAATTTAACCCGATCAAATGCTTCTACAGTAGCAAGAATTTGATCCTCAACATGGGTAAGACCCAATTGAGAAGTTACATAGAATTCAGCTGCCCTGACGGTGTTACTATTACCACCAGTCAACAAATCTGTGATAACGCTGTCGATTAGAAGACCAATATCAACTTTACATCTGTCTCTACCAGATGTGCCGCCAGGATATTCAAATGCTCTATAAAGTGTGTTGTTGGCAACATAAGAGAAATTGTTATCAATATGACCGACTGCTTCATCAGAAATATATTCTTTATTGAAGAAGAGCAAATCGCCAGCATCTCTAAAACGATCTCCTGTAGGAGCAAGCATTTCATTAGCAAGATCAATCAGAGTATCAATTGCAGACTGGACATTTGCACAGTTACCAGGATCATTTGTAATACCCCAATCACCAACAATAACATTATCGGTATTGTCTTCAGTTAGATCTCCAGTAATTGCTTGCTTTGCGTAGATACCCAAACGCTCATGAGCGTAGAGAGACTGTAGCATCTGAAGTCTGATATGCTGAATTTCGTCATTAGCACCAAGATAACTTTCGATTGCACCGATTGTCTTTTCATTACCACCATTTTCAATATCATTTGCAATAGCATCCAAGATCAAACCAAGGTCAGTCTTACAACGCAAAGTGCCAGGAGGTGTGTCAAGACCAGTATACCCAACATTTCTGGGCATAGTAGTTGCCAATTCGGGATAGCGAACGATCAAGTCATACGCTGCTTTATCTACGATTGCGCCTCTGTTGAAACGAATTAGATTTGCAGCATCCTTAAATCTATTGAGAGAATCACTACCGATTTGATTAGTATAAACAATATCATTTGTAGCATCGTGATAAGTTGAGGTGAATGTAATCTCAGTAAAGGAATCAGCAACTGCACCAAGATATTCGTATGCAGGCTCAACTTTAGTGATGGTGCCCAACCAGTCACCAGTATTGCTGGTAGCAACAGTAGGTGTCTCTGCCTCAGTAAGAGTATCAGTGAGAATATCAACTAGGTTATCAATCGTGTTTTGTACGTCAGCACAATCTGCAGTAGAGTAATCCAAAACAACAACTGCATTGCTAGTAGCACTCACAAAGGTATGAGTATATTGCTGTCCAACAGGAGAAGCACCAACATTAACAGTGATTGAAAGCGCAGTAGTTGCAGTAATTGGTAAGACTGCTTCATGTGCAGGATCAGTTACACGAGGATATGCAACTTGTAGATTATTTCCATCCGAAGTGCAAGTAAATGTGATGGATTCAGTAGTCAAAGTAACTCTATCAGCGGTAGTCAAAGAGTGACCGCCAATTTCCAATACCAAATCACCTGTAGCAGGATCATAAGTGGCTGCAGTTGGTTGCTTAGTCGTGAGAGTTGTGTAAGAAGAGTCTGTGAGAGATGCGTCAGTGACTTGAGTGAGTCCATGAGATCCAGTTACAGTAACCAAGACATTATTGATGACTTCCTTAGCAAGAACTGCAAGTCTGTCATATGCCCAGATAGTTTCAGTGATCTCTGTATCAACGTGGTTGAGAGTTACTGGGTTGTTGTTTCTGTTGACATACAGAGCAGCAGCATCCCACATGTGGTTGTTAGATCCATTTCTAAGATCCTCAACCAATTGCTCAACAATATCCTCAACGTCATCAATGCAGTTAATATTACCACCAGGGATAACTAGGGAAGGATATTGTGCTACTAGTTGTGCAACAACTTCTTCTGCGAGGAATTTCTTATTTGCTGCCAACAGATTTGCTGCATCCAGATATCTGTGAGACTTACCAACAAAACCCGCAGGGACGTTAGCAGAGTTTGCACGAGTTGTCTCTAGAATTGCATCATTTGCAAACTGATCAGTATCTGCCCAAGTAGCAACACCAGACCAATCATCCGTGTAAGTTTGTGCATCAGCACCATCAAAGTGGACTAGAAGTTTAGTATCTGTATCACCCTGCCAGATACCCGTAGGAGCAGTAAATGTCGCTGTATAACGAGCAACAGTAGAGATTCTAAACTCATCAATATGACCATCAAATCCATTAGCAGCACTACGGTCAGCACCAATTCTGACAGTCAAAGGAGAAACATAATTACCACCATCTGCATAGTCACCACCAGATTGAAGACCATCAACAAACAACTTAGTTGTAGATCCTGACTTAGAAACAGCAACGTGATACCAAGTATTTGAAGACAGTGCAGCACTTGTGATTACATCACTGCCATTGATGTGATATTTGAGATTTGCACCATCAACATAGAGATAGGGAGCAACTTGAGGATCAGCAGTCCTCATGTCAAATACCGTCTTGTTACCAGTTACATCAGTCAATCTAATCCAACACTCGATGGTATATGCGCCAACGCCAAATCCAAACTCAGCAGATGTTGCATTGGTCTCAACATAGTCTGTAGTAGCAGAGTCTAGAAGCAGAGATGCTGTGCCAAATTTCTTTTGGGCAGTATCTAATTGAGCACTATTTTGGAAATCGATTTCATGATAGTCTTCGCCAGTCGATTGACAACGACCCATTTTACCTAAGAATACAGTCTTTCTCGCTTGACTATATGCAATAACTTCTGCTTTAGAATTTCTAGATCTGATAACTTGACCAGGAGAGAAGAATCCTACACCATTCGTAGATTGATTCTTATAGGTTAGTTTTCTTACTACACCAGGATCATCTGCACTGAAACTACCGACCTCATTACCATATGCGAGACTGAAGTTTCTAATAAACTCATTCTCAGTAAACGCACCACTCTGATTTTGTGTCGTAATGACATAGTAGTTGATCAATTCGTTAGTTGGGAATTGGAAATCAAACGCAGTGGTATTGTCAGTGTAATCGACAATAGAAATCTGAGAAGAAGCAATGTCATCAATAATGACGTTAGGATATGTTGTAGAGATCAATCTGTTGAATAGCAGACCGAAGAAAGATGATCCTTCAGAGATTGTTACCGAAGGAATTGCTTCATTGGTAACAGGATCAGTATATACAGCAGTTGAAGTAACTCTTGCAACAACACCAGATCCAGCAGCAATAATAACATCGTTTAATTGAATGTCATACAGACCAGGAGTTGACTTGTATGTACCAGTAGTCTTACTGAGAATTAGTCTATCAGTAATACTAATATCAGTACCGTAGATTGGAGAATCTTCCAATTGTTGAGTAGAAGTCGTGCCATCTTGACCTCTCAGTACGGTCAACGTTGTTGACTGAGCACCATCAGTAACCCCTGTTACTGCAAAGATTTCTGCTCCAAACTGATATTTCTTACCAACCTCAAAAGTACCTGCAGCAACAGGTGCTTCTGTGCCATCTGCCAGAATAACTTCAAACTGAGTAGTAGAAAGACCAATAGTATATCTCAGTTTACCACGAGCAATTTCTTGACCTTTCTCAAGGTTGATTTCTTCAACTTTAGCAGTATTACCATCAAAGTTTCTTACAGTTTCGCCAAAGACAAACAGACCATTATTAACAACAGGAGTATCAACTCTGGAAGAAATTGTGTTTACATCACCAGTAAATCCACCATAATTTTCAAGTTGATTTGAAGTGACAGTAACAGAATCACCAACAACAAATGGAATTTGTGTTGTAGTCACATATGCATAAACCTCACTGCCAATTACATTTGTAATTACTGCTGTTGCGCCAGATGAAGCCACAATTTCTTGACCAATCTGATTTTCTCCCAAACTACCAGTGGTGTTATCAAACGTGAAGGTTTGAATTTGTCTTACGTTACCAGCAAATCCAGTAGCACCAACAGTTGTCAATTCACCAGCAATGAAATTAACATTTGTAGTTCTATAACCGAAGATCGTGTTTCCAACAACAGAAGTAACAGTGAGTCTTGCTGTGGAGGATCCACCGACAACTTCCATACCAGGATTGGGGAAAATGCCAGATTCGTTGCTAAATTCCAGTTGGACAGTATCAATAGTATCAACAGTAACGTTGACGTATCTTACGCTCGCATCGGGTTGAGGAGGTTCGGAGAAAACAACAGAGTCACCCTGAATTTCAAATGCAGTGCCTGGTGTTTGAGTAATACCGTTGAGAATAATCATCAACTGATTGGCATTAGCAACAACTGTATTTCCATTAACCGTTAGTGGGAATGCTGTCCTAACACCATCAAAGAGACTAGATATATCATCAATTCTTTGTACAACAGAAGTCAAGATATTCTCAGAAGAAGTCAGGCGCTTCTGTCTGAATAGGACTTCAGTATTATTGAATTCCTGATAAACGGGCTCAACCAGAGTGAAGTTTTGAATATTAGGAACTGTTGCTTGCTGTGCCAACTCAACAGACTTTGTAAGTTGGAATGCAGTTTCCTTATTGGGAATGAATGCATACTCATTCAGATTCAGCTCACCAAACACCTTAAAGGATGCTGGATGGACATTCTTGAGTAGAATATTTTTCCAATCACTGATAGAAACAGAAGACTTAACAGCATACGAGAAGTCTTGATAATAGTAGGAGTCTTGGACTTTCTGAATAATTTCAGAAGGTTTACCAACGTCATCAATAAACTGACCAGTAGTTTGAGTAATTGATCCAATTTCTAGGACACCAGTAGCGATTTTCAGGTCGCTGATAATACCAGAAGACTTAGAAATTACACCAGTAAGTCTTTCACCAGAAACAAAGTCTCCTGTGTAATCTACAATCTTGAGAAGTCTAGGACCAATTTGCCAACCGTCATTAGTAGAGACAAAACCAGTTGCGGTTGCATTTTCAATAGATGGTCCTTGATATACTTGCTCACCTTCTAGGAAAATAGAGGTGGTAACGTTTGCCTCTGCAGTTGCACCAAAAGACTCAGTTAGTACTTGTTGTCTGCCGATACCAGCGTTTGCAAAAGAAATTGCATCACCAAGCTCAGCGTTTGCTGGAGTAATAGCAAGTTTCAATTGATCATCATCAAGAGACTGTGCTGTGCCAGCAATTGCATAATATGTTGTAGTGCTATTCAATCTACCGAGAGCACCTGCTGCCAAGGGGAAGTCTGCACCATCTCCAGTATCAACTACATTTAGAGTTACTTCAGCACCATTTTGAATACCATGGGGGAATGCAAACTGCAATAGACCCAAATCAAGGTTGACAACATAGTTGAAAGAAGATCTCAAACCAACTGTAGGAGTCGAAGAATAACCAGATCCAGGATCCTTAACAATGATGTCATCAATACGACCATTCTTGATTGTCGCTTCTGCAATTGCACCAGATCCACCACCACCAGTGATAACAACAGTAGGTGCCTGGGAGTATCCAGATCCAGGATCAGTTACAGTAATACTAGACAGAATGCTGGTAGATGTTAGTTGTGCGTTGATGGGGAAAGTAATTTCAGGACGCAACGTGTAGTCATGAGGATAATCATAACCAAAGTTGTTATTCTTAAGTTTCTTAATCTTACCAACGTTAGTGCCTCTAGTGAAGATTGCTGCACCAGTGCCAAAAGGAGGAATGACAACTTGAAGATCTGCACCAGATCCAGTCAAACCAGCGCCAAGAATACCAGGAATAGACTCAACATCAATAGATGCTGTAGTGTATCCTTTGCCAGGAGAAGTAACCGTAGCAGATACAATCTGACCAGGAATTGTCAATCCTTCATCATCGGTAGTATTTTCTACAACTAGAGATACAAAACCACCTTCGCCGTCACCAGCAATAGGGACACTATCGTATCTACCAACAGCATATTCAGTGCCAGGCTCATTGATTTGAATTCTTTCAATTTTTCTGTTAGAAAGAATTGAAGAAACAATAGGTAGTCTAGTATAGAATCCACCCGTATTAACAATACGAATATCTGCGATAGATCCAACTGCCTTTGTGGAGCTAGTGGAATAAGAAGCAGTGGAGACTGCTGCAGGACCCTCAGGCTCATTAAGTAGAGGGAATCTCATGGTGTCATCACCAGTTGTGATAGTGCCACCCGAAGTACTACTGATCTGGAATTCTCCATTATATGGAGATGTCACAACATCTAGATAAGATCCAGGAATAACGGGAGAGTCATCACCAGTCCTACCAGGGTCAAAGTAATATGAAATGTTAGTAACTAGACCAGTATTAACTTTAAATGTGACTGTAGGATTGGCTTGACCACCGCCAGTGACACCAGGAGATCCTTGTCTAGAAATTAGGTTGAAGGAATACTCTAGTTTATAGAGACTATCTCTAGCAAACGAAAGGTTTGCACCAACCATAGAAGAGTGACTGAGATCAAACACATACTGGTGACCATAATACATCTTCAAAGTTGGAGACTTAATAAAGATGTCCACATTGCCAGGTGTTGTAGAAGGAATAGTTACTGCCTGTTGAGGCAACTTGTAAGTAAATTCCTTAATACTAATGACATCTTCAACCGAGAATGCACCATCATACTCATCATAAACAACACTATTAACTTCTTGAGATGGATTACCATCAACAAAAATATTTTCACCCTCTTTAAGATAGTGGCTGGAAGATGTAATTACATATACCGTATCACTTGTTTCAACCGCAGTAACCTGAAGTACTTTGTTAAGATTAGTAATTAGAGTAATTTTAGTTACACCAGTTAGATTAGTAATGTTAATGGTTGTATATCCAGCGTTGTAACTTACATCACTAGAAGAAAGACTTACAACAGATCCAACAACAAAACTAGTTACACCAGATACTTCTTCAATTTTTACAGAATATTGATCTTCTTGGAAGGGTTTGAATCTAGCATATTCATCTAAATTATCAGTGCCTCCAATATCACTAGGAGCATCAAAGTCTGCAAGGTCGATATCAAATGTACCAGGAGTGGTGTTGTCAACCTCCACAAACTGGTATTGCTTCATCTCATTGACATCATTAGGGATAGGACCTCTAATTCCGTACGTACTTTGCTCATCAAACCTGACAGTGTTGAGTCTACCTGTATTCAGGTCATTTGTCCAGTCATTATTGTTTACTGCTACATATACTTTTCTATTTGTATAATCAATAGAAGTTATGTATCCACTGTTAATAAAACTGTCAGCCTCAGTATTCAATACAAGTTTTGCACCAACAGTAAAGACAAAGGGTTGATTGATTGTTAGAGCGAGGATATTATCAATCTTTGCAGTATTTGTAACCTTGAAGAAGTATCTGTCTTTAACAACTGCAGTTGCTTTAACCTTTCTCGATCCAGGAGAAGGAACAGTTGCAGTGCGTCCAGACCAGACATCTTGCTGATATGTCAATTCCGTAGATCCACCTTGCGTGCCACTACCAGATACGGTATAGTTTGTTGTGGAATCGTCATAATCAAGTGCTTGGAAACCAGCATCTGCCAGAGCATAACCAACATTAGTAATTGTCAAACCAGCACCAGTTACAGGTGTAACTGCTGTCCTAACTAGGTCAATCTCAGTATTTGCAAATAGGTCAGAATCACTTGCATTTAGATCACCAAGTCTTGTTGTGTCTTGATTCTTGTCAATCTTGAATCCAATACCTTGATAATCTGCGTAGTTATAGGTATTTGTAAAGTCAGCAAACCAAGCATCATCAGTCCAGTTATATGCAAAAGCAAAATCACCGTTGGATGGAATAGTAACAATGTCGGAAGGTACAGTAGGAGTAATTGCTCTGTTTCTCAGTCTGACGTTATCAAGTCTGAATTGACCCTGACGATCGGATGCAAAATCAGTTGCGCCAGCACCCCAACCAACTTGGTTGCCGAAGAATAGATCTTTGTTTGCAAAACTTGTGTTAGACTGGGTGCCTTGTAGAATTTGGATACCATTGACATAAGCGGTATAAGTATTGCCACTCTTCTGCAGAGTATATTTTGCCCAGGTGTTACTTGCAAACATTGTGGTTTGCGTGGACTCTAGAGCAGTTGCTGTATTAAGCAGAGTTGTGTTATCGGCAACTGCCAATTGCAGTTTGCCAGTGCCCATGTCATATCCAAACCAGATGCCGCCTGTAGCGGTCTGAGCGCCACCAACACCTAGTAGTGTCTGATAACCCTGAGAGAGGGTCTGTGACTCCGTAGAGTCAACGTAGATGAAGAATTCAAGAGTCCAGTTGCCATCAAGCAATGTGCCTAGTTGAGCACTAGGAATTTGTAGATATGCATTCTCCCAAGTGGTGTTAAGACCCGCAGGTTGATAACCAAAGATTTTAGCAACATTATCTTCAACCTTGAATGCGTCACTTGCGCCAACACTTGTGGGAACGTAGTGACCAGTTTGATCGCTAATATCAGTGATAAACTGAAGGATTAACTCATTTCTATTCCACTTGCTTTGACCAAAGATGTGGACATCACCAGAAGAGTCAACAGCAAGAGATTTACCAACAATACCTTCGATTCTATTGCTAGTAGTTGTTGCCAATTCGGAAACAAACTCATTTCTGTTGTGCTTCTGAATTGTGCCGTCATACTTGATCTTAAGGGTATGTACGTCGGTTTTGGAATTGGTGGTGCTAACTTGTGTGTATCCAACGTTTAGATCACCAAAGATATCAATTTCGGAAGTGTCGATGATGTCAATATTGCCACCAGCAGGAGCAACATAGGCATAATTCCAAATCTCAGTGCCAGATTCATTAAACTTACCAACCCAGAATCTATCCTTAGTTGTAGGAGTTGCTTTTAGTCTTAGACCAGTTGTGACATAGAATTCGTCAAATTCATCGACTGCAATGCTAGGACTTACAAAAGAATAAACACTATTGCTAATTTCTTTGATCCAGGCAACTGTAATTGCTTGAGTTGAGATGCTAACTCTACCAATAGCGACGTTTAGGTCTGTAGCAGAAGATGTTGCTGCAGTTTCCATGCAGAAAAATACATCATCGCCATTTACAACGATGTCAGTAATTTTTTCCGACTTATTGGGAGATGTAAGTTTTCTCTTGACAGTAAATCCACCAGTAGTGTCAAGTACTGCCAAGAATGCATCATATGGATATGCAGAGTTGGTATTTGTGTAACCACCAATGATAAATCTAGTATCTGATACTTTTTCTAGAGAAGTTACATTATCTGCTCTTGTGGATCCAGAGATACCTGCATATGCTTTCTGGAATCCGAGAGTTGCACCTAGACCATTAGCATTTTCTACATATTTTACCAAGAAGATATCTGGATTGTATGCATCGAGAATTGTTGTATTTGTGCGAGCATCACCAACTACCCAAATGTCATTTCCATCAACGAGAAGTTTTTTGAAGGAAAGATTCTTGGTTGTGCTAGGTTGATTGGGTTTTAGAGTGGTTTCCCAAACTTTAACACCAGTAGAGTTGAGTTTAGAGATATAACCAATGGTATCTCCAGTGCTATCTACAGTTTCACCGCAAATGTAAACTTCTTTCAGATCATTAACAAAAACATCATTGATAGACGTTTGTTGATCAACATTTATACCATGACCAATAGTCGAGACGTAATAATCTGCCTTTTTGAAGACCTGTGGGTGTGAAAGAATGACACGAGGATTTTGAGTGTATCCAGATCCAAAATTCAAGACATTGAATTCAGTAATAGCACCAACTTGATTTACAATCGCTTCAATTTCACCGCCAGTGCCATCTCCATCAATGATAACCGTTGGGGGGATGTCCGAGTTGTATCCTGCACCATTAACATCAACAACGACCTGCTCAATACCTTTATATTGTCTTACAACATACTCTTTATTGGTATTTTCGGTTACTGGTGTATAATCAACAAAAACCCTGTCACCAATAACTAGATTGTGGGGATTGGATGCTTGAAGAATACCATAATTAACACCATCAACGGTTTCAAAGGTATAAGATTCTACATTTTCACCTTTGATCTTAGAAACACGAGCAGAAGCACCAGATCCACCAGTATCAGTATTGTCAAAGACCAGTCTATCGTCAACCTGATAGTTTTGACCAGCATTTTCAATTGTAAATCCAGTTACAGATGCATCTTCAAATCTAGTAATCGTTTCAACTTCAATATCAACCTTGGAGTCGAATTTAACTGCGGGGAAATAATCAAATACTTGTAGGGGAGACTCCTCAAACATTTGCTCGGGATCATCAATCTCCGCCTGATCAATAATACCGTCTCTATTCTCGTCTTCGGCGTCAAATAGTAGGATATCGCCAGATTCTGTAGTTAGAGCGTTTGTAGAGGCGTTTGGAGTCCTCTCAACGTCAATATCGACGTTTTCATATGGATCTCTGTAACGGACAACACCAGTTGGGATGTTTTGCTGTACAGCAGAGTCTCTAAGATTCCAAATGTCAACAATAGAGTTATAGGAAGGACCCATAACATATGGGAAAACAGGATTGCCATCTTCTGTAGCATCAATAGTGACAAAGTAGCAATATCTGCCATCAGGGAAGTCTGGTGTCTTACAGAATCTACCATTGTATTGATCTAGATCGCCAGATCCGAAAACATATTGATAGTCGTCAATATATGTGCCTGCAACGTCTGTTGTTAGAGCGGGTCCATCAACTCTAGCAGGTGTGATGTTGGTTACTTCATCATAAATCAAGTTTGTCTTCAAAGAGTATGAAGATCTAATTCTGGAGATTTCAGAGCTTTGATCGGTAGGATCAATATAACCATAAGGACCGTAAATGGGGTTACCATCAAATGCCCAACCAAGGATAGGAGAGTGCTCAAGAGATGTTTCTTGCTCTTTAATATTCCCGTTGCTGTCTTCAAACAAATTATCGCCCAAGAGATATCTAAGTCTTTGGGGATTTGAAACGTGAGAGTACTCACCACCATACTGAATATTAAATCCTTCAAAGAGTGTGCCCTGAGCAGTATCAAAATTCTCAGATTCTTGCAGGTTGTAAGTCCACTGGAAAACGTTAGCAGTAAATTTAGCGTCTTGACCAATCGAATTCAATCCAATGACTGTAGTTCCTTGAGAGTATCCAATACCTCTGTTAATAATTTCAATACCAGTAACTCTACCAGCATTTTCGCCGTCAGTATCAATCGTTGCTCTAGCAACTGCACCAAAACCATCACCTTGAATGGTTACTTCTGGTGCTGTAGTATATCCACTACCAGCGGCAATAATTGCGATAGAAATGATTCTACCATTATTAACAATTGCTTGTGCAACAGCACCTTGACCAGAACTTAGAGATACTGTAGGTATAGAAGTATAAGAAGCACCACCACTGGTAATCGTAACCTCTTTGATGCCGCCCCTAACAGATGCCGTGCCAGTTGCACCTTGACCACCGCCACCAACAATAGTTACCAAGGGTTGTGATGTGTATCCACTACCACCATTGTTGACAAGAATTCTGGAAACTACACCTTTAGTGACAATAGCAGTGGCAGAAGCACCAGACCCACTACCACCAACAATAGACACAAGAGGCGATGATGTATATCCAGATCCACCATTAGTCACTTCAATCTCAAAAAGAGATCCATCAACAGTGACGTTTGCAGTTGCACCAGATCCTCCACCACCGCTAATTGCCAATGCAGGGGGATTTGCAGCATCATAGTTTTGACCTCTATCATCGATAGAGATGGAGGTTACTGCACCAAATGTCTTTTTGTTATTAGACTTATATGCTAAAACTGATACACCATTAACCCAGGTGCCAATAGGACCAGGAATAGTATCAGTTTTTGTAGAAATTGTTTCTGTTGTGAAGGGGAAACGGTTTAGTTTTCTCTGGTTGCCAGGTAGGAATGCAGATCCTAGGAAAGGACCAATCTCATAGTTTGGAATACCCGTAGAGGCAACATAAACATGCTCTGTATTAAAAAACGAGTTTTGGACATTAGTCGTATATGGACTAATTGCAGCATTAACAGCATTAGACTGAGACTTACCTTTGTTGAGGTCAACTGAAATGAGAACATTGCCTTGGGGAATAACTGCTGCAGGTTGTGGCAACTGATACTGGAATACCGTCTGAGAATCCCTAGAAGTGACCAGGAAGGTGCCATTATAGACAATGGGGTTAGCACCATAAACAGTCACCTGATCACCCACTAGGAGACCGTGTGGACTGCTTGTAGTGACTGTTGCAGACTGATTATTGATACCACCAAATGTTACTGATTCTACTTGTAGAAGTTTTTTGACGTTATACAACCAAGTTGTGAGTCTTGGGTCGTCTGAAGTGCCACCAAGTTTAGAAACTGTTAGTTTGTCCCCTGGCAAATAATAAGATCCAGTATCAGTCAGAGTGGTTTGTTGAGCATCAACAATACCAACAACATTCATGACAACTTCTTGTGCTGTGCCTCTATTAAGGTAAACAAAGAAGTTGGAAGAAACTACGGTAGCGGAATCCCATGATTGTGCTGTTGTATTAGAAGAACCTCTAGTACATTCGATAAACTGGTTTAGGGACTTCTCTTTGTATTCAACAATTTCATTACCAGCGATAACAAATTCGCCGTTTCTCTCTGGCCAACCAATTGTAGAGTCAACAGTGATAATGTCATTATCTACCTCAAGTGGCTCAGCAAGTTTTGTTTTATATGGGACAACAAAGGTGCCTTCAATAGTCTCTTCAGAAAGAATCAATTCATAAATGATGTCTTCAGAAGTAGCAATAGAAATGTAGTTTTCTACTAGAGCACTTGCATTTCTGATGTTGGGGTCTGCAATATCTTCAACCTGCTGGATAAGAGCATCTTGAATGTTTGCTGGATCACCAGAGACCAAAGTTGCACGAAGGACAGTGTTGATTTCCCAAGTCGCAGCAGATGGTTTAATAATCTGATCCTTGGGATAAGAAACAGTTACATTTTCACCATAAAGAAGTTTGAATAGATAAGCAACACTTAGCGAAGTGCCCTTAGTGCTATAAAAATCTTTAATGGTTTTAATAGCAGTCCTAACATCGATAGATTCATAATCGAGTTGAGGAATGTCGGGAAGATACTGCTCAATGTATTTGTCAAGCAATCTCTTGACAAACAAAGCGTCTAGGCACTTAACTTCTGCGTTAATTGCGTGTGAAGATGCGGTAGTATCGTTGCTGAATACTGCATTGCCAGTTTCTTCATATGCAGTGATACCACTAGCTGCTCTAGCGCAACCTTCAAATCTACATTTTTCATATCCACTGCCACTGGTAAGGACTCTGAAACCAGTAATTTCATTAAGACCCACTTCGACAGAAGCTTCTGCTTGAGGAGGTGCCTGAATAATGATTTTTGGAGGATTTGCGGCACTATATCCACTACCAAAATTAGTAATGTTGATGTCAGTGATTTGACCGTTAAAGATCGACGCTGTTGCGGTTGCACCAACACCACCGATGTATACGCCAGAAGTATCTGTTCTATCATCAACGATATAAACAGACGGAATATCCTCATAACCACTACCACCACTTAGCAACTCAATATCAATAACACGTCCCGTGCCATCAACAGTTGTTTCTAGGACTTGAGCGCCAGTTGGGTTGACGACTGCAATTCTAGGAGCAGTAGTATAACCCTGACCTGCATTCAAAACAGTAATCGAGGTAATTACACCATTTGTAAGGTTTGCTCTAAGAGATGCTTTGATGGGGTTGATACCATCAGGTTCGTCAACATAAATTTCAGGTGCTGTCGTATATCCGCTACCACCGTTAACGATTGGAGGGGGTCCAGCAATTACACCACCATTTGCACCATAAGTCATGGTGACTGCGCCCAGCTCAGCGCCGCCTGGTTGTCTGAAGGTAACTCTGGGTGTAAATGTATATCCACTACCAGAAGAAATAGTTTCTAGAGATGTAACAGTACCATTTGTGACTACCGCCCTAATTTCTGCAGCAACAGATCCCTCTTGAGTTGGCGATTCAATTACAACAGTAGGAGGATTTGTATCACTATAACCTCTACCACTTTTTAGAAGAGTGGTATTTTTGATTCCGTTAATTAGAGGTTGTACAGAAGATCCTGATCCATTGTTAGACTTAACTGCAACCTTAGGAGGATATGCAAATCTATATTGAGATCCACCCTCCGCAACTTCGACAGAAGTAAGTTGACCTGCCGCATTAACACGAGAAAAACCAACGGCACCAGAGCCAAAAGAAGGAATTGGTGCTTCAATAGAGAACAGATCGAGTCTTCTACCCGTAATAGGCACCAAATTGATGAAATTGATTAAATTTCCATCAAAAGTAAAATCAATCTTTGGTTGTAAAATTTGACCATCATAGATCGCAATAACATATTCATCCACTTCGGGACTGTATGCATTCGCATCTCTAGTAATAGCAAAGTTGATTTTGCCTTCACCAAATGCACTTGAGATGTTATCGAGTGCGTAAATGGTGTTTTCAATAAAACCACTCAAATAGATGATTTGAGTTTCCGCTGCACTGTCAGCAGGCAATTTAGTTCTTGGTGCTGTAGTAAAGACGATAAAGTCTCCATCGATAACAAAGTCAACTCCAGGAATCAAATACTCATTGTAGAGTTTTACGAGTACATGAAAGTTTGACGGGGGAGAAACTGGAGTGTCTTGAAGTGTCAGTTGAAAACGTCTTTCAACACCGTCGAATAGATTTATAGGATTGGCAAGAGTAGTCCACTTCTGCTTTACCTGTTCATACGAAATACCAGGAGATAGACCAATACTAGGAGACTGTACTGCTTTCTCATAGTAAATAACTTCATCACCAATTAGAATGCTGCCATCATTCTCTAGAAATTCATCAACGTTTTCTACAAAGATTGTAGAATCTGAAGCACCTGTGGATTCTACAATCTTTGTAGATCCACCAAGAATTCCAACGTCAAGTTTATCAATATCTAAGTAATTTAGAAACTCATTGATAATATTTTGACCGTAACCCGTCTTTTCCTGAGACTTATAATAGTACTCAAGAAATTTATTAAATAGGGGATTAAAATCGTTAACAAACTGAGGTGTTTGAGAACTAATCGCTTGGGAAACCTTGTTTATAGACATTTATCAGAAACACTGTTGATTTGCCAAATTACCTGGGACAGTAATATCGGGGATATCGATCACTGTTGGGACATTATTAAAGTCGTCTGGCGTAAGACTATTTATTGGGATATTGGAAGGCAATGGCGTGCCAATAGGGGTAACTGAGATGTTTGGAGTGATAATTTCAATTGTGCTACTTGGCTCAGAAACCGAGATTGTAGAGTTGTTTGAAGGAATTGCCAAAACAGGTATACTTAGATCCCCCAAATTATCGATTGCTGCATCTGAAGTATCAACTTCTGCTTCTGTGGAATCAGCGTCAAAGTCACCGCCAGTGATACTAGGAAGATTGTTTCCACCAGCACCAATGATTGATACAGGACCAAAACAAATTTGACCAGTTTGATAGTTTACAGTTCCTGCTTTATCATTAGTGAATACTTTTCTATTTCCACTGTTGTAGTAGATTCTTATATTTCCATATCCATCATCTTCAAAATATTGAATTCTTCCAGGATCTTGCAGTGTCCTGAATTGACCAGATTTAATTACTGGAGCCTTAGGACAGGATTGATCTCCTCCGCCACCACCATCATCATCGCTTCCATCTCCACTATCATACAGGGGTTGTCCTACGGTAATGCAATAAGTGTTTGTTTCTGGTGGCACTGGATTGATATATTTCAGCAAACTAATCTGAGTGCTAGAATCTGTAATGCATCTATCAGAATTGACAAGTGCTCTTTCAAAATTACCAAGACTAAATGATTGACCAAAGTTATTGATACCAGATGTTGCTGCCCAGTCTGCTGCCGCTGCTTGAGCATTACTACCAATTGCACTAACTGCTCTACCAGAGCAAGCAGGGTCATATTGCAAGAATACTTTGGGATAGATGTACATCGTATCCGCATCAATGACAACAGATTCAATTGATGCCATTGAGTATGATCTCATCTGACTAGCAAGCGACTTTTTAGTCGCATCATTGAGTTTAGATCCCGTTTTTGTCTTAATCGCAATGTATACTTTTCCGTATACTGGAGGATCTAATTCATCTCCACCAAAAGCAACAACAGTTTTAGCGTTATCGTAGATTTTTTTAGTGATAACTTCGTAATCTTGAGAGGTAACTGCTCTATATTGAGCGGAGTAGAATCTAGGAGCCAAGTATTTCATGGACTCCAATGATTCTGCAGCAGATCCATAATTTGATTTGTTTGCAACTTCAAACGCGACCTGCCCAACACCATAGACTGCACCGTTACTGTCTATGAATCTACCAACAAAAGTAAATCTACTGATGCCATTTGCAGCTGCTCCAACCGTAACAAGATAGTTGAGATCAATAACTTCTCCGTCTCCAAGATCTCTTCCGATTACTCCATCGCCAAATAAGATCTCAAATCGCATATCCTCACCTTCACTGAGGAAATAAACGCGGTCTGTAGACGTAACAGTAGTCACATTGTCTACAAGATTATAAACATCTGACGCAGTTGAGGAAGCATTTGCTCTAACTCTTACGGAAAGAGTTGAAGTATCCGCGTTTGGAGACGGAATGGTGTAGGTTTGTTTGATAAACTTGTTAACTGTATATGAAAAGTTGACAATACTGCCCTCATAAATTTTCACACACCTAAATGTTGCTTGACCTGTAGTTTGATCTACAACAGCCGTAATCGGTTCTAGGATATTCCAAACATAGTTACCACCAGTACATACAGGTCCCGATTGCAGCGTTACGTTGTTTGGATATACATCATTCTCAGCTGTAGTCTGTACAGTGATGTGAATGTAAGCATATGCCGCTTTAATCGAAGTTGGAGTGTAGTTTAGAAGTTTTGCTTGCTTGACTACATTGTCTCTAACAGTAGCACTATCCAGAAATGCCTCATTCATCGCCATATTGGCGGTAAATGCCGTATAATATGTGTTATACGCCAAAATGTCGATTAAGTACGACAGAGACGACCCCTCAAAATCATAATCTGTAAACTCATCTCGAGTTCTTAGGTATGATTTGATCGAAGACTTAATATCTTCAAAGTCCAGTGCTGTTAAATTCTTGGGTTGCATTGGTTAGGGGCGCTGTAATACGAAATCTACATTTTCAATAATTGGTAGACCAATAATCTTATATTCAACTGTTACCTCAATGGCATTATTATCATAATCTGCAGCACACTGCACTTTCGTAACAGAAATGCGTTTTTCATTATTTCTAAGTGTATTTAGAATCTCATTTTGAATTGAATCTACCAGGAAAGGATCTAGTGGCTCAAAGAGAAGTGCCGATATACGAGATCCATAATTAGGTTGATAAAATTTTTCTCCAGGAACGGTTAAGACTAGATTTTTGACCGACTGCTTAATGGCATTATCATTTGACACACTATTTACATCGTTAGTAAATGCATTTCGTGTAAAATCCATCGCAAGGTCTTTGAATGCTCTAGACCTATTGCGACCGAAATCTGCGCCAGTAATTGATTTTAGTGCCATCTTTCTACAAAGTCGTCAAAACCACCTTTGCCACCGCACCATCTAGAATTTCTGTCCTTAGGGGGACGATTCTTATCCAGATTATTCAAAATCTTGTCAGCGCGTGGATCTGTAATTAAAACCATCCCCGACTTGATGAAATCTTGACTTTGATCTGGAATTGGATTGTTTGCCATGATTTTTAAGCTCTGTTGGGACAGAACTTTTAAAGGGGTTGCTATCCCTAGGTATTATTTAGCGTCGTCTTCAATCTCTTTCTTCGTGCGCCAGAAATAATCAGTGTTATCACCAAGTCTACCCCAAGGCACTCCATTCTCAACTTGATAATGCTCCGTCGAAACCTTAAAATCTGGAATTTTGGGATCTTCGGGTGTTAGTGAAATGTCATAAATGCGACAACGGTTGTTTGGATACAGTGCAAACTGACCATTTTCGAGATTTATGAGATTAAATGACTTATGCTCCTCTGGAATTTCGCTAGTTGAGTAATCTAGCACATCAGGGTTGGCATGATAGTTGTCTAATGTGCATATGTACGACCCTTTAAGAGTCCCGAAATGCCTTGTACGCACTTCCCACTCCATAGACGCTGTAAACTGCTTACAGAGCGATGTGACGCCATAGTCCATGCAATTCCAAAACTGCAAATTTGGAAGGTCTAGGTCTGGATCGGGAGTTTTTGCTTCACTTACAAAGGCACTGATGGGCAATTTATCAAACATTGCCCCATATTCAGGTAAATACGTCTCAAAATAAAAAGCACGTCCAGGAATCGACTTAGCCGACACCCAGACGCCCTCTACAAACTCTCCGTAACCATCTTGAAGATCTCTTAGATATTCCTTACGGACATATACCTTTTCATCAGGAAGGTTACAAATTAGATTCATCTACCTTGACCGCGATAACGTTTCTTTGCTTTGTTACGAGAAGTAGCAGCATAGTTTGTATTCTTGCTAGATCCCTGTCGAGTGGTTTTGGGTTTCGATTCAATTAGTTTTTGACCGCTAATACCGACTTTTGCTCTTGCCATAATTTAGTTAAACTCCTATGTATACTTTTGCTGCGCCTGTTGCAATTAGCGACATGCATGGTGGACCCAATGGATCCGCAATTCTGCACATTCTCCTACCATTACACCACACTGACTTAGTTGTAGCAATTGCTTTTCGGACGTGTGCTCCTCCTCCAGCAATGTCTTCAACACATAATGTCTGTGTTGGACATGGAATTGGGACGGGTGGCGATTTACACCCCCCAGGAACAATGAGATTTGTGCAAGTTGGGGGATGGTTTGTCAGCAAGTCTTGATCCAAGATTGGGATCATCCCACTAATAGCTACATTTACAACCGCCTGCATGATGTTTAAAGGCGATTGTGCAAATGGTGGCCAAATGTTAAAGGGTGACATCGTGGCAATTGACTTTTTAGGTGCTGTCTTACAAGTGCCCGCACAAGGCACTGGAGCATGGACGTTTGCTGGAATGCAAATACCATGACCCGAGTCAACACCTGCATAGACTGCTGCTGGTAAACCTGCCATATTTTACTATACTCCTAGATTATCGTCAATTAGAAGAAAGGATTGCCATATGCTTGCACGGCACTTGCATAAGTTTGTGTAGCTTTGGTTAGATTATGCCTAACTAGCATACTACCACTTGCCGACCAACTTTTGCAACCATCACCGAGCATGGGACTTGTAGTATATGTATATGAAACCGTGGTCTCTGTCGTGGTGGTCTCACCTGACACAGGATCTGGATCACTCTCATCAGATGTCGTTGTACTACTGTTTGCAGGCATTCCTGGTGGTGGACATCCTGGTTCTATATGACCACAACCGTCCTCTGCAACGTTACATCCAATGG